>ENA-OQCE01001104-OQCE01001104.1-human-gut-metagenome-genome-assembly--contig:-NODE-1104-length-11727-cov-1.883448_pt1 | contig 11727 bp, 19 predicted proteins | sample MGYA00242495_ERZ504572 | MGnify/ENA primary metagenome ERZ504572 (study PRJEB26092, sample SAMD00036228) | human gut metagenome | host: Homo sapiens | study: EMG produced TPA metagenomics assembly of...
CCTTTCTTTCCCCGCTTTTGGAAATCCCCGGGTTTTGACGGTCTTTTTCGTTATATTTGTCAGCGAACTGATTTTTTATTAATATTTAAAGCAAATTGAAGTATGAAAACTAAAGTTTTATTTGCTGCTGTGGCAGTAGCATTTTCTTTCGCTGTAACATCATGTGGTAACAAAAAAGCTGCTGATGCCAATGCTGCCGGAGCAGACTCTTGTTGCGCTGCACAAACAGAACAGGTATGTGACTCTGCAAAGGCTTGCTGCCAGGCTGATTCTGCCGTTTGTCCGAAAGCCGGTTGCCCGCAAGCTAATTGTCCGAAGGCCGCTTGCGATAGCGCCAAGTGTGACAAACCTTGTGAAAAGAAGTAATTCAGGACTTGTATCGAACTGAAACATAAAGGAAAGGCGTGCCTGTTTGGTACGCCTTTCTTGTGATATATTGGTGTGATAAGTGAATATAATCTTATAAAATGATATTATTTCAGATGAAAAAGTTACTGATTTATTTGCATGCTACAAAATAATCTATACCTTTGCATCGTTAAAACAAAAAAGACAAGATGATTCAGAACTTTACATATATTCTACTGTGTGGTATTATTATTCTACTGGCAAAGTTTAGTGGAAGTGAGTGCTGTGCATAAATATATGTAAGATATAACAATATACGAAAGCCTTTCTCACTTCCCTGTGTGAAAGGCTTTTTTTATGGAATATGAATTTATAAATACAATGAAGCGATGAGTGATAAATTATTTATTTTCGACACAACGCTCCGCGATGGCGAGCAGGTTCCGGGATGCCAGTTGAATACAGTGGAAAAGATTCAGGTGGCAAGGCAACTGGAAGCGCTGGGCGTGGATGTGATTGAGGCGGGATTCCCTATTTCGAGTCCGGGTGACTTTAACTCGGTGATTGAGATTTCCAAAGCTGTGACGTGGCCTACGATTTGCGCCTTGACACGTGCCGTACAGAAAGATATTGACGTGGCGGCGGAAGCTCTGCAATTTGCCAAGCATAAACGTATTCATACCGGTATCGGTACTTCCGACTCGCACATCAGATATAAATTCAATTCCAACCGCGAGGAGATTATCGAACGTGCCGTAGCGGCAGTGAAGTATGCCCGCCGCTATGTAGAGGATGTCGAATTCTATGCCGAAGATGCCGGACGCACGGATAACGAATACCTGGCGCGTGTGGTGGAAGCCGTTATCAAAGCGGGCGCTACGGTGGTGAATATTCCCGATACCACCGGTTACTGCCTTCCCGGTGAGTATGGTGCGAAGATAAAATATCTGATGGAGCATGTGGACGGCATTCATAACGCTGTCATCTCCACGCATTGCCACAACGACCTGGGGATGGCTACTGCCAATACAATGGCAGGTGTGCTGAACGGCGCCCGCCAGGTGGAAGTTACTATCAACGGTATCGGCGAACGTGCCGGAAATACTTCGCTCGAAGAGGTGGCTATGATTATCAGATGTCATAAGGATATTGATATTGAAACCAACATCAATACGCAGAAGATTTACCCTACCAGCCGTATGGTATCCAGCCTGATGAATATGCCGGTGCAGCCTAACAAGGCAATCGTAGGCCGTAATGCCTTTGCGCACTCGTCGGGCATTCATCAGGACGGCGTATTGAAGAATGTGCAGACTTATGAGATTATCGACCCGCACGATGTGGGCATCGATGACAACTCTATCGTACTGACCGCCCGTAGCGGACGCGCTGCCTTGAAGAACCGCCTGCAGGTGTTGGGCGTGTCTCTGGATCAGCAGAAACTGGATAAGATTTACGAAGATTTCCTGAAACTTGCCGATAAGAAGAAAGATATTAACGACGATGATATTCTGGTATTGGCAGGTGCGGACCGCTCGCAGAATCATCGTATCAAACTGGAATACTTGCAGGTGACGAGCGGCGTAGGTGTTCGTTCGGTAGCCAGCATCGGGCTGAACATTTCGGGTGAGAAGTTCGAGGCCGCCGCCAGCGGAAACGGTCCGGTAGATGCCGCAATCAAAGCCCTGAAGAAGATAATAGACCGTCACATGACGTTGAAGGAGTTTACCATTCAGGCCATCAGCAAGGGGAGTGATGATATGGGTAAGGTGCATATGCAGGTGGAATATGATAACCGTATCTACTATGCTTCGGCGCCAATACGGATATTATAGCTGCGTCGGTGGAAGCGTATATAGACTGTATTAATAAATTTTAGCGGTTAGTGATTAACGATTAGTGATTGATAATTTGTAATTAATACTTATTCTGATGAATACATTATTTGATAAAATTTGGGATGCCCACGTTGTACAGAAGGTGGAAGACGGCCCTACACAACTTTACATAGACAGGCTTTATTGCCATGAAGTGACCAGCCCGCAGCTTTTGCCGGATTGCGTGCCAGGGGAATCAAGTGTTCCGTCCGGAAAGAATATTCTGCATGCCCGACCATAATACGCCGACGCACGACCAGGATAAACCTATCGAAGACCCCGTGTCAAAGACGCAGGTGGATACGCTTGCCAAGAATGCGGAAGATTTCGGACTGGAGCATTTCGGCATGATGGACAAGAAGAACGGCATTATCCATGTGGTGGGTCCGGAACGGGGGCTGACCTTGCCGGGCATGACGATTGTATGCGGTGACTCGCATACGTCCACTCACGGCGCAATGGGGGCGGTGGCTTTCGGCATCGGTACGAGCGAAGTGGAAATGGTGATGGCTTCGCAGTGTATTCTGCAAACCCGCCCCAAGACGATGCGCATTACCGTAGACGGCAAATTGGGTAAAGGGGTGACCGCCAAAGATGTGGCGCTCTATATGATGTCCAAGATGACTACCAGCGGCGCTACGGGCTACTTTGTGGAGTATGCCGGAGAGGCGGTGCGCAGCCTGTCCATGGAAGGACGCCTTACGCTGTGCAACCTCAGCATAGAAATGGGTGCGCGCGGCGGTATGGTTGCTCCGGACGAAACGACCTTCGAGTACATTAAGGGACGTGAATATACTCCGAAAGGCGAAGCGTGGGACAAGGCGCTGGCATACTGGAAAACGTTGAAAAGCGATGAGGATGCCGTGTTCGATAAGGAAGTACGCTTCGACGCCGCCGACATCGAGCCGATGATTACCTACGGAACCAATCCGGGTATGGGCATGGGCATCACGCAGCACATCCCCGCTACCGAGGGCATGGGCGAGGCCGCCAAGGCGTCTTTTATGAAGTCGATGGAGTATATGGGCTTCCGGCCGGGTGAACCGTTGTTGGGCAAGAAGATTGATTACGTGTTCCTGGGTGCTTGCACCAACGGCCGTATCGAGGATTTCCGTGCATTTGCCTCTATCGTGAAAGGCCGTAAGAAAGCGGCGGATGTATGGCATGGCTGGTTCCCGGGTTCTGGATGGTAGATGCGCAGATACGCGAGGAAGGCTTGGACAAAGTGCTGGAAGAGGCGGGATTCGCTATCCGCCAGCCGGGATGTTCGGCTTGTCTGGCGATGAATGATGACAAAGTGCCTGCCGGAAAGTATGCGGTGTCCACCAGTAACCGTAACTTTGAGGGACGTCAGGGACCGGGTGCACGCACATTGCTTGCCAGTCCGCTGGTGGCTGCGGCAGCGGCGGTGACGGGGGGGATTACAGACCCGAGGGAGTTTATCTAATCAAGGTTCACTACAGAGGAGCATGTTTTTTTCAGACATAAGAACAAAGAACAGATTTGGCTGCGCTGCATAACCGGCATCTTTCTGCATAGCATATGTTCTTTTTGTTCTTATGTCCGAAAAAAAATGTAAGTGGAGCAACTGAGGCTCTATGTCCTCTGCAGTGAAGAAAGAACAATCAAATAACAGCAACAATGAAACAGAAATTCAATATCATCAACAGCACTTGTGTACCTCTTCCGTTGGAGAATGTGGATACCGACCAGATAATCCCTGCACGTTTCCTGAAAGCCACCACGAAAGAAGGCTTTGGCGAGAACTTGTTTCGCGACTGGCGGTATGACAAGCAAGGCAACAAAATAGAATCTTTCGTACTGAACGACCCTACCTACGGCGGACAAATCCTCGTGACCGGCAAGAACTTCGGTTCGGGAAGCAGCCGCGAGCATGCGGCATGGGCCATTGCGACTATGGTTTCCGCGTGGTGGTGAGCAGCTTCTTTGCAGATATCCATAAGAACAACGAACTGAATAATTTCGTGCTTCCCGTGGTGGTGAGCGAATCGTTCCTGAAGGAACTTTTCGACTCGGTTTTCGCCAATCCCAAGACGGAAGTGGAAGTGAACCTGCCCGAACAGACCATTACCAACAAGGCCACGGGCAAGAGCGAGCATTTTGAAATCAATGCCTACAAGAAACACTGCCTGATGAACGGATTGGACGATATAGATTTCCTTGTAGAGAACAAAGACAAAATAGAATCCTGGGAGAAGAAACATGAAGCATAATCATCCGAAGATAGAAATCATGGACACCACACTCCGCGATGGCGAACAGACCAGCGGAGTGTCTTTCGTGCCCCATGAGAAGCTGATGATAGCCCGTTTGCTGCTTGAAGACTTGAAGGCGGACCGGGTGGAAGTAGCTTCCGCGCGGGTGTCTGAAGGGGAGTTCGATGCGGTGAAAATGATATGCGACTGGGCCGCCCGCCGCAATATGCTGCCGAGGGTGGAAGTGCTCGGTTTCGTAGACGGGCATACGTCGGTGGACTGGATACACGCTACCGGCTGCCGCGTCATTAACTTGCTGTGCAAAGGCTCGCTGAAGCATTGCTCCTGCCAGTTGAAGAAGTTGCCCGAAGAACATATCGAGGACATTCTGGCAGTGGTGGACTACGCAAACGTGCAGGACATGGAGGTGAACGTCTACCTGGAGGACTGGAGCAACGGCATGAAAGATTCGCCCGAATATGTGTTTCAATTGATGGACGCATTGATCCGGACCAACATAAAGCGGTATATGCTGCCCGATACGTTGGGGGTGCTGAACCCGTTGCAGGTCATTGAATTCATGCGGAAAATGGTGAAACGCTATCCGCACGCGCATTTCGACTTCCATGCGCACAATGATTACGACCTTGCGGTGAGCAATGTGCTGGCAGCCGTGTTGAGCGGTTGCAAGGGGTTGCACACCACCATTAACGGTCTGGGCGAGCGTGCCGGGAATGCGCCTCTTGCCAGCGTGCAGGCCATCCTGAAAGATCATTTCAGCGCTGTCACCAATATCGACGAGAGCCGCCTCAATGATGTGAGCCGTGTGGTGGAGTCTTATTCGGGCATCGTAATTCCCGCCAACAAACCGATTGTGGGTGAGAATGTGTTTACGCAGGTGGCGGGCGTGCATGCCGACGGAGACAATAAAAGTAACCTGTACTGCAACGACCTCTTGCCCGAACGCTTCGGCCGTAAGCGGGAGTATGCGCTGGGCAAGAACAGCGGCAAGGCGAATATCCGCAAGAATCTGGAAGACCTGGGGCTGGAGCTGGACGAGGATGCCATGCGCAAGGTTACCGAACGTATCATCGAGCTGGGCGATAAAAAGGAACTGGTGACGCAGGAAGATTTGCCGTACATCGTTTCCGATGTTTTGAAACACGGCATGATGGACGAGCGGGTGAACCTGAAAAGCTACATCGTGAACCTTGCCTACGGACTGAAACCGATGGCTACGTTGAAAATAGAAATCAACGGCAAGGAGTATGAGGAGAGTTCCAGCGGCGACGGTCAGTACGATGCCTTTGTGCGTGCGCTGCGCAAGATATACAAGGTGACTCTGGGCGTAAGTTCCCGATGCTGACGAACTATGCGGTGACCATCCCGCCCGGCGGACGTACCGATGCCTTTGTGCAGACGGTTATCACCTGGAGTTTTGAAGACAAGGTGTTCCGTACCCGCGGACTGGATGCCGACCAGACGGAAGCGGCCATTAAGGCTACGGTAAAGATGCTGAATATAATAGAAACCGAATATGAAAAGATGGATTAAGGTGCTTTTGATAGATTGCATGCTGATTGCAGTTTATTGTGGAGTAAGAGTCGTGTTATGTCTGTGGAATGATAAACCGGTTGATTGGGAGGAAATTTTGCTGATAGGAGCAGCGGTTGCCATTCCTTACTATGTGTTAGCATATCTTTTGTTGTATATGAACAATCAGGTAAAAATAAAAAGAACCGATAAAGATAATCATAAAGATGAAAAAAGACTTTAAAATTGCAGTATTGGCCGGTGACGGTATCGGCCCCGAAATATCCGCCGTAGGTGTGGACGTAATGACCGCCGTTTGCGAGAAATTCGGTCACAAAGTAAGTTATGAGTATGCCGTGTGCGGTGCGGACGCCATCGACAAAGTGGGCGACCCTTTCCCCCGAAGCTACCTATCAGGCTTGTAAGAATGCCGATGCAGTGCTCTTTTCGGTCAGTAGCGACCCGAAATTCGACAATGACCCCACTGCCAAGGTGCGTCCCGAACAAGGACTGCTGGCTATGCGCAAGAAGTTGGGGCTGTTTGCCAATATCCGCCCGGTGCAGACCTTCAAGTGCCTCTTGCACAAGTCGCCGCTCCGTGCGGAACTGGTGGACGGTGCGGACTTCATCTGCATCCGCGAACTGACGGGCGGTATGTATTTCGGCGAGAAGTATCAGGACAACGACAAGGCCTACGACACCAATATGTACACCCGTCCGGAGATTGAACGCATCCTGAAAGTGGGCTTTGAGTATGCCATGAAGCGCAACAAGCACCTTACGGTAGTGGACAAGGCAAATGTACTTGCCTCTTCGCGCCTGTGGAGACAGATTGCGCAGGAAATGGCCCCGGACTATCCGGAAGTCACCACTGACTATATGTACGTGGACAACGCCGCCATGCGCATGATTCAGGAACCGAAGTTCTTCGACGTGATGGTGACCGAGAATACCTTCGGCGATATTCTGACCGATGAAGGCTCCTGCATCAGCGGCTCCATGGGCTTGCTCCCATCGGCTTCCACGGGCGAAAGCACGCCGGTGTTCGAGCCTATTCACGGCTCATGGCCGCAGGCTAAGGGCCTGAACATAGCCAATCCGCTGGCACAGATTCTTTCCGTAGCTATGCTGTTCGAGTATTTCGACCTGAAGGAAGAAGGCGCGCTTATCCGCAAGGCGGTGGATGCTTCGCTCGACGCCAATATCCGTACCCCGGAAATCCAGGTGGAAGGCGGTGGCAAATACGGCACGAAAGAAGTGGGTGCGTGGATTGTGGACTATATCAAACACTAATCTTTATTAAGGAAAGAAAGGGCGAAACGTTTTTTTCCTACCTTTGCGAGGAGATGCGTCAAGAGTACGGCAATAGCGAGCCTGCTTTTGGTGTGTCTCCTCATTTGTGTCTTATTCTGTATAAACTCGGACGAATTATGGCGAAAATAGCGAATAACTTGACGGAACTTATCGGCGGTACGCCGCTGATGAAACTGGCGGGGTACAGCCGGAAGTACGGATTGCAACGGGAGGTGGTTGCCAAACTGGAGTCCTTTAATCCCGCAGGCAGCGTAAAAGACCGCGTAGGGCTGGCGATGATCGAGGATGCCGAAGCGCGCGGAGCGTTGAAGCCCGGCGCACCATTATAGAGCCTACCAGCGGCAATACGGGAGTAGGGCTGGCAATGGTGGCTACCATTAAAGCTATCATCTGATACTGACCATGCCCGAAACCATGAGCATTGAACGCCGCAACCTGCTGAAAGCCCTCGGAGCGGAAATCGTGCTGACGGACGGACTGGCAGGCATGACGCTCTATCGCCAAGGCGCAGGAACTGAGGGACAAGATACCCGGCGCGTGATTCTGCAACAGTTCGAGAACCCTTCCACGCCCGGATACACGAACTTACTACGGGCGAGGAAATCTGGACGGATACGGACGGACAAGTGGACGTGTTTGTGGCGGGAGTAGGTACGGGCGGCACGATTTGCGGTGTGGCGCGCGCCTTGAAAAGGCATAATCCGAATGTCTACATTGTGGCCGTAGAACCTGCATCGTCTCCCGTGCTTGAGGGGGGCGAGGACGCTCCTCACCGCATACAGGGCATCGGGGCAAACTTCATTCCGGCCCTTTACGATGCTTCGGTAGTGGACGAGGTGATTCCCGTGCCGGATGATGAAGCCATTCGCGCCGGACGCGAACTAGCATCCACCGAGGGATTGCTGGCGGGAATATCTTCCGGAGCGGCTGTCTATGCGGCACGTCTGCTGGCGGTGCGTCCCGAATTTGCCGACAAAACGGTGGTGGCCTTGCTGCCTGATACGGGAGAGAGGTATCTCTCTACGGAGTTGTTTGCTTTTGACACTTATCCTTTGGATTAAATGCCGGGGACGGACGTTTGTTTCACCCGGTGGTAGCGGTCATACCGACGGGTGGTAGCACTTGTACCGTCGCGTGGTATTGCCCGTATCATCCTTTGGTACTCTTTGTACCAGCGCTTGGTACTGTCCGTACCACCGCCTGATATTCTTTGTACCCTTGCTTGGTACTTTCCGTACCGGCAGGTGGCACGGATACGGGTGCATTAATAAATTTAGAATCATAAGTATGAAGAAACTGATTTTTCTCGCAGTATGTTTATTGGCAAGCGGTATGCTGCATTCGCGCAAACCTATCAGGAACTTTGCGACCGTGCCGTAACTTATACGGAGCAGGATAGTCTGCCGCAGGCGGAAACGTACATCCGCAGAGCCTTGAAGCTGGAGCCTGCGAATCCTCATAACGCCCTTCTGTTCTCCAACCTCGGTACGATACAACGCCGCCAGCGGAAGTACGAAAAGGCTTTGGAGTCCTATAACTTCGCCCTGAATATAGCCCCGCGGGCAGTGCCTATCTTGCTGAACCGTGCGACCATTTATATGGAACTGGGGCGCAACAACCTGGCACAAGCCGACTATTCGCTGGTGCTGGATTTGGAGAAAGACAACGAAGAAGCCCTGCTGATGCGCGCTTATATTTATATGCAACAGCGTGACTATAAAATGGCAAAGGCGGATTACGAACGCTTGTTGAAAGTGAATCCCACCAGTTACAACGGCCGTCTCGGCTTGGCTACTTTAGAGCAGAGAGAGGGAAAATACGAAGAAGCACTGAGGCTATTGAACACTATGATTGCCGCCAAAGGAGAGAACCGGCAGTTGTCTCCTTCCAATATGCCATGCTTTATGTGGCTCGTGCCGGAGTAGAAAAAGACTTACACCATACAGATATGGCATTGGTAGACCTGGAAGAGGCGATAAGCCTGGATAGTTCGCAGCCTGAAATATACCTGATGCGCGGCGAAATCTACCTCGCCCAAAAGAAGAAAGAACTTGCCAAACGCGATTTCGAGAAAGCCATATCGTTAGGAGTACCACAATCTGATTTACGCAACTTCTTACAACAAACGGGGAAATAGGGGGTAGCGGTTAGTGGTTAGTGGTTAGTGATTAAGTTATGTACAATAAACAGTTAATTGCTAATCGCAAAACACTAACTGCTCACTACTAATCACTTACCACTAATCCTTAACCGCTAATCACTAATCCTTAATCACTAATCACTATATTTTCGTATTAGGTTGATAAATTCTTTGCCGTATTTCTTTTTTTTTGTGTTCTCCGATGCCGCTGATGTTGCCGAATCTTCGAGGTTGGTGGGGCGTGAGGTGCTGAGCAAGTGGAGAACCTTGTCGGACAGGACGATATAGGCAGGCAGGGCCTCTTCATCGGCAAGACGTTTTCTTAATTTGCGCAATGCTTCAAAGAGGGCTTCGTTCTCTGTATTGGGAAGTCCTAAGGGTAGCTCTTGGGCGGGGACGGTTGCTTTGCGTTTTCTGCCACGTTTGGTTTCGTTTGCTTCTTCCCGGCGTATCACTACCAATCGGGCGGTGGTTCTGCCGAAGAGGACATCGCTTCCAGCGGAAGTTATTTTCAGATGATTGTTTTCGTTGTAGGCAATCTCGAAGTATCCGAGTTGCAGCATTTGTAATAAATAATCATGCCAGTCGCGGGCGGGAACATCACGTCCGGCGCAAAGGTTTTCAGTTGCTGATAGCCTTTGCCTACGACTTCGGGCGACATGTTTCCTCTGAGAATATCCACTAAAACACCTGTACCGATTTGCTGGTCTGTGCGGACAATGGCGCTCAGGGCCTTTTGTACGATGACAGTTCCGTCAAAGCGTTCGGGCGGGTTCTTGCAGACGTCGCAATTGCCGCAGTCATGGTCTGCTATTTCTCCAAAATAACTTAACAATATGCGGCGTCGGCAGATGTCGGATTCGGCGTATTGCTGCATGCGTTGCAGTTTCTCCAGGTTGATGTTCTGCTGTCCGCTCTCGGTAGCGAATTTGGTAAGCAAAATCAGGTCTGCAAGCGAGTAGAACAGTAGCGTGTCACTGGGCAGTCCGTCTCTGCCGGCACGCCCTATCTCCTGGTAGAAACTCTCGATGCTCTTTGGTAAATTATAATGAATAACCCAACGAACGTTACTCTTGTCTATACCCATGCCGAAAGCAATGGTGGCGCACACTACCTGCACGCGGTCGTTGATGAAATCGTCTTGCGCTTTGTCCCTGAGGGAGGGGGAGAGGCGGCATGGTAGACGGAGGTGCGGATACCCTGCTTCTGGAGCATCTGCGCCACGGATTCCGTCTTGCTCCGGCTCATGCAATAGATGATGCCGCTTTCTCCGGGATGGCGGGCTATGAAGTCAAGAATTGTCTTGGATTTTTCCTTCTGCTGGTAGCCCCGTTTTACGGTGAGGCTCAGGTTGGGACGGTCGAACGAGGAGATGAACGTCCGGGGATGGTTCAGGTGAAGCTGCCCGATGATATCTTCGCGCGTGATTTTGTCGGCGGTGGCGGTCAGGGCGATGATGGCACGTGCGGGAACTGCCGGTGCAGAATCCCCATCTGTGCATATTCAGGCCGGAAGTCATGTCCCCATTGCGAGATGCAGTGCGCTTCGTCGATGGCGAAAAGTGAGATGTGCATGTCCCGCAGGAGATAATTGGCTTCTGCAAGCAGCTTTTCGGGCGAGATATACAGCAGTTTCAGTCTGCCTTCCGTGCAGGCACGGCGCAGGGCGGCATTCTCCGTTTCGTCATTGCTGCTGTTCAGCGCACCGGCGCTGATTCCGTTGGCGCATAACGCCTCCACCTGGTCCTTCATCAGCGAGATGAGCGGCGAAACGACTACCGCGGTTCCTTCGCGCAGCAGGGCGGGAAGCTGGTAGCATATTGATTTTCCACCGCCGGTGGGCATTAGCACAAGTGCGTCGTTTCCGTCCAGAATGTGACGGATAATCTCTTCCTGCAGGGGACGGAAACTGTCGTATCCGAAGTATGTTTTAAGCGTTTGTAGCATAAGCAGTGCCGGTATCTTTTTGTCAGGGGACAAAGTTACATTAATTCTTGCATAAAATGCAAAAGGAAGTGGCGTTCAGTCAAATAACTTAATAATTAAGCAGTTGTGTTAAATAAGCTTGTAATTAAACGTATCCTGCTTCTTTTCAAGCTTTTTCGTTGTTTGTGTATTAAAAATATGTACGGGAAAAGTTGCGCATTAAAAAAAAAATGTTAGACTTTTGTGTAATCTAAGGGAAACTCCTTTGGATTTCCGTATTTAAACAACCCTAACCAGTTAATTCAATGAGTGATTTAGAAAAGAATGCACAGGAGGAGGCTACAAAGAAGCATCCCTATAACCTGCGCGAAAAG
>ENA-OQCE01001105-OQCE01001105.1-human-gut-metagenome-genome-assembly--contig:-NODE-1105-length-11725-cov-2.535006_pt1 | contig 11725 bp, 14 predicted proteins | sample MGYA00242495_ERZ504572 | MGnify/ENA primary metagenome ERZ504572 (study PRJEB26092, sample SAMD00036228) | human gut metagenome | host: Homo sapiens | study: EMG produced TPA metagenomics assembly of...
TTTATTTGGGTGGACAAATGTACATAAAAAACAGTTATGTTTGTCTGCCCAATATGTTGATTGTTTATGTTGTTTGAATTTTCCACGTGTCGATATTCCGTGTTTCGTTGCTGAGTTTCCATCATGTCTTTTTGTTGCTTCTTCACAAAGATACGATATAATCTGCAATTTGCATCTATCGTTCTTGTTATTTTTGCCGTTTTTGAAGGGGTAAATGAGTGTTAAAATAGACAATATCTCTCTTTAAAATGCGATTTTGGGTTAAAATCTTGATTGATAGTGAGGTGTAGGAATCTTATATCTGTTAAAAAATATTACCCTTGCGTGTGATTTGAATTAAATGGGGTATAAAATCGAATTAGATGCAGCAGTAGTTTCGATTTGGACCAATGAGGTTTGAGGCAAGGTGTACAATAAGAGTGTAGCCGAATTTGCCTGTACGCATTGTGACAATTTGCGGGATTATTTTCCTGCGAGGATTAAATGAGTAACGGTTGCCGTTTTTCATTTTTTATTAATACCTTTGCCTGTCAATAATCTAATTACGATAAGATATGGAAAATATTAATTGGTCTGATCTGTCATTCGGTTATATGAAGACAGACTATAATGTACGGTGTTACTATCGGGATGGTAAATGGGGCGAGCTCGAAGTTAGTTCTTCCGAGATCATCAATATTCATATGGCTGCCACATGTTTGCATTATGGACAGGAGTCGTTTGAAGGATTGAAGGCGTTCAAAGGGAAAGACGGCAAGATCCGTGTGTTCCGTATGGATGAGAACGGCAAACGCATGCAATCTTCCAGCCGCGGTATCAAAATGGCCGAGTTGCCCGTTGAGAAGTTCGAGGAAGCTATCCGTAAGGTCGTAAAACTGAACGAACGTTTTGTTCCCCCTTATGAAAGCGGGGCTGCTTTATATATCCGTCCGTTGATGATCGGTTTGGGTGCCCAGGTGGGTGTGAAGCCGGCTCCCGAATATATGTTCATGGTGTTTGTGACGCCGGTGGGACCGTATTTTAAGGGTGGTTTCAAACCCTCCAAAGTATGTATCATGCGCGATTACGATCGTGCTGCCCCTCAGGGAACCGGTACGATCAAAGTCGGTGGTAATTACGCCGCCAGTCTCGTTGCGGGCGAAAAGGCTCATGAGCTGGGCTACGCCGCTGTTTTATATCTGGACCCGAAAGAAAAGAAATATTTGGACGAATGCGGCCCAGCCAACTTCTTCGGAATTCGTGGCAACAGCTACATCACTCCGCAGTCTCACTCTATCCTGCCTTCTATCACGAACAAGAGTTTGCAGCAGTTGGCAACCGACATGGGCCTGACGGTGGAACGCCGTCCGGTTCCGGTAGAAGAAATCGCTGCGTTCGATGAAGCTGCCGAATGTGGAACTGCTGCGGTTATTGCTCCGATTTCACAGATCGATGATTTGGATGTCAATAAGTCTTATGTGATTGCAAAAGACGGCAAACCGGTCCTGTTTGTGAAAAACTATACAATAAACTGCGTGCTATCCAGTATGGCGATGAACCTGATACCTATGGGTGGATAACGATAATTGAATAATTAACAATAAAAAATGGATAATTGATAATTTGGAATAGATGTTTTTTTATCAAAATTGCAAACTCTGCATTGCAATTCGGAAAAAATATCTATATTTGCCTCGTTTAACGGGATGGATAAATTGTCAATTGTCCATTGTTAATTGTCAATTGAAAAAGTGGAAGCATTCTTTAAAACACATAAATATCTGGTAGAACACTTGTATTCGCCGGTTCGCAGAGGGCTGATGGACGAGATCGACTGGAATGATCGGTTGATCGGTATTAAGGGGTCTCGCGGAGTGGGAAAGACGACTTTTCTGCTGGATTATGCCCGCGAGCATTTTGGCGCGGATAATAAAGAGTGTCTTTACATAAATCTGAATCATTTTTATTTTACGGAACGTACGTTGGTCGATTTTGCTTCTGAGTTCAGGGCAAAAGGGGGAAAAGTGCTGCTGATCGACCAAGTGTTCAAATATTCGGGATGGTCGAAAGAACTCCGCTATTGTTACGATAACTTCACTGACTTGAAGATCATTTTTCCGGTTCTTCCGTCATGCGGTTGAAAGATGAAAATCCCGATCTGTCAGGTAAGGTGGTTTCGTATAACCTGCGAGGTTTCTCATTCCGGGAATTTTTTAATCTGATGTCCGGGAACAGTTTTCCGGCTTATACGTTTGGAGAAATATTGGTGGACCATCAGGAGATTGCGAAAGGCATCTGCTCGGTGGGAAAACCGATGGCATACTTTCAGGACTATCTGCATCATGGTTTCTACCCGTTCTTCTTGGAGAAGCGCAATTTCTCGGAGAATTTGCTAAAGACCATGAATATGATGCTGGAGGTAGATGTGTTATACATAAAACAAATCGAACAAAGCTATCTGCCGAAACTGCGTAAGCTGCTTTACCTGTTGGCGACAAGCGCTCCTTGTACGCCCAATGTGAGTCAGTTGAGCAAAGACATAGAGACTTCGCGGGCCACCGTGATGAACTATATCAAATATTTGGCCGATGCCCGTTTGATGAACATACTTTATCCGGTGGGAGAGTCCTTCCCCAAGAAACCCTCTAAAGTGTATATGTATAACTCCAATTTGATGTATCCCATCCGGCCGATGGAAGTGAATATGCAGTCTGTCCGCGAATCATTCTTTTATAACCAGCTTTTGAAGGACAATAAATTGAATGAGGGCGGGAAGAATGCACATTTCTTAGTCAATGGGATGCATAATTTCAGGATTGAAGAAAACATGAAGGTGAAGAATAATCCTGATCTGTATTATGCAATCGATAAGGTCGAAGTAGGAGAGGGCAACATGATCCCGCTTTGGCTTTTCGGCTTTTTATATTGAAATTTTTTTTAAATACTAATAGTAAGAGTCTATGACAAAACAGAAGAAATTTTTAACCTGTGATGGTAACCAGGCTGCTGCACATATCTCCTATATGTTCAGTGAAGTTGCTGCGATTTACCCCATCACTCCGTCATCTACGATGGCAGAATATGTAGATGAATGGCTGCTGCCGGACGTAAGAATATTTTCGGCGAAACTGTAATGGTGCAGGAAATGCAATCTGAAGGTGGTGCTGCCGGTGCAGTTCACGGTTCGTTGCAGGCTGGTGCACTGACTACGACTTATACGGCTTCTCAGGGTTTGTTGCTGATGATCCCGAACATGTACAAGATTGCAGGTGAATTGCTGCCTTGCGTATTCCATGTATCTGCTCGTACATTGGCTTCTCACGCACTGTGTATCTTCGGTGACCATCAAGACGTAATGTCTGCCCGTCAGACAGGCTTCGCCATGTTGGCCGAAGGTTCTGTACAGGAAGTGATGGATTTGGCAGGTGTTGCCACTTGGCTACAATCAAATCCCGTGTTCCGTTCGTGAACTTCTTCGACGGTTTCCGTACATCTCACGAAATCCAGAAGATCGAAGCATTGGAAAATGAAGACTTGGCTCCGCTGATCGACCAGAAGGCGTTGGCTGAATTCCGCGCACGTGCCTTGAATCCGAAAACTCCGGTTGCACGCGGTATGGCTGAAAACCCTGACCACTTCTTCCAGCATAGAGAATCGAGCAACTCTTACTATGATGCAGTTCCTGCTATCGTAGAAGAATATATGAATGAAATCTCCAAGATCACAGGACGTAAATACGGTTTGTTCGATTACTACGGAGCTGAAGATGCAGAACGCGTAATCATTGCAATGGGTTCTGTTACGGAAGCTGCACGCGAAGCTATCGACTACCTGACAGCTAAGGGTGAAAAAGTAGGTTTGGTTTCCGTTCACTTGTATCGTCCGTTCTCGGCTAAACACTTCTTGGCAGCTGTTCCTAAGACTGCTAAGCGTATTGCTGTTTTGGACCGTACAAAAGAACCGGGTGCAGTAGGCGAACCTCTGTATCTGGATGTAAAAGACTGTTTCTATGGCCAGGAAGATGCTCCGGTTATCGTAGGCGGCCGTTATGGTTTGGGGTCTAAGGATACGACTCCAGCCCAGATCCTTTCCGTATATGAAAACCTGGCACTGCCCGATGCCGAAGAACCAGTTCACGATCGGTATCGTAGATGACGTAACATTCACTTCCCTGCCTCAGAAAGAAGAGATCGCATTGGGTGGCGAAGGCATGTTCGAAGCTAAGTTCTACGGTTTGGGTGCAGACGGTACTGTCGGTGCCAACAAGAATTCAGTCAAGATCATCGGTGACAATACAAATAAATATTGCCAGGCTTATTTCTCTTACGACTCTAAGAAATCCGGCGGTTTCACTTGTTCTCACCTGCGTTTCGGTGATCATCCGATCCGCTCTACCTATTTGGTAAACACACCGAATTTTGTGGCTTGCCACGTTCAGGCTTACCTGCGTATGTACGATGTGACTCGCGGTTTGCGTGAGAACGGTACATTCTTGCTGAACACGGTATGGAATGGCGAAGAATTGGCAAAACACCTGCCTAACCGTGTAAAACGTTATTTCGCTCAGAAAAATATTACGGTTTATTATATCAATGCTACACAGATCGCATTGGAAATCGGTTTGGGTAACCGCACCAATACAATCCTGCAGTCTGCATTCTTCCGTATCACAGGTGTAATTCCTGTTGATCTGGCTATCGAACAGATGAAGAAGTTCATCGTGAAGTCTTATGGCAAGAAGGGTGAAGATGTTGTAAACAAAAACTATGCTGCTGTTGATCGTGGTGGCGAATACAACCAGTTGACTGTTGATCCTGCATGGGCTAACCTGCCGGATGATGAAGAGGTTGTAAACAACGATCCTGCATTTATCAACGAAGTGGTTCGTCCTATTAATGCACAGGATGGCGACCTGCTGAAGGTTTCTGCTTTCAAGGGCATCGAAGACGGTACATGGCATCAGGGTACTGCAAAATATGAAAAACGTGGTGTAGCTGCATTTGTTCCGGTTTGGAATGAGGCAAACTGTATCCAGTGTAACCAGTGTGCTTACGTTTGTCCTCACGCTTCTATCCGTCCGTTCGTTTTGAATGACGAAGAACAGAAGGGTGCAAACTTCCCGATGTTGGATGTGAAAGCTCCGGCTACAATGAAGGGGATGAAGTTCCGTATGCAGGTAGATGTTATGGACTGCTTGGGTTGCGGAAACTGTGCCGATATCTGTCCGGGATTCAAGGGCAACAAGGCGTTGTCTATGGCTCCGCTGGAAGGTCAGTTGGCTGAAGCTGATAACTGGGCATACTGTGTGCTAATGTAAGTTCTAAGCAGAGTTTGGTAGACATCAAGTCTAATGTGAAGAATTCTCAGTTCGCAACTCCGTTGTTCGAGTTCTCAGGCGCTTGCTCCGGTTGTGGTGAAACTCCGTACGTAAAACTGATTTCCCAGTTGTTCGGTGATCGTGAAATGGTTGCTAACGCTACGGGATGTTCTTCTATCTATCGGGTTCTGTTCCATCTACTCCGTATACGACAAACGAAAAGGGTGAAGGTCCTGCATGGGCTAACTCTCTGTTCGAAGACTTCTGTGAATTCGGTTTGGGTATGGAATTGGCTAACGAAAAGATGCGTGCACGTATCCAGAAATGCAATGGAAGCTGCCATTGCTTATGAAGGCACTCCGGCCGAATATAAGGAAGCATTCACTGCATGGATCGAAAATCAGAACGATGCCGATAAGACGAAAGAACTGGCAGCTCTGATCATTCCGATGGTTGAAGCAGCTAAGGATAAATGTCCGAATTGCGCTACTATCGCCGAATTGAGCCACTTCTTGGTAAAACGTTCACAGTGGATTATCGGTGGTGACGGTGCTTCTTACGATATCGGTTATGGTGGTTTGGACCACGTGATTGCTTCCGGTAAGAATGTGAATATCCTGGTTCTGGATACTGAAGTTTATTCAAATACAGGCGGTCAGTCTTCAAAGGCTACTCCGGTCGGTGCAATCGCCAAGTTTGCTGCAGCCGGTAAGAGAGTCCGCAAGAAAGACTTGGGTTTGATGGCTACTACTTACGGTTACGTTTATGTCGCTCAGATCGCTATGGGTGCTGATCAGGCTCAGACTTTGAAGGCTATCCGCGAAGCTGAAGCTTATGACGGTCCTTCTTTGATTATCGCTTATGCTCCTTGTATCAACCACGGTTTGAAGAAGGGTATGGGCAAATCTCAGGCTGAAGAAAAAGAAGCTGTTGCATGTGGTTACTGGCACTTGTGGCGCTACAATCCTGCTCTGGAAGCTGAAGGCAAGAACCCGTTCACATTGGATTCCAAAGAACCGGATTGGAGTAAATTCCAAGACTTCCTGAAAGGTGAAGTTCGTTTCGCATCTGTTGCAAAACAGTATCCAGCTGAAGCTGCTGAATTGTTTGCTGCCGCAGAAGAAAACGCTAAGTGGCGTCTGCGTAGCTACAAACGTATGGCTGCTGAAAACTGGAGTGTAGAAGAATAATTTGATTATGATCATCTAAGGGTGGAAATCCTTTTTTCACCCGAATAAAATAGAAAGCGGAGTCTCACCATGAGATTCCGCTTTTTTTATTATTCCAATAAAGACCGGTAAAAGGCTTTTGTAATATGAAATTCATGTCCTTCTGGTTCTTCGGCAGAACAAAATGGAATATTTCTGTGTTTAATTAACATATATAGTAAAGATAAAAATATGAATGTAACATATGAAGATGTCCGCAATTCCGAAGAGATCCGGACTTATATCAAACAAGCGGACGAGTCGTTGAAAGCAATCGGCTACACGGAGCATAGCTTTGCCCATTGCACGAAGGTTGCGAAAGTAGCAGGGGATTTATTGGAGAAGTTAGGATATGATGCGCATGAGGTGGAACTGGCTCGTATCGCCGGTTTCATGCACGATATAGGCAATGTGGTGAACCGCATCGACCACGCCCAAAGTGGGGCTATGATGGCTTTTCGTATTTTGGATAAGATGGGAATGCCGCCTGAAGATGTGGCGACCGTTATTACAGCTATCGGAAACCATGACGAACAGACGGCTGCTGCTGTAAATGCCGTTGCAGCTGCTCTGATAATCGCTGATAAGACGGATGTGCGTCGCAGCCGTGTCCGTAACCGTTCCACGATTAATTTCGATATCCATGATCGGGTAAATTATGCAGCCGAAAAATCGGATGTTATATTGGAGCCGGATTCGAAAACGATCACTCTCGATTTAAAGATCAATACTGAAATTTGTGCCGTGATGGACTATTTCGAGATTTTTACCGGACGGATGCTACTTTGCAGGAAAGCAGCTGAATTTCTTGGCCTGCAGTTCAAGCTGGATATAAATGATGTCTATTTATTGTAATATCATTTGTTTCATATATTTTGGAAAAAGTTTATCTTTATCGCGTTTTAACGAAATAAAGGTCTAACTAATCTAATGAATATGAAACATTTTTTATGCCTTCTTTTTTGCTTATCTTTCCTTCTTTTCCCTGTTTATGCACAGGAATCGTATGAAACGTATAGTGGAGATACATTCAAAACCGGTGATGTGCTTACTCTCGGAGATTTCTATCTGAGTTCGACTAAGTATAGCCATTTGAAATACGCGTATACGGATACCTATGGAAAGGTTCGGTATGAGGCGTTCAATGGAAAGGATTTGCCTTTCTCCAAGGTAACAATCCGTGAGATTATCCGGCCGGAAGATAAGAATATGTTCCTGAACGAAGCTGTCGTGTTTGCCTTGGAAAGTGAGAAAGCTCCCGATAAGAAACTGTTCGTGGAGATTGATCGTGCGATCGAACAAGGCGAGATCGTCGTGAATATGCCTGAACCTGTTATAAAATGCGAGGAGATGACGCTCGAACAAATGTTTATTTGCTGTGTTCGTGTCAATAAATTACCGATAGACGACAAGGTGGTCTTGAATTATATCAGTGTCGTCAATAAAGAATTGGGCAGGAATGCCGGCGCGATCAGTTTAAATTCCGTAAACTGAAAGGCGAATATCAGGCTCGCTTGGAAAAGGGAATGGCCGATTTTGATTTTACGAAAACTTATTTCATAAAAGTGAACAATAACCATAACGGTTATGATTTTGACCATAAAGGCTATCCATTGTCCTATCCGACACGTTCGGGCAGTTCTCCCAAACAATGTATTCCTTTCAACGGTTTCAATTTTATGCCGGTTAATCCGGATCAGGCGTTCTTTATCCCTGTGAGCATGGATGATGCAGAAAAATACGAGAAACGGAGCAGAGGAACCGGTCAGAACGGCTATGTCAGCCCGTTGGTATATACGGTTGTCTATTTGCAGCCCTTAGATAAGTATATGGAGCTGCCAAAAGGAAAATACAATGTTCTCAACGTGGAGAATCTATATCGCTCGACACTGATCGGTGTCAAGGTTAAAGGCTTGGAGGTCTATGATAATAAAAATTTCCGGTATAATTTGATTGGATCGGCTTTGTTTGAATGATCCTTGTAAATCCGTTCCTAAAAGGCCATGGCAAAGGTATTTTGACACCCTCATTGTGATTTCATTTCTGGGAATAGAGGGTGGCAAAACTGCCTTGAAAGAGAAAGTTTAGAATACCGGAATCGAATAGACCAGCTAACGAAATACGATGCGTGTCGGGATCGACTGCTCCCATATCCAAGCTGCTTTTTCAAGTTTTACGCCGCGATATGTATAAAGGAGAAAGATGAAAAGATCACTGTTCTTGATCGGGAAAAATTCGAGACTGCTCTGTGCATTCCAGGAACGGCGGTACATGCCTTTGGCAAATGGTCCGTTCGCCTTGTACACTTTTCCGGTTTCATAAGCACCTTTCACATAGAGGTTCCAGCGCGGGTGAATCCGGTAGTCCACATCGGCGATGACCGATAGATACTCGGTATTGCAAGCTGTCTGGGCTGTCTCTGGCAGACGGCTGATAACGCCGTGCTGGTCCAATCCCTGCCGGGTGTACATGATGTCCAGATAAGTCAGCAGAGGTCCTTTCTCGATCGTGTTGCCGCAGGTGAAGTAATAGGAATAACGTTTCTTTGTCTGTTGCCCTACGGAAGCGGCATAACGGAGTTGCAGGACGCGGTCGAAATAGTAGCTGTTCCAGTTTACCGTATACATGAAAGGAACTTTTGCTTCTCGTGTGTTGTCGGGCAATCCGGTCGGGTAGATTTCGTTGTCCTGTCCGCTTCGGTTGTTCACGATCTGGAAGCAAAGTTCGTGGTCAGGATTGATCTGCCAGTTGCCTGAAATACCAGCCTGATAGCAGGTCAGTAGGTTGTTGAACTCACTGAACTCACGGACTTTTATCGAATTGACAAAATATTCGTATCCTCCGAAATTGACAAACTGCTTACCGATCGTAAAGCCGAACTTGTCATGTACTTTCAGGTTGACATAAGCCAATTCGAGCGAGGACGAAAGATTGTCCAGCGAATAAGGGTCCGAATATTTATTAAACGACTGCCGGTAATGATAGGAAAGGTTTTTCCATACATCCCCTTTTATTTCCAATCGGACACGATTCAGCTTGAAGTTCATGCCGTCGAAATCGGAACCGATGAAATTGGCGTTTGCGAAGTAAAAAGCTGAAAATTCATTTCTGCGCTTTCAATCACCTTTTTCCCTCCTGTAAGTCGTTCGACCAAAGTTGGTTCTTGTCCAGGAACGGTTTCTTTCTCAATCTCTTGTGCAAAGACGGATGGAACGGATATGAATAGTATTGTCAATAAGTAGAGATGTGTTTTCATGTTTGCAAATAAAATGTTTCAGCGTTCAAATATAGTGATTTTATATGACCTTTGGAAATCCGTAATTATTCTTACCTTTGTTGAGGTTTAAAAGGTAATGAGTTTAGGTTATGATTAAAGCAGTATTTTTTGATATTGATGGGACATTGGTCAGCTTTAAAACACATGTAGTCCCGAAATCTACCCTTCATGCGATCGAATTGTTGAAGAAGAAGGGGATAAAAGTATTTATAGCAACTGGTCGTCATCGCCGTTCGATTAACAATCTGGGCGATCTTGAGTTCGATGGATATGTAACTTTGAATGGTGGCTATGTGTTTGCCGGAAAGGACGATGTGCTTTATAAGCATAGCATTCCCGATAAGGATATCGAAGCCTTGGTTCGTTACCAGGAAAAAGAAGGCGAATTCCCTTGTGCCTTTGTGCAGGAAGACGAGATTTTTATGAACTATACGGATAAGGCGGTCAATGATGTGTTTCATCTGTTGAACTTCCCGGCTCCTCCAATCCGTCCGATCGAGGATATTTATGGAAAGACGGTCTACCAGTTGATCGCCTTTTTTACGGCAGAGCAGGAGAAACGTATTATGAAGGTCTTGTCGCATTGTGAATCCACGCGGTGGAACCCTCTTTTTACAGATATCGTACCGCTTGGAAGACAGGTAAACGGGTCGGGATTGACAAAATGCTGGAACATTACCATATCGGTCTGGACGAATGTATGGCCTTTGGTGATGGTGGTAATGATATTCAGATGCTTAGCCATGTCGGGATTGGGGTTGCTATGGGAAATGCGGCCGAAGACGTGATGAGTGCAGCTGGTTATGTGACCACCTCTGTCGACGAGAATGGTGTATACAATGCGTTGAAACATTTCAACATTATTTGATTTTGAACTGTTACATATATATAAGATAGTTATGATAGACGAGTTATTGAAATTTAATCGTGAATTTGTAAAGAGTAAAGGATACGAGAGGTTTATCACCAATAAATATCCTGATAAGAAAATTGCGATAGTGTCTTGTATGGATACGCGTCTTACGGAACTGCTGCCGGCAGCTTTGGGAATAAAGAACGGGGATGTCAAGATCATCAAGAATGCTGGGGCGATTATTTCCCATCCTTTCGGAAGTGTGATCCGGAGTCTGTTGGTTGCCATTTATGAATTAGGTGTGAACGAAGTCATGATTGTCGGTCATACCGATTGCGGTGCCAAGCATATGGACAGCGAACAGATGATTGAGGTAATGAAGAAGCGTGGTATCCCTTCGGAGCATATCGATATGATGCGTTACTGCGGCATTGATTTCAAATCGTGGTTGCGTGGGTTCGACACCCGGAAGGTTCCGTTCGTGAAACAGTGGCTCAAGTACAAAAACATCCGTTGATCCCAAAAGATATAACGGTCCGCGGATTTGTAATCGACTCGACTACAGGTGAATTGGCTACTGTCGTTTAGATAAATCGAGATGAAAAGTATTTAATCAAAACCTAAATATAGTTAAATAGTAGACATCGAATATGTTTTACAGCATAAATTCAAATAAAATACTTATCTTTGCAGAAAGATAACGAATTGCATGAATATCTATACAGAAGATGAAGCACTAATTGAGTTATTGGAAGAGGGTTGCACCAATGACAAAAGATACAAGAGACTTCCTAAGGATGTAATCAAAGGTTATATAAAAGCATATAATCATTTAAAAGCAGCCACAAGAATAGAAGATTTATTCAGAATCGGAAGTCTGCATTATGAACGATTGAAAGGTGACTTAAAAGACTTTGAATCGGTTAGATGTACCGGACGTTGGAGATTAATATTTCAAAGTTCCACAATAGACGGTTCATTGATAATTACTGAAATAGAATTAATAGAAATATCCAACCATTATGGCGACTAAAATCAAATTAAACGATTGCGTACCTTGTATAGCCATTCATCCGGGTGAAATCATTAAG
>ENA-OQCE01001106-OQCE01001106.1-human-gut-metagenome-genome-assembly--contig:-NODE-1106-length-11718-cov-2.394962_pt1 | contig 11718 bp, 13 predicted proteins | sample MGYA00242495_ERZ504572 | MGnify/ENA primary metagenome ERZ504572 (study PRJEB26092, sample SAMD00036228) | human gut metagenome | host: Homo sapiens | study: EMG produced TPA metagenomics assembly of...
CACGATTTTCAGTGCGCCGGAACCGAGCAGCAGGACTTTTCTTTATATTGTTTTCTTTCATTTGCATATCTGTTTTATTAAAAAATGTAATAGTAGTAATAAAACCTTATCTTTCTCTTACCTTACACAATCAGTCACTAATTGAATGGCATTCAGTATAGGACTGAAAGGTATTCACTCTGGGACTGAATGACATTCAGTACGGGACTCATTATACCGTCTTTTACACACTGATTATCAAGAGATTACAAACGTAACCATTCTTGATAAAATTCTCTTACTAAAGCAACTTCACAAAGTCATCAAAAAGAAACTCCGTATCCGTCGGCCCGCTGGCAGCTTCGGGATGAAACTGTGCGGAGAACCAAGGATTGCGTTTGTGGCGGATTCCTTCATTAGAACCATCGTTCATATTGATGAAAAGCGGTTCCCAGTCTTCTGTCAGCGTATTGTTGTCTACGGCATACCCATGATTCTGTGAGGTGATGAAGCAACGTTCCGTACCCACCATACGCACCGGTTGGTTATGGCTGCGGTGGCCGTATTTCAATTTGTATATCTTGGCGCCCCCAGCTTTGGAAAGCAACTGGTTTCCCATACAGATGCCGAAGATGGGCAGTTTCTCGTTCTGCATTGCCTTGCGGATATTCTGTACGGCAGCATCGCAGGTATCAGGGTCGCCGGGGCCGTTGGAGATGAACAGCCCGTCGAACTCCATCCCGGTATAATCATAGTCCCAGGGAACGCGAATCACTTCCACATCACGTTTCAGCAGGCAGCGGATGATGTTATGCTTGACGCCGCAATCCACAAGGAGCACTTTCTTCTTACCGGTTCCTTCGTTGTAACGGATAACCTCCTTGCAGCTGACTTTATCCACATAATTCACATCGGCATAAGAGCCTCAGGCATTTCATCCGATTCATCATCAAAGGCGATACGTCCCATCATCACCCCATGCTCGCGAAGCACCTTTGTCAGTTCGCGAGTATCGATGCCCGTGATGCCCGGAATCTGTTCGCGTTTCAGCCAGTCACCGAGACTTTCCACCGCATTCCAATGGCTATAATTTTCGCTATAATCGCTTACAATAATGGCTTCGGCATGGATATGCTCGCTCTCCATAAAAGTGGCAAGCCCATTCGGTTCGAGAGTAAAAGGCGGCACACCGTAATTGCCCACCAACGGATAGGTGAGCGTCATCAGCTGTCCGGCATACGAAGGGTCGGTCAGACTTTCGGGATAACCCGTCATGGCTGTATTGAAGACCACCTCTCCCGCTACCGGTTTTTCAAAGCCGAACGACTTGCCGTGGAAGCGGCTCCCGTCGTCGAGGATTAGAGTTACATTTCTCATTGATTCAATTAAAATTGATAAACTTGTTCTATATAATCAATAAATGCCTTATTCAGCAGCTTCACACCGCCCGGCGTAGGATAATCGCCGCTGAAGTACCAGTCACCCGGATGCTTGGGGCAGGCCTCATGCAGCCCCTCGAGAGGCTGGTAGACGATCTGCACTTTGGCTTTCGTTCCTTTCGGAGTGAGAAGCTCCACCATCTTGGCAGAGATTTCCTCGTCAGTGAAAGGAGCATAAATCTCCTTCACGTAATTCACCATCTGTTCTTTGGGCAGGCCTACCTGCTCCTTGGACTTGCGGTAGGCGGCGGCAATTACATCCCGCATCTCACGCTCCTTCAGCAGTTCCACAGCAGCTTTGAAGCGATGAATTCACTCATCTTAGCCATATCGATGCCATAGTAGTCGGGATAGCGCACCTGCGGTGAAGAGCTTACAATGACTATCTTCTTCGGCCCCAGACGGTCGAGGATACCAATGATGCTCTGCTTCAGGGTGGTTCCGCGCACTATCGAGTCGTCGATGATGACCAGATTATCCACTCCCGGGACAAGGCTTCCGTAAGTGATGTCGTACACATGGGCGGCAAGGTCGTTCCGGCTGTTTCCTTCGGCAATGAAGGTACGCAGCTTGATGTCCTTGATGGCTACCTTCTCGCTCCGTATGCGCCGCGACAAGATATGCTCCAGTTCGTCGTGGCTGGGACTATGCCCAAGGCGGCAATCTGCTGCACCTTCTCCTCGTTGAGGTAGTCGTCCAGTCCCTGCAACATGCCGTAGAAGGCGACTTCCGCCGTATTGGGTATGAAGGAGAAGACAGTATGGTCCACATCGTTGTCAATGGCTTTCAATATGTTGGGTACAAGTTTCTCACCCAGCAGTTTACGTTCCCGGTAAATGTCCACATCACTGCCCCGGCTAAAATAGATGCGCTCGAAGGAACAAGGCTTCACCTCGCGCGGCTTATTGATTTGCACGGTGCGCACCTTGCCGGCCTTGTTGATAAACATGGCTTGTCCGGGTTGCAGCTCCTTGATGGATTCGACAGGAACATTAAGGGCTGTCTGTATCACGGGACGTTCGCTGGCAAGCACCGCTATCTCGTCGTCCTGATACCAGAAGGCTGTACGGATGCCCCATGGGTCGCGTACGGCGAAGTCTCTCCGCTGCCGGTAAGTCCGCACATCACGTATCCCCCGTCCCACTCCTTGCTCGAAGTGCGCAGCACGTTGGCAAGGTCGATGTGGTTTTCTATATAACGGGTAATGTCCATGCCTGCCAGCCTTCCGCTTCGGCAAGGTTGAAGAGGCGCTCCACTTCGCGGTCGAGGCGATGTCCCAACTGCTCCAGCATGATGTAGGTATCGGCATATTTGCGCGGATGCTGGCCGATGGCGGTAATGCGTGCGAAGATTTCATCCACATTCGTCATGTTGAAGTTGCCGCAGAGGCAAGATTCTTGGCACGCCAGTTGTTTCTCCGGAGGAACGGGTGCACGTACGAGATGCCGGACTTTCCGGTAGTGGAGTAACGCAGGTGTCCCATATAGACCTCCCCTGCAAAGGGCAGCACACGCTTGGCATAGTCCGCATCGTGCAGCTGTTCCTTGGTCAAGTCCTTGAAGTTGCCCTGCACCGTACCGAAAATTTCGGTAATGCGCCCCGAACCGAGCGCACGTTCACGGAACATATATTCCTCACCGGGATTGGCTTCCAGTTTCACGCAGGCCAGTCCGGCACCTTCCTGCCCACGGTTGTGTTGTTTCTCCATCAGGAGATAGAGCTTGTTGAGTCCGTACATCCATGTTCCGTACTTCTCTTCATAGTACTCCAAAGGTTTCAGCAGGCGTATCATGGCGACGCCGCATTCATGCTTCAGTTGTTCCATCTATTTATTTACTATTTACCATTTACAATGTACAATTTTAAGTGTACAATTTTCTTTTCCTTATTATAGCATACAATTACCATTTACATTTACCCCTCCCAAGCGCAGCCCCATTGTACATTGTAAATGGTAAATTGTACATGTCCTCATTCTACAGTCACCGACTTAGCAAGGTTCCTCGGCTGGTCCACATCCATTCCCTTGCACACGGCAATGTGATAGGCAAGCAGTTGCAAAGGTACCGTAGTTATTAACGGATCAAGGCACTCCATTGTTTCGGGAAGCTCGATACAAGTGTCGGCTATTTTACTGATGACCGTATCTCCCTTTGTCACAATGGCGATAACCCTGCCTTTACGCGCCTTTATTTCCTGGATATTGCTCAGCACCTTTTCATAAAGCCCATTCCGGGTGGCAATGACCACTACCGGCATTTCGGCATCCACCAGAGCAATGGGGCCGTGCTTCATTTCGGCGGCAGGATAGCTTCGGCATGGATATACGAAATCTCCTTCAACTTCAAGGCGCCTTCCAAGGCTACGGGATAACTGTATCCGCGTCCCAGATAGATAAAGTTGTGTGCATAGGTGAATATCTTGGAAAGTTCCGCTATGCGGTCGTTCAATTTCAAGACCTCTTCCATCTTGTCGGGAATATGCCCCAGCTCCTTGACAATTGCCAGGTATTGCCCTTCGTCCATCGTCTTTTTCTCTTTGGCAAGTGTCAGGGCCAGCATGGTAAGCACCGTTACCTGCCCCGTGAAGGCTTTGGTGGATGCCACCCCTATTTCCGGTCCCACGTGGATATAGGAACCCGTGTGCGTGGCACGGGGAATGCTGGAACCGACGGCATTGCAGATGCCGTATATAAATGCCCCACAGCTTTTGGCAAGCTCCACGGCGGCCAGCGTATCGGCCGTTTCTCCGCTTTGCGAGATGGCAATCACCACATCGTTGCTGTCAATCACCGGGTCGCGGTAACGGAACTCACTGGCATACTCCACCTCTACCGGAATACGGCAGAAGCTTTCAATCAAATGCTTGCCGATGAGGGCGGCATGCCATGACGTACCGCATGCCACGATGACGAAGCGTTTGGCCGCCAGCAGACGTTTCTTATAATCAATCACTGCAGAAAGAACCACGTTCGTACCCTCCACATTGATACGCCCGCGCATGCAGTCGTGAATGCAGCCGGGCTGTTCGAAGATTTCCTTCAGCATGAAGTGCGGATAGCCTCCCTTCTCCAGCTGGCCGAGATTGAGCGCTACCGTCTTTACCTCGTGCGGACATTCCACATTCTTCAGGTTAACAACCTTCAGCTTCTCTCCCCGGCGGATGAGGGCAATCTCTTCGTCTTCCAGATACACCACCTTATCCGTATATTCCACAATCGGCGTGGCATCCGAAGCCAGGAAAAACTCTCCTTCACCGATGCCCACTACCAGCGGACTGCTCTTGCGTGCAGCGATTATCCCATCAGGATTGTCCTTGTCGAGCACCGCAATGGCATACGCCCCAATCACTTCCTGCAAGGCAAGTTGCACCGCCGTCAGTAAGTCAATATGGTTTGTCACCTGAATGTATTCAATGAGCTGTACAAGCACCTCGGTATCAGTGCTGCTTTTAAATACATAACCTTTGGCTTGAAGTTTTTCTTTAAGGACGGCGTAGTTTTCAATAATGCCGTTATGGATGAGGGCGAGACGTTCGGAAGAGGAATAATGGGGATGGGCATTGACGGAACAAGGTTCTCCATGAGTGGCCCAACGTGTATGTGCAATGCCAATGCTACCGGAAATATCTTTTTGAGCAACGAAAGTTTCAAGTTCCGAAACCTTACCTTTCGCTTTGTACACGTTCAACTGTCGGTTATCACTGATTAATGCTACCCCCGCACTATCATATCCACGGTACTCCAACCGTTTCAGACCCTTGATAAGAATGGGGTAGGCTTTCCTTTGACCTATATAGCCTACTATTCCACACATAATGTATCAGTATTTGATTTTGCGCTGCAAATATACATATTCTTAAGAACATAAAGTTAATCTTTCCAGTATTTATTTATCAAAAGAATAGAAAAAAAGTTGTTTTTATATCAAAAAGTTAAAGAAAGTATTATTTTGAAAGCAAAAGGCTTAATTTATAAATCTAAATCAAACCGTCTGATTTTGATTTAGGATTAAAAGAAAACAGAAGGTGTTTTCTATCAATTCATAACTTCATCTTCTATCGCAGGAATTTTGCAAGAAAGAAGGCTGAAATACATATTAACATTTTGCAATTAATACCATATATTTGCCAAACATTTTGAAACCACAAACAATATTATACAGCAATAAAGAAAGCTTATAATCATGAAACAAGAATTTTTTAACAACAAAGCAAAAGTAGAGGATTACCAGCGACAGCCCAAACAGTTGGGCTTGTATGAGGCATCCCACGAGCACGATGCCTGCGGAGTAGGCATGCTGGTCAATATCCAGGGAGGAAAATCACATGAACTGGTAGAATCGGCATTGAAGGTACTGGAAAACATGCGCCACCGTGGAGCGGAAGGGGCGGACAACAAAACCGGAGACGGCGCCGGCATCATGCTGCAGATACCGCACGAATTCATTCTGTTGCAGGGCATTCCCGTTCCCGAGAAGGGAAAATACGGCACCGGCCTGCTTTTCCTTCCCAAAGACGGAAAAGACCAGGCTGCCATCTTGAGCGTCATTATCGAAGAGATTGAAAAGGATGGATTGACCCTGATGCATCTGCGCAATGTGCCCACTTGCCCCGAAATATTGGGAGAAGCGGCTCTTGCCAACGAACCGGACATCAAGCAAATCTTCATCACCGGATTTACGGAAAGCGAAACCGCTGACCGCCGACTCTATATAATAAGGAAAAGGATAGAGAACAGAATACGCAAGTCGGACATCCCCACCCGCGAGGATTTCTACATCGTCTCGCTCTCTACGAAGAACATCGTCTACAAAGGCATGCTCTCTTCCTTGCAGTTGCGCAACTACTTCCCCGACCTCACCAACAGCTACTTCACCAGCGGACTGGCATTGGTGCACTCCCGTTTCAGCACCAACACTTTCCCCACCTGGGGACTGGCACAGCCTTTCCGCCTGCTGGCACACAACGGCGAAATCAATACCATCCGCGGCAACCGCGGCTGGATGGAAGCCCGTGAGAGTGTACTCTCCTCTCCCGCCCTGGGAGACATCCGGGAGATACGCCCCATCGTGCAACCGGGCATGAGCGACAGTGCCTCGCTGGACAATGTGCTCGAGTTTCTCATCATGTCAGGCCTGAGCCTGCCGCACGCCATGGCCATGCTCGTGCCGGAATCTTTCAACGAAAAGAATCCCATCAGCGAAGATTTAAAAGCTTTCTATGAATACCACTCCATCCTGATGGAGCCGTGGGACGGACCGGCGGCACTGCTTTTCAGCGACGGGCGCTATGCAGGCGGCATGCTCGACAGGAACGGACTGCGCCCTGCACGCTACCTGATTACGCAGGGCGGCATGATGGTAGTGGCCAGCGAAGTCGGCGTGATGGATTTCGAGCCGGGAGACATCAAGGAAAAAGGACGCCTGCAACCGGGCAAGATACTGCTTATAGACACCGAGAAAGGCGAAATATATTATGACGGCGAACTGAAGAAACAACTTGCCGAAGCCAAACCATACCGCACTTGGCTGGCCGGCAACCGCATCGAGCTGGACGAACTGAAAAGCGGTCGCAAAGTCTCCCATAGCGTGGAGAACTACGACAGCATGCTGCGCATCTTCGGCTACTCCAAAGAAGACGTGGAACGGCTGATTGTCCCGATGTGTACCACCGGTGCCGAACCCATCAACTCCATGGGCAATGACACCCCGCTGGCAGTACTCTCGGACAAGCCGCAACTACTGTACAACTATTTCCGCCAGCAGTTTGCCCAAGTCACCAACCCTCCTATCGACCCGATACGCGAAGACTGGTAATGTCGCTGACCGAATACATCGGAGCCGTAGGCATGAACATACTGACACCCAGCGAAAACCATTGCAAGATGGTGAGGTTGAACCATCCCATCCTGAACAACGCCCAACTGGATATTCTCTGCAACATCCGGTACAAAGGCTTCAAGACCGTGAAACTGCCCCTGCTCTTCGAAGTGGTAAAAGGGTGCCAGGGATTGCAGGAAGCATTGGCAACCCTCTGCAAGCAGGCGGAAGAATCCGTCAACGAAGGAGTGAACTACATCGTGCTTTCCGACCGCGACGTAGACGCCACCCATGCCGCCATTCCGTCACTGCTTGCCGTGTCGGCGGTACACCACCATCTTATCTCCGTGGGCAAACGGGTGCAGACGGCACTGATTGTAGAAAGCGGCGAAATCCGCGAAGTGATGCACGCCGCACTGCTGCTGGGCTTCGGAGCCAGCGCACTGAATCCGTATATGGCTTTTGCCGTCATCGACAAACTGGTGAACGAAAAGGAAATACAGCTCGACTACGCCACTGCCGAAAAGAAATATATCAAGTCCGTCTGCAAAGGCTTGTTCAAGATTATGAGCAAGATGGGCATCAGCACCATCCGTTCTTACCGGGGCGCGAAAATTTTCGAGGCCGTAGGACTGAGCGAGGAGTTGAGCAATGCCTACTTTGGCGGACTGAGTTCACGCATCGGAGGCATACGCCTGGATGAAGTGGCACGCGACGCCATCACCTTCCACAAGGAAGGGATGGAGGTTCTTAAAAAGAAGGGGGAAGCAGAGCTATTGCCGAACCGCGGACTGTATGCCTTCCGCAAGGATGGTGAGAAGCACGCCTGGAACCCGGAAACCATCAGCACACTGCAACTTGCCACACGCCTGGGAAGCTATAAGAAATTCAAGGAGTTCACTGCCATGGTAGACAGCAAGGAATCTCCCATCTTCCTGCGCGATTTCCTCGACTTCCGCCGCGCTCCTATCAGCATAGACCGGGTGGAACCGGTAGAGAACATCGTACAGCGCTTTGTCACCGGCGCCATGTCCTACGGCTCCATCAGCCGCGAAGCCCACGAAGCCATAGCTATTGCCATGAACAAGCTGCATGGCCGGAGCAATACGGGCGAAGGAGGCGAAGACCGGGCACGCTTCATGCCGCGCGAAGACGGCACCAGTCTGCACAGCGCCATCAAGCAGGTGGCCTCAGGACGTTTCGGTGTCACCGCAGAATATCTGGTGAATGCGGACGAAATACAGATAAAGATTGCCCAAGGCGCCAAGCCGGGCGAAGGCGGACAGCTGCCGGGCTTCAAAGTGATGAAGTGATTGCCAAGACACGCCACTCCATTCCGGGCATCTCGCTGATTTCTCCCCCGCCCCACCACGACATTTACTCCATCGAAGACCTGGCACAGCTCATCTTCGACCTGAAGAACGTGAACCCACGGGCAAAAATCAGCGTGAAGCTGGTGGCAGAAAGCGGTGTGGGCACCATTGCCGCCGGTGTGGCAAAGGCAAAGGCCGATTTGATAGTCATCTCGGGTGCAGAGGGCGGTACGGGAGCCTCTCCTGCATCATCCATCCGCTATGCCGGCATCTCGCCCGAACTCGGCTTGAGCGAAACGCAGCAGACACTGGTGCTGAACGGCCTGCGCGGACAAGTGATGCTGCAAGTGGACGGACAGCTCAAAACAGGCCGTGACATCATACTGATGGCAATGCTCGGAGCCGAAGAATTCGGTTTCGCCACCAGTGCCCTGATTGTACTGGGTTGCGTAATGATGCGCAAATGTCACCAGAACACCTGCCCCGTAGGGTGGCGACACAGAACGAAGAACTGCGCAAACGCTTCCGCGGACGCAGCGAGTATCTGGTGAACTTCTTCACGTTCCTGGCGCAGGAAGTACGCGAATACCTGGCGGAAATCGGTGTGGAACGCTGGATGACATCATTGGACGCACAGACCTTATCGTCCGCAAGCCGGATGACGGAATCAGGAAACATCAGTTGATAAGCTTTGACAAACTACTGGCACGCGTGATAATGAAGCCGCTATCCGCCACGTCACCGACCAACAGCATGGCATCGACCATGTGAAAGATGTAGAGATGCTACATGCCGCCGCCAAAGCCGTAGAAAACCAGAAGGAAATCTCGCTGGAGTACACCATCGCCAATACCGACCGTGCCTGCGGCGCCATGCTCTCCGGTGTCATTGCCGCAAAGTACGGAGAAAAAGGGCTGCCCGAACATACGCTGAACGTGAAGTTCAAAGGCTCTGCCGGACAGAGCTTCGGGGCATTCCTTGTCCCGGGTGTCAACTTCAAGCTTGAGGGTGAAGCCAACGATTATCTGGGCAAAGGTCTGAGTGGCGGACGCATCGCCGTCCTGCCCCCGGTACGGAGCAACTTCGAGGCAGAGAAGAACACGATTGCAGGCAACACCCTGCTTTATGGCGCCACAAGCGGCGAGGTTTACATCAACGGCCGTGCAGGTGAGCGCTTTGCCGTCCGCAACTCCGGTGCCACAGCCGTAGTGGAGGGCGTAGGTGACCACTGCTGTGAGTACATGACCGGCGGACGCGTGGTAGTACTCGGACAGACGGGACGCAACTTTGCCGCAGGCATGTCCGGCGGTGTGGCCTACGTCTGGAACCGTGACGGCAATTTCGACTATTTCTGCAATATGGAAATGGTGGAGCTGAGCCTCATCGAAGAAGCCTCCTACCGCAAGGAACTGCATGAACTCATCTGCCAGCACTACCTGTACACCGGTTCCAAACTGGCACGCACCATGCTCGATGACTGGCCACGCTATACCGACCAGTTCATCCAGGTAGTCCCTATCGAATACAAGAAGGTGCTGCAGGAAGAGCAGATGCGGAAACTGCAACAGAAGATTGCAGAGATGCAGAGAGACTATTAAAAGTACAATTGACTATTTATAATGTACAATTACCATGCGGATAACAGTTATATAGTAGCATCTGGAAATATACATTGTAAACGGACAAAGAGATTGTAAATTGTAAATTGCTAAATTGTAAATTTCAATATGGGAGATCCAAAAGCATTCCTCAATATCCCCCGCCAGGAGGCGGGTTACCGTCCGATACACGAACGTATCACAGACTTCAGCCAAGTGGAACAGACACTGAACAGCCACGACCGCAAGCTCCAGGCCTCGCGCTGCATGGACTGTGGCGTACCTTTCTGCCACTGGGCATGTCCGCTGGGCAATAAAGACCCGGAATTCCAAGACGCACTCTACCGAGGCAAATGGCGCGAAGCTTACCGGATACTGTCCAGCACGAACGACTTTCCCGAATTTACGGGATGCATCTGCCCCGCCCTCTGCGAGAAGTCATGCGTACTGAAACTCTCGTGCAACGAGCCGGTCACTATCCGCGAAAATGAAGCCGCCATTGCCGAAGCTGCCTTTCGCGAGGGTTACATCACACCGTGCAAGCCCGAACGTAACGGAAAGAAGGTAGCCGTCATCGGCGCCGGCCCTGCCGGATTGAGTGTCGCCGTACAGCTGAACGCCAAAGGTTACGAAGTTACCCTATTCGACAGCAAACCGATGCCGGGAGGACTGCTGCGCTATGGCATCCCCAACTTCAAACTGGACAAAGCCGTCATCGACCGCCGCATGAAAATCCTCGAGGCCGAAGGAATCTTGTTCGAGATGGGAGTCCATGTCGATGTGCAGAAACTGCCCGCCGGATTCGATGCTTACGCCATTTGTACCGGTACGCCCACCGCCCGCGACCTCTCCATTCCGGGCCGGGAGCTGAAAGGCATCTACTTTGCCCTCGACATGCTGGCACAACAGAACCATATTCTGGATGGAGACACCTTCCCGAAAGACCAACTCGTCAACGCCCGCGGCAAACGGGTACTCGTCATCGGCGGTGGCGATACCGGGTCCGACTGTATAGGCACCGGCATCCGCCAGGGAGCCGTCAGTGTAACCCAGATTGAAATCATGCCCCAACCGCCCATAGGACACAACCCGGATACTCCCTGGCCGCAATGGCCCGTCGTACTGAAAACCACCAGCAGCCACGAAGAAGGCTGTACCCGTCGATGGTCCCTCGCCTCCACCCGGTTCATCGGAAAGAACGGCAGGGTATGCGGTGTGGAAGTGGAAGAAGTGGAGTGGCTTCCGGCAACAGACGGTAACCGCCCTACCATGAAATCTACGGGTAAGAAAGAGGTCATCGAAGCGATATGGTACTTCTTGCCATGGGTTTCCTCAAGCCCGAGCAACCGAAGTTTGCAGAGAACGTATTCGTGGCAGGCGATGCCGCCCACGGCGCCAGCCTCGTGGTACGTGCCTTGGCCGACGGACGACGAGTGGCAACAGAAATAGATCGTTACCTCGAACCTCTAAAAGAAAACAAGAAATGATTTCCCTCCTTTAATTTTTAACCTTTAATTTTTAATTCTCATGTGTGGAATAAGCAGGAATTTTCAACATACAGTCTCAAATC
>ENA-OQCE01001109-OQCE01001109.1-human-gut-metagenome-genome-assembly--contig:-NODE-1109-length-11689-cov-1.791126_pt1 | contig 11689 bp, 20 predicted proteins | sample MGYA00242495_ERZ504572 | MGnify/ENA primary metagenome ERZ504572 (study PRJEB26092, sample SAMD00036228) | human gut metagenome | host: Homo sapiens | study: EMG produced TPA metagenomics assembly of...
CCATGCCAAAGCCTGCCAGCATCATTAATGCCGTGACACTTCCGGCGCTGAATCCCGATACATTCGTCAGCAACGGCGTGATGTAACTATACCAGCAGAACACGCCGCCGTTGCCCAAAGCCGTCGCCCCCAATATCAGCCAGGGAGCGGGAGTCTTCAGGAAACGGAACTGTCCCTTGAACCCGGTATCTTTCAGTCCCTCCACCGCAGGAACCCACCGCCATATATAATAAAGGACTATCACTCCCCAGCAGGCCACCAGCAAGAACGTGACACGCCACGAGAGTATATGGCTCAGGGAAGTGCCCAGCGGAACGCCGAACAGATTGGCAACCGTCATACCCGCTATCATAATGGATACGGCCTCGGAACTTCTCCCCTCGTCCGCCAGCTTGCCCGCCACAATGGAAGCGACTCCGAAATACGCCCCGTGCGGCAAACCCGAAATGAAACGCGCCGCCAGCAGCGACCAGTAGCCGGTGGCCATCGCAGCCCCCAGGTTTCCTACCAGCATTAAAGCCATCAATGCCAGCAGGATATGCTTCAACGGAGCTTGCGCGCTAAAATCAACATGGGAGCACCGGCACATACGCCCAGTGCATAGGCGGAAATGAAATGTCCGGCAACCGGAATGCCGATGTTCAAATCGGCGGCAACATAGGGCAAAATACCCATCATCGTAAACTCGGCAATGCCCAATCCCAACGTGCCGAACGCTAATGCAATAAGACTCTTCTTCATTCGAAAAAATACAACCTGTGAAACAAACTTTTTACCGCCGCAAAAGTAGTGTATTCTTCCCGCACAAGTTCTTTATTTTATAAAAAACTAACTAAAAATTTGTACAGCATAAATATAAGATATACTTTTGCGCCCCGAAAAAGCAGGGCATGCCTTGCTTTTTCAGCATTCAACAATAATTTAAATAATCAAAAGGTAAAAAGAAATGAAAAAGATTGTATTTTTCTTATTTGCAACCATGCTGGTTGCATCGGTAAAGGCACAGGTTTATGTAGCGGAACGGTAGCTTATGGCACAACGACGACCTCGACGCCACTTTCTTCAAACTGGAACCGGAAGTAGGATATAACCTGAGCGAGAAATGGGCAGTAGGCGGTGTGCTGGCATTTGCACACGGCAAGGCAGACGAAGGTAAATACAACGCTTTCGCCCTCGCTCCCTATGCACGCTACTCCTACTATGAAAACAAGGTAGTACGCCTGTTTGTGGACGGCGGCTTCGGCTTCTCCACCCAGAAGGTGAAGGGCGCCGACTCTGTAAACGGCTTTGAAATAGGCTTCAAACCGGGCATCGCATCAAGCTGAACAGCAAGTTCAGTGCAGTTGCCAAATGCGGTTTCCTGGGCTACAGAGACGATTACATGACCGGAGACAACGGTTACGGATTCGCCTTCACCAGCGAAGACCTCTCATTCGGTTTCCACTACGAGTTCTAATCCCGGACAAAGCATAATCACAAGGGAGCGGCCGCCTCACAAACCCGGCGGCTGCTCCTCTCCGGATACGGTTACTCCCGTATATAATGGGGCATCTCCCCGGGTATCTCCATGGATATTTCCACCAGTCCGCATACCACACCCTCACGCTTCCATGCGGTCTGATAAATCATTTTCCTGCCCCCTTTTTTCTCTATCGTATAGGCGTTTACGCCACCCGTCTCCAGGAGTTCGCGTATCTTTTCCTGCGATTTCGGACTGTGGCAGTCAAAAAGATTCCTGCCTATCAGGTTTCCATGCCCGGCAAACGTGCGGCATGCCTTTTCGTTCATATAAAGGATGATTCCCTGCGTGTCGCATACGGTTACGGCACAGTTCATTTCATCGGCCCATTCATACATATTCATTACATTTATTCGGTTGTTGAGGGAAACAAAAGTACAGATTAGTTTCTAATTATTCAAGCATTATAAATACGCACACCCAAATTATTCGTATTTTTGCACATCGTTTATAAAATATGCAAACATGAAGAAGTTCGTAAAAGGAGTCCGGTTTGCTCCTAAAAACTATTCCGATGAAGTAGAAGCCAAGATACAGCATTATAAAAGAGAAGGATACAAATTGCCGTCACGCCATCTGCTGCGTACGGAAGAGCAACTGGCAGGCATACGCGAAAGCGCAAGGATAAACACCGCCCTGCTCGATTACATCTCGGAGAATATCCGCGAGGGAATGTCCACGGCAGAGATAGACCACATGGTATACTGCTTTACGACAGACCACGACGCCATCCCCGCTCCCTTCCTGTACGAAGGCTTTCCGAAGAGCGTATGCGTCAGCATTAACGATGTGGTGTGCCACGCATCCCCAGCACAAAGGAATTCCTGCGCAGCGGAGATATTGTAAACGTAGACGTGTCCACCATCTACAAAGGGTATTTCTCCGATGCATCGCGCATGTATATGATTGGGGAAGTCAGCCCCGAAATGCAACGCCTGGTGCAGGTGACCAGGGAGTGCCGCGACATCGGCATACAGGCTGCACAGCCCTGGGCACGGTTGGGCGATGTGGGTGCCGCCATCCAGGAGCATGCCGAGAAGAACGGCTACAGCGTGGTGCGCGACCTTTGCGGGCATGGCGTGGGTATCAAGTTTCACGAAGAGCCGGACGTGGAGCACTTCGGCAAACGCGGCACGGGCATGCTGATAGTACCGGGCATGACGTTCACCATCGAGCCGATGATTAACATGGGCAGCTACGAGGTATTCATTGACGAAGCCGACGGCTGGACGGTATGCACGGACGACGGTCTGCCTTCCGCCCAGTGGGAAAGCATGATTCTTATCACCGAAGACGGAAACGAGATACTGACACAATAGATGCAAGACGGCAGGCCGCAAGATGTCCCCCCGTGCGGTACACTCCGTACCAACGTTGGTACTCCTTGTACCACGCTTTGGTATTGTCTGTACCAACCGTTGGTATTCTTCATACCAACTATTGGTATTGCCCGTACCGCCTGTCGAAACTTTATTTCCTTATATGCAATTATGAATATCATCCTATTACCCGCCGGGATTATCGCAGGAGCCGTTATCGGCTATCTGACGGCCGGCAGAAAAGCCGCCGCCCTGAAGACTCAGGTAGAAGCCGCCGGAGAGCGTGAAGCCCTGCTGAACCGCACCGCCGAAGAACGCATCGCCCGCGAACGCTCCATTGCCGAGGAACGTTTGCAGGAAGCCGCCCGCCAGGCTTCGGAACGGTTGGACGCGCAGGAGCGGCTGTTTGCCGAACGCCTCGCCGAGCAGGCACACAGTTTCAACGAACGCCTTGCCCAGCAGGAGCGTTCCTTCGGCGAGCGCATCGCCCAGCAGCAACGGCAATGGGAACAACGCCTCGCCGAACAGAAAGAAGAGGCCGAAGCCCTGCACAAGCGTATGAACACCGAGTTCGAGAACCTCTCGAACCGCATCTTCCAAAGCAAGACCGAGGATTTCACCAGACTGAACGCCGAGCATCTGGCAACCTGCTGCGCCCGCTCGACGAGAAGATTAAGGACTTCAAGGAAAAAGTAGAGCAGGTGTACAGCACCGAAGCCAAAGAGCGCTTCTCGCTGGGCGAACGCATCAAGGAGCTGGTGGAACTGAACAACCGCCTCAGCGAGGATGCCAACAACCTGACCCGCGCCCTGAAGGGCGACTCCAAGATGCAGGGCAACTGGGGCGAAATGATTCTGGAACGCCTCTTGCAGGCATCCGGCCTGATTGAGGCGAGCACTATTTCTGCCAGGAGTTCCTGAAAGACGAGCGCGGCGAAGCGATTGTCAGCGAAGAGAGCGGACAGAAGATGCAGCCCGACATCCTCATCAGGTATCCCGACGAGCGCGAGATGATAATCGACTCCAAAGTTTCCCTCACCGCTTACGCCGCCTACACCTCCGCCGAAGACCGCGACGAGCAGGCGCGCTGGCTCAAGGCGCACTTGCAGTCCGTCCGCAACCACATCGACGAGCTCAGCCGGAAGGACTATTCGCACTACGATATCAAGGCGCCGGACTTCGTCATGATGTTCATCCCCACGGAGGGCGCATACCTGCTCGCCATCCAGAGCGACGCCAACCTCTGGGAGTATGCCTACAACAAGAAGGTGGTACTGATGAGCCCACCAACCTCATCAGCGCCCTGCGCCTCTCGCTCGACCTGTGGAAGCGGGAAAACCAAGTGAAAAACGTGCAGGCCATCATCAAGCGCGGCACTGCCCTGTACGAAAAGATTGTAGGCTTTACCGACACCTTCCTCACCCTCGGCGACCGCATGGCAACCTTGCAGAAGGACTACGACAAAGCCTCAACCAGCTCTCCGAAGGCAACGGCAGCGTAGTGCGCCAGGCTGAAATGCTGAAGGACATGAGCCTCACCCCGAAGGAAGCGCATCTCGGCAAGGCTGCTGCCCAAAGAGGAGATACAGGAAGATGCTGAACAAGAAGACAATAAATAACTCTTAAGACAAGACTTGATACATTATGAAAACTTTAAAAGACCGTATTCTCAAAGACGGAAAATGCTATCCGGGAGGCATACTGAAAGTGGATAACTTTATCAATCACCAGATGGACCCGATACTGATGAAATCCATCGGCGTGGAGTTTGTCAGACGTTTCGCCTCTACCAGTATCAACAAGATTATTACCGTCGAAGCCAGCGGCATCGCTCCCGCCATCATGGTGGGCTATCTGCTGGAGCTGCCCGTAGTGTTCGCCAAGAAGAAGAAACCGAGCACGATGGAGAATATGCTGGTTACTTCCGTGTATTCGTTCACCAAGCAACGCTCGTACGACGTGTGCGTCAGCAAGGATTTCCTCGCGCCCGGCGACCAGGTGCTTTTCATCGACGACTTCCTTGCCAACGGAAACGCTGCCAAAGGCATCATGGACCTGGTGAAGCAGGCTGGCGCGGAACTGGTGGGCATGGGATTCATCATAGAGAAAGCCTTCCAGCATGGTGGTGACGAGCTGCGCAGCCAGGGCATTCATGTAGAATCGCTTGCCATCATCGAAAGCCTTGACAACTGTGAAATCAAAATCAGATAACCCGGAGCGATGGAAAAACAACAGGGAAACGGACTGATTTACGGCTTGAACGACAAGCCGCCTTTTAAGGAAGCTTTCTTCGCTGCGCTGCAACATCTGCTCGCCATATTCGTAGCCATCATCACCCCGCCGCTCATCATTGCGGGCGCATTGAAGCTCGATGCGGAAACCACCGGCTACCTGGTTTCGATGGCGCTGTTCGCATCCGGCATATCCACGTTTATCCAATGCCGCAGGTTCGGCGGACTGGGCACGGGGCTGCTCTGCATCCAGGGAACCAGCTTTTCGTTCATAGGTCCCATCATCTCTGCCGGAATGCTGGGCGGGCTTCCCCTAATTTTCGGTTCCTGCATGGCGGCTTCAAGCGTGGAGATGCTGATAAGCCGGGTGTTGAAATACACTAAGAAGATTATCACGCCGCTGATATCCGGCATCGTAGTCACCCTCATCGGAATGAGCCTGATAAAGGTAGGAATCACGGCCTGCGGCGGCGGAGCCACGGCACAGGCGGACGGCAGCTTCGGCAGTTTCCGCCATGTGGGCCTTGCGGCGGCGGTACTGCTGCTTATCATCGCCTTCAACCGGAGTTCCAACCGCTACCTGCGCATGAGTTCCATCGTCATCGGACTGGTGATAGGCTACATCGCAGCCTGGTTCATGGGCATCATCGACTTCTCCTCGATACAAAGCTACGGCGGCTTCAACCTGCCGATGCCTTTCCGCTACGGACTGGACTTCGACCTGTCCACCATCATCGCCCTGGGGCTTATTTTCATGATTACCGCCATCGAGGCATACGGTGACATCACCGCCAACTCCCTTATCTCCGGCGAACCGGTGGAAGGGGACACCTTCGTAAAGCGTGCTTCGGGCGGTATCCTTGCCGACGGCTTCAACTCCATGCTGGCGGGTGCGCTCAACTCCTTCCCCAACTCCGTCTTTGCGCAGAACAACGGAATGATACAACTGACCGGGGTTGCCAGCCGGTATGTGGCTATTACATCGCAGCCTTTCTTGTGCTGCTCGGCCTGTTCCCTGCTGTGGGACTGGTGTTTTCACTGATGCCCGAACCGTATTGGGCGGCGCTACTCTGCTGATGTTCGGTACGGTGGCGGCGGCAGGCATCCGCATCATGCAGCGCAGGAAATCAACCGGAAGGCTACCCTTGTCATGGCTGTCAGTTTCTCGCTCGGCCTCAGTGTGGAGCTGGTTCCGAGATACTGTGCCAACTGCCGGAAACGCTGCGGAACATCTTCGCATCCGGCATCACAACGGGCGGGATAACGGCTATTCTGGCAAATCTGCTGATTCATATCAAGGAGTAATATTATTCTATTTCAGGCACGGATTACACGGATTTCACGGATTTGCTTTGTTCTTTCGGACAATATTACTCTTCTTTTACATTTCCATGAAATCCGTGTAATCGTATTAATCCCTCTTCGGCAGCACCCAATTCAGCACCACATACCCCAGCACCCCGGCAAGCACCGTCCCTACAAGCACCCCGAATTTCGCCTGGTTCAGCAATTCCGGATATTCGTCCGCAAAGGAAAGGTTGGCAATGAACAACGATACGGTAAACCCGATACCGCCCAGCAGGGAGACGCCCGCTATATTCTTCCAGTTCATCCCCGCCGGCATCAGCGCTACGCCGCTCTTCACCGCCAGCCACGTAAACAGGTATATCCCCAGGAACTTGCCCAGCAGCAAGCCAGCCGCCACAGCGATGCTCACATCTCCCACGATGCTGCCGCTACCGCTGAACACCACACCGGCATTGGCAAAGGCAAACAGCGGCAGTATCACGAAGCTCACCGCCCCGTGCAGGTTATCTTCCAGCGACTGCAACGGACTGATAACATAATCCGATGCCCGCTCCACCTGCTTCAACGTGGCAATCTGCGCATTGGTCAGCACGATATTATCCGACTTGGAAACCGGGAACTCCCCGATGATGTCGCGAATCCGCTCGATGTATTTGCCCGCATCCAAGCGCGGACGCGCCGGTATCACAAACGCCAGTATCACGCCCGAAATCGTACTGTGGATGCCCGATTGCAGGAACAGATACCAGATAATCACACCGAAGAAGAGGAAGAATATCTTCTGCGTTACGCCGAACTTACCCATATAGTAGAGGAACACGTACAGGACAGCCGCCGCAATCAGGTATCCGTATGCCACGTCAGCGCTATAGAACAGTGCGATGACCAGTATGCCGCCGATGTCGTCCACCACGGCAAATGCCGTCAGGAATATTTTCAGGCTCAACGGCACACGCTTGCCCAGCAAACTGAGCACGCCCAATGAGAAGGCAATGTCCGTGGCCATCGGGATAGCCATCCCCCGGGTTTCGGGAGTGCCGGAGGCAACCGACAACGCATAGATGACGACCGGAACCACCATCCCCCGCATGCCGCAATAAAAGGCAAAGCCGCTTTTCGCACAGAGGACAGTTCCCCCACCAGCAATTCGCGCTTTATCTCCAGCCCACTGCCAGAAAGAAAACGGTCATCAGGCAGTCGTTAATGAATTCTATCATCTTCAGCGGATGCCCGCCGTGCGAAAACAGATTGAAGTTGCCGATGCGCAGATGCAGCTCCTGAAGCAGGAAATCCTGGTATACGGGCGACAGGGACGAGTTGGCAACCACAGCGGCCAGGATAGCCGCCAGAAACAAAAGCACGCTCGCTGCTATGTTCAGCGACGAAATGTTTTTTACGGTACGTAGGATAATCATAAGTATTTTTAATTGAAGAGTTCGTTCATTTTCGGAAAAAGACAAAAAAGGGGGCAGCCCTATCATGAAAGAACAACCCCCGAAAGATATGATTGGTTCGGCAGCAAACCGCTAATCCAGTTTCAGCACCGCCAGGAATGCTTTCTGCGGCACTTCCACATTACCGATTTGCTTCATTCTCTTCTTACCCCGTTTCTGCTTCTCGAGCAACTTGCGCTTACGGCTCACGTCGCCGCCGTAGCACTTGGCCGTAACGTCCTTGCGTACAGCCTTGATTGTTTCGCGGGAGATAATCTTGGCGCCGATGGCCGCCTGGATGGCGATGTCGAACTGCTGTCTCGGAATCAGGTCCTTCAGCTTCTCGCACATGCGGCGTCCCAGCTCGTATGCGTTGTCAAAGTGCGTCAGGGTGGAAAGGGCATCCACCGGTTCGCCGTTCAGGAGAATATCCAGTTTCACCAGCTTGGACGGACGGAAGCCGTTGGCATGGTAGTCGAAAGAGGCATATCCCTTGGAGATGCTTTTCAGCTTGTCGTAGAAGTCGATGACGATTTCGCCCAGCGGCATGTCATAGTATATCTCCACGCGATTGCCGGAAATGTATTCCTGCTTCACCAGTTCGCCGCGCTTGCCAGGCAGAGCGTCATGATGGGGCCGATATAGTCCGTGGCGGTAATCACCGAGGCGCGGATATAAGGCTCTTCGATGCGGTCTATCAGGGTGAGGTCGGGCATGCTGCCGGGGTTGTGCACCTCGGTCATGTGCCCTGCTTGTCATAGATGTTGTACGACACGTTCGGCACGGTGGTAATCACGTTCATATCGAATTCGCGGTCCAGGCGTTCCTGCACAATCTCCATGTGGAGCAGTCCTAAGAATCCGCAACGGAAACCGAAGCCCAGCGCCAGTGACGATTCGGGCTGGAAGGTCAGCGAGGCGTCGTTCAGCTGCAACTTCTCCAGCGAAGAGCGCAGGTCCTCGAAGTCTTCCGCCTCAATGGGATATACGCCGGCAAAGACCATCGGCTTCACTTCCTCGAAGCCGGCAATCGCCTCCTTGCACGGACGGGCTATGTGCGTAATCGTGTCGCCCACCTTCACTTCCCTGGAAGTCTTGATACCCGAAATGATATACCCCACGTCGCCCGTACGCAGCTCCTGACGGGGAACCATGTCCATCTTCAGCACGCCGATTTCGTCCGCATCGTATTCCTTGCCCGTATTGAAGAACTTCACTTTGTCTCCTTTGCGAATCACGCCGTTCACAATCTTGAAGTAGGCGATGATGCCCCGGAACGAGTTGAATACGGAGTCGAAAATCAGTGCCTGCAAAGGCGCTTCCTCATCGCCTTCGGGATGCGGGATGCGCTCGACTACCGCCTCAAGGATTTCCTCCACGCCCATGCCCGTCTTGCCGGAAGCGCGGATAATCTCTTCGCGCTTGCAGCCGAGCAGTTCCACGATTTCATCCTCCACCTCTTCGGGCATGGCGCTTGCCATGTCGCATTTGTTGATAACGGGAATAATCTCCAAATCGTGCTCGATGGCCATGTAAAGGTTGGAGATGGTCTGCGCCTGCACGCCCTGCGAAGCATCCACAATGAGCAGTGCGCCCTCGCAGGCGGCGATGGAGCGCGACACCTCGTAGGAGAAGTCCACGTGTCCCGGAGTGTCAATCAGGTTCAGGATATACTTCTCGCCCTTGTACACATACTCCATCTGGATGGCATGGCTCTTGATGGTGATACCTCTCTCCTTTTCCAAATCCATATCATCCAGCATCTGCCTTCGGTTACTTGGATGGTATTGGTGAACTCCAACAGGCGGTCGGCCAACGTAGATTTGCCATGATCGATATGGGCTATGATACAAAAGTTACGTATATTCTTTTTCATTCGTTTCTAAAGTTTTTGGAGTGCAAAGATAGTGTATCTTGGACAAAGATACGAAAAGGAGCGCACAAAAAAAATGCGTTGATAACATATCCAATGTATCAACGCATTTTTTATAACATTCCAATCACTTTCTTAGTTCAGCTTCACAAACAGTTCGCCTTCAACTTCTTGAGTAGAGATTTTGTCCTCTCTCAATAACCATCCAAGACCCAGGAACAAATCTTTATCCACCAATTTTGTAGCTTTTTTTGATTTGTTTTGCGTTAAACCTTCGGTTTCATTCAGTGCGTTCCAAATTTTTCCTGCGATTTCACCGGCTTTTTCTTTTAACATTTTCTCTTTGTTTTTAGTTAGACATGCTTAAAAATCCGTTTCCCCCGACGGAGAAGACCGATTTTATTTCGGCGGCAAAGATAGTTATTTTTATGTTATATAGCACGTTAACTCTTATTTTTTTCCATTTTCAGCCGGAGAAACGGCACGATTTGCCCTATTTCCGCTGTTTTTCCAGATACTCCGCCCATATTGCCGCCGCCTCTTCCACCATTTTGGCGCAAGGACGCTTGGCATAATACTGCTCCGTGCGGGCTTCGGGCATGGAGGAGCCTTCGGGCTTTTTCAGTCCCAACAGTTCGGCGCAAATCATCGAGCCGTTGCGTTTCCTGAATTCCTCCGCAAGCTGCTGCACCAGCGCATAGTTGGCGGCTTTGCCCTCACGATCCTTGCCGTCTACGGCACCTTTCTCCAGTCCCGCCAGCAGGAACATGCCGCAGGCGGCGCCGCACGTCTGCCGCATCCGTCCGATGCCGCCGCCGAACGAGGCGGACATGCGCAACGCCTGTTCCTGCGTAAAACCATACATATCTGCAAAGGCAGCCACGACGGACTGCGAACAATTATAGCCGCTCTTGAACAGTTCAACGGCTTTTTCCACTCTGTCTTTCATCGTCATATCTTAATCTGTTAATTCCAACATCATGGGGCAATGATCCGAATGTACCGCATCGTTCAGGATACGCGCCTCTTTCAGCATCGGACGCACCGCCTCGCTTGCCATGCAATAGTCGATACGCCAGCCTTTGTTCTTCGCCCGCGAGTTGAAGCGGTAGCTCCACCAGGTGTACTCCCGGCTGTCGGGGTGCAACAGGCGGAAAGCATCGATGAAGCCCTCGTTCAGGAAACGGGTCATCCACTCCCTTTCTTCGGGCAGGAAGCCGCTGTTGGTGGCATTGCGCACCGGGTCGTGAATGTCTATCGCCTCGTGGCAGATGTTATATCCCCGCACAAAACCAGCTTGGACGGGTGCGCAGCAGTTCCACGCATAGTGCCGGAAGTGTTCCAGCCACTCCATCTTAAAGGCCTGGCGCTCGTCGCCGCTTGTTCCCGAAGGTGATAGACGCTCACCACGGACAGGTCGCCGTAATCGGCACGGACAAACCGTCCTTCGCTATCGTACTCCTCCATGCCCATGCCGTATTCCACATGGTCCGGCTCGCGTTTCGTCAGGATGGCGACTCCGCTATACCCTTTCTTCCGGGCCGAATGCAGATAATGCCTGTATCCCAATGCATCCAACGCTCCGCAGGATACTGCTCCGGCTGCAATTTGGTTTCCTGCAGGCACAGCACGTCCGGCTGTTCCTTTGCCAGCCATTCGGGCAGCCCTTTGGACACGGCGGCCCGCAAACCGTTTACGTTGTAGGTTATAATCTTCATATCCGTATATATTTTTTTAAATCCGCCCGGCAGCAATCGTTCGTCAGGTTGCAATCATTCATCCGGCAAGCGGCATTCATTACAAACTCGATATCAGCAGCATAATATTCAATACCGTCACGATGGCAGCAATCGTATAGAGCACGAATGTGCTCCATTTGCTGTTCACATACTGCCCCATCACTTTGCGGGACGAGGTGAGGCTCACCTGCAGGAACACCGTAAACGGCAACTGGATGCTCAGTATCATCTGCGAAATCAGCAGTCCCTTGAACGGGTCGCCGATAAAAC
>ENA-OQCE01001112-OQCE01001112.1-human-gut-metagenome-genome-assembly--contig:-NODE-1112-length-11675-cov-1.976879_pt1 | contig 11675 bp, 18 predicted proteins | sample MGYA00242495_ERZ504572 | MGnify/ENA primary metagenome ERZ504572 (study PRJEB26092, sample SAMD00036228) | human gut metagenome | host: Homo sapiens | study: EMG produced TPA metagenomics assembly of...
GCTCCCCAGCACAAATGAAGTGTTGATGTTCACATTTGTCTTTGTCCACTCCATAATTTCTGTCAATTCCTGCCAATAATCAACTTCTTCAAACTCCATTTGTTCTACCGGCGCACCCGTAATAATTAAATCCGTCAAACTTTCTCATTTTAATATCTTCAAATGATTCATAAAACTTATAAATGTGACTCGTTGATGTATTTTTAGAAACATGGCTCGTCATACGAACAAACGTCACATCTACTTGGAGCGGCGTATTTGAAAGTGATCTTAAAATTTGAAGTTCGGTATCTTCTTTCAACGGCATAAGATTTAAAAGTCCGATACTGATTGGACGGATATCTTGATGTGCCGCCCTATATTCATCCATCACAAATATATTTTCATGTTCCAGTATTTCTTTTACAGGAAGATCGTTTTGTACTCGAATAGGCATAATATTATCTCTCCTTTTCTTTGAATATATTTTTATCGGCATGGACATAAGTTCCGTCCGATTCTACATAACTATATTCGTCATAAGCATCTGTCTTGACAGGCAGTTTTTTCTTTTCAAGTTTGTTATTAACAAGCATTCCGACAATATAATAAACGACTGCAAATGTCGGAACTCCAAGTATCATTCCGGGAACTCCGAACAGACCCCCTCCGATCAAAATCGAAAACACAACCCAAAATGCCGACAAGCCTGTGGAATCTCCTAATATTTTAGGACCAAGCACATTTCCGTCAAACTGCTGTAAGGCGATAATAAAAATAATAAAGTAAATCCCCATCTTAGGCTCTGCAAGCAAAATAAGAATCGCGCTTGGGATTGCCCCTATATAAGGTCCGAAAAACGGAATTACATTTGTCACACCGACGATCACACTGACAAGCATCGCATATGGCATATTCAAAATCGACAGGCCTGCGAAACAAAGAACACCGATAATAGCCGAATCAATGATTTTTCCTATAATAAATCCTCCGAATATTTCATTACTCTTAATAGTAAGATGAAGAATCATATTGGCATTTGACGGTTTAAATATAGCATATGTTATTTTTTTTAGACTGTTTTGAAAACTTTTCTTTACTGAACAGTACATAGACAGAAACAATTAATCCGATCAAAATATTCATAATTTCACGCATGAAATTCAGCACACCGACTGTCAAACCTGACATAAAATCATTAATGCGTCCAAGCAGATCTGTACGCATCCAATTTTGCACAAATGTAGTGGCCTCTTTCATCACACTTTCTACGATATTCCCGATCGTCGAATTTTCTGTATTCATTTCACTTAACTCTCTGATAAAACGGTTCATCTGACTCGGAACATTCATGATCATATCACGAATACTTTTATAAAGTTCCGGTATCATCATATTAAACAGTGTAAAAATAATCGTTGCCAATATCACAATCGAAATACAGATTCCTACGGATCTCGACACGCTTTTCGCCTGTTTAAAATTAGGAAATTTCTTTTCCAAAAAAGGAAGGAGCTTCCTGTCTACTGCTTTCACTATCGGATTCAAAAGATAAGCGATTGCCAATCCGTAAACAATCGGCTTTGAAACCAAAAATATTTTCCGAATCACTCCCGATATGTGTCCTGCCCGCAAAAGCAGAAAATAAAAAAGAATACATGTTAAAGCGCCGACTACGATCGCCACAGTTTTGCCGAACTGCTGTTTTAACCAAGAAGGTTTTCCTGTTCCGAATATCGGCTGTTTCACATAATACCCTGTTTTATCACCATTTTTTTCGTTCTTTTTATACTTTTCATCTTTTTTGTTTTCTACATTTTCCTGTTCATCGGTCATCTCATATACCTTCCAGTCTTTTTCGTTTATCAGATAAACTATAATTAATTTATTATAACGCTTTTATTCTTTCAGCGTCAACCGGAATATATCATAACCCGTACATAACCCATGCCATTTTGCCGCGCAGATTGTAAGCGATTGCCAAAGTCTCTCCCAAAATTCGTCTTCATTACAAAAATAAAAGGAACCGTCTTTTAATTTAAGACGATTCCTCTGACATTTACTCTGGATATATGATTTTCCTTTTCTCCGTTATCTTGAATAACTGCTTTGTCCTTTTTCGTTCTTGCTTAACCCTTAAAACATGTTTTTAAACAATCAGCCTATGCATGATTGAAATGTCGCGCACTCTGTTCCCGATGCCTGTTTTGCATCTCCGCCTTCTACGCTGATTTTTCCTGCATGGCATTCACACTCTTTATTATACATACAATTTGTTGCCTTACAATCAACGCAGGAACAATCTGAAGCCTCTTTCATAGAATTTGTGTAACTTCCTTCCTTTCTCTCCTGAAAGCTGTCACAACATGTCTCTTTCGGATTTTTTGCAGATTCTCCTCCTACTGTAATCTCATCAAGATCACAAAGAAACTGTTTGTTGTGTACACACGTCTGAACTGTACATTTTAATTGCGGCATAACGCTACCTCCTTTTATTCAATATCAATAGCATTATGTCCTGACATTACTCATAATATTCTTTTATTTTTCAAAAAAAATTGCCAAAACCGCAAAAAACTCTCTCACAAGATAATTTATCTGAAAAACATAATTTGAAGAAGCCGATACTGAAAAAACATGAGCATATCCTTCCTGTTCTGCTAAAAGTTTTGCCCTGTAACTATGAAAATTATTTGTAACGATTCCGACCGTCTCATGTTTCGGATCAATAAATCTCCGACTGAAACTCAGATTTTCTCTTGTAGAAACGGACTGATCTTCCTTTCTGATCCGATTTTCCGCAACTCCTTGTTCGATAAGATATTGTTCCATTGCATCCGCTTCTGAAATATCTTCTCCCGGCTCCCTGCCGCCTGAAACAACTACCATTGTCCTTTCATTTTCCTCTAAATAATGAATCGCTGCATCAAGCCGCCTTTTCAGCGAATCCGTAATTTTTCTTCCTCTTACCTGCGCCCCCAATATAATGATCCACTGCGCTCCTCTTTCAGGTTTAGAAAACATACCTCGACAGATTTTAATTTCCACAGTCAGAAAAAGAATCCATAACCCCAGGCATATCCATCCGAAAACACTTTCCACATATGCAGGAAGCGGCACACATCCAAAAAACAGATGTGCGCCGCCGGTCAACAACCAAAAAACCGCAAAGGTCGATCGCAGTCTGCGGGAATAAATGACAAGTATTAAATAATACAACACACACAGACTTCCCAAAATCCAGAAATACTCTTTCATTTATGCATTTCTTCCGCAGCACTTTTTATATTTTTTGCCACTTCCACACGGACAAGGATCATTTCTTCCTATTTTCTTTTCTTTACGTATTGTTCCTGAATTTTTTCTGCTCTTTGTACAGACGTTTTCTCGTATTTTCATCAAAAATCTTTTCCCACTGCGGAAGTTCATAAAGCCAGTCAGCTCTTGCATCTACCATGTTTTTATATAATTTTTCTTTATCAAATCCAAGACTTACTTCTGTATCCTCATCCATCGTCTCAATCGGATTCGGTGTTTTCAAACTGTCGTTGATTCCGTCAAGAAAACCAACCATCGTCATTACATCCTGACCGTATTTTTCGGCAAGTTCTTTCACTGTTCCTTTTACCTCTGTATCAGGATCATCCAGAAGCTGCTCGTAAATCGATGTCTCTATTGTAAAATATTTTCCCCAAAAACTCTCTAACTGCTCTTTTGACAGGTTTCTGTCATAAGCCATATCTCTCCATTGATCTAATAAACATTTTTCGCTCATTGTATATTGCTCCTTTATCTTTAAAATCCATCTAAATCATTATATAACAATTTCTGTTTGCCGTAAACTATTATTTTAGGTATAATTACAGCATACCTATTCAGTTCAACAAGAAACTTGATCAAGCTATTTTTTCATGTTGATCGTCAATTCAAAATATTTTTATAGTAGGAAAGGATTTTATCATGAAAAACATAAAACGTATCCTTGCAGTCATAGGTGTTATCCTTCTTATCGGAATGTATGTCTGCACTCTCATATTTGCTCTGATCGGATCTCCTGCATCAGACGACCTGTTAAAAGCCTCTATAGCCGCTACGATTTTAATTCCGGTTCTGCTTTACGGGTTTATTCTGATCACCCGGCTTTTAAAAAATAAGAATAATCAGAACGATGATTAATTCATCAATTATATAATAACTCAACCAACTTTAAGGCTGCTGCGGTTTTTTCATGGCATTCATTTTCACCCATGTTGCCGCGCCGCCTTATCGCTTGTCTTTTCTTCAGGTATTCTTCCATCGTCATCATCCTTATTTCTGTCTCTCTGTCATTCCGGCGCATAAAATATACCTCCTCTTCTTGCTTTTTTCAAAACCCGGTCTTATATCTTATGCTTTCTCTTTAAAAAATATTACAAAAGGATGGCGAAAACCATCGGCTTACACCATCCTCATTCTCATATATTCACTCTTTATTTCCCCCGGAAACAAAAGCCTCCGAAAGACAAAATCCATATACCTTTTACAAGAACCTTACTTTTAACTATGAATTAACGGTTACGATAAATAATATCATCTCTTCCCGGGCCGTTACTGATCATTGTAAACGGATATCCGACCTCTTTTTCGATAAACTCTATATAATTACGGCAATTTTCCGGAAGATCTTCGTATTTTCTGATTCCTCTGATATCTTCTTTCCAACCCGGAAGTGTTTTAAGAACCGGTTTTGCTTTTTCAAGAAGATGTGTTACAGGAAAATCTGTCGTTACCTCTCCGTCAATTTCATAACCTACACATACCGGAATTTCATCCAAGTATCCAAGAACATCCAAAACCGTAAATGCAACATCTGTTGTTCCCTGCATTCTGCATCCGTATTTTGAAGCGACACAGTCAAACCAACCGACACGTCTCGGACGTCCTGTCGTAGCGCCGTACTCTCCGCCGTCACCTCCGCGTCTTCTAAGCTCATCTGCTTCTTCTCCGAAAATTTCACTTACAAATGCCCCTGCTCCTACCGCGCTTGAATAAGCTTTACATACCGTAATTACCTGTTTAATCTCATACGGAGGAATGCCCGCACCGATCGCCCCGTATGCGGCAAGCGTGGATGAAGACGTTACCATCGGATAAATACCATGATCCGGATCTTTTAAGGAACCAAGCTGACCTTCCAAAAGAATATTTTTTCCTTCTTTCAAAGCATTATGTAAAAAGAGCGAAACATCGCATACATAAGGAGCCACCATATCTCTGTAGCTTACAAGTTCTTTATATAATTCATCAGGATCAATCAATGGTTTGTGATAAAGGTGTTCAAGCAATACATTTTTTTGTTCTGCTACACGAACCACTTTCTCCTTTAGCAATTCATCGTCAAAAAGTTCACTCACCTGAAAACCGATTTTTGCATATTTATCAGAATAAAACGGAGCAATACCCGATTTTGTCGAACCAAAAGATTTTCCTCCGAGACGCTCTTCCTCATAAGCATCAAAATTTTTATGATAAGACATCACCATCTGCGCTCTGTCAGAAACAAGATCTTCGGCATCGGAACACCCCGATCCACGATAGACTTAACTTCCTTAAACAAAATCGGAACATCCAACGCTACACCATTTCCGATGATACTTGTTGTATGATCATAAAATACTCCTGACGGCAGTGTATGCAGCGCAAATTTTCCATAATCATTTACGATCGTATGACCTGCGTTTGCTCCGCCTTGAAAACGAACGATGATGTCAGATTCTTTACCAAGCATATCTGTAATCTTACCTTTTCCTTCATCGCCCCAGTTTGCACCAACTACTGCTTTTACCATTTCCATTCCTCCTGAACATCGTTGCTTTTAAATAATTATGAGCGGTACTTATGAATAACCGCAGTTAGAATTATACTATATTTTTCTTATTATGTAAAATGTTATTTCGTTTTTTTATAAAAGGATCATAAAATTGTTTTGAAACAAAGGAGCCAATAGATTTTATAATCTGCTATTGTAATTGCCCTGAAAAAGTATTAAAATAACAGATACATTCAGGATGTTTCTCCATTATACAGACGGAGCACATCTTCTTACAGAAAGGAGAGTCAACAAATTGAAAAAACTTGTTAAATGGTTTAGTATCTTCGCTGTCATCGGAACGGCGATCGGGCTTGCCGTCGCGTATTTCTGCAAGAACAGTTCCGACATTCCAGAGGAAAATGATCCTGCCGAGACCGAGGATGATGACTTTGATCTTGATGCCGATCTTCAACCTGCATCCGACAGAGAATATGTATCTTTAAAAAAGACTGATGATGACACAGATGGCGAATCCGAATCACTTGAAGAAAAATAGTACAGAAATATTCCGTGTATTTACTATTTTATACACAACTAAAACACGCCGGAACATAAGTTTCGACGTGTTTTTCTTTCTCAAAAGCAGAATCTGTTCAAACTGATTTGTCAATTTCCCTCTTTATTCCATGCTTCATCAAGCAGACGAGCCGCATGCAAGATTTTTTCATCGCTCATATTTGCATATCCTAACAGGATTACCGATTCGTTCTGTTCTCTGTCTTTTTCTCCCACATAATATTCTGACAGTCCGTATACTTTTACTTCTTTTTCTTCTGCCAAACGGATTAACTCTTTTTCGCTTCTTCCATCGCAAAAATGAAGAAGAAGATGTACTCCTGCATTTTCTCCCGACACTGTAAACTCTGTTTTCATTTCTTTTAAAGTGCTCAGTAAAACATCATGTCTGCTCCGATACAAAGCTCTTGTTTTGTTCAGATGACGTTCATAATATCCTTTTTCTATAAATTTCTGCAAAATAAGCTGATCTACTTTTGATACAGTAGAGCTGATAAATCCGCACCGTTTTTTATACAGCGAACATACTCTTTCCGGCAGGACAAGGTAACTCATCCTAATCGCAGGAGCTATAGATTTTGAAAAAGTTCCGATGTAAATTACCTTTCCGCTTCTGTCATATCCTTGCAAAGCCGGAATTGGTTTTCCTTTATAACGAAACTCACTGTCATAATCATCTTCTATAATAAATCTCTCTTCTTTTTCCTGCGCCCATTTCAAAAGTTCCATTCGCCGTTTTATAGGCATAACTATTCCAAGCGGATATTGATGCGAAGGCATCACAAATGCGATATCTGCATCCGATTTACGCAGTTCGTCCACACGCATTCCTTTGTCATCCATATCGACAGTACACACTTCATATGACAAATTTTTAAACAGACGATACGCCTGCTTGTATGTCGGATTCTCCAATGCGATTTTATGTTCACCTCCTAAGATCATTCCGAGAAGCATTAAAAGATAGTCATTTCCGGCTCCGACAATATCTGCTCCGGAGTGCAATTTACTCCTCGGGCCTGATGAAGGTAACTGCATATAGCATTTCTAAGTCCATATTCTCCCTGAGGGCAGCCGAGACGAAACAGTTCTGCCTTATCATCACAAGACACTCTCGGGATAATTTTCGCCATATATTATACGGAAAGCTTTTCAGATCCACTCCGCTCGGAGTAAAATCATACCGGTACTTTTGTTCCCGTTGTTCATTATTTTCTCTTTTATTATTTTCCTGCGCATCTATCTGAAACAATCCGTCAATCTGACAAACAAAATATCCTCTGTAAGGCTGTGCCTCAATATAACCTTCAGACAGCAGCTGTTCATACGCCAGTTCCACCGTACTTCTGCTTACTTCCAAATGTGCGCTTAATGCTCTTGTAGAGGGAAGTTTCTCTCCGCTTTGTATCCGTCCTTTTTTGATATCATCTTTTATATAGTCATATATTTGCTCATAGAGCGGGACTTTTTGTTCCGCTCTTAAATTAATCATTAATTCATTCATTCTGTTTTATTATAAACTACCATTTATTTTGGAAGCTTAAACGAGCTCTTCAATGATACGATTCTGTTAAACACAAGATGATCCGGCTCAGAATCATGAGAATCCACACAGAAATATCCATTTCTCACAAACTGGAAGCTGTCATATGCTTTTGCACCGTCAAAACTCGGTTCCACATAAGCATCTTTTATTATCGTCAGTGAATTCGGATTCAGATTCAACGATCCATCTTCTTTATTATATACACCCTTTTCTTCATCGATTAAGTTCTCATAAAGGCGCACTTCCGCTTTCTGTGCATACTCCGCCGGAACCCAGTGAATCGTTCCTTTTACTTTCCTTCCTGTAAAACCGCTTCCCGCTTTTGTTTCCGGATCATAAGTACAATGTACTTCTGTTATCTTACCGTTTTCATCTTTCACAAAACTCTCACATTTTACAAAATACGCATGCATCAGACGCACTTCATTTCCCGGGAATAAACGGAAATATTTTTTCGGCGGCTCTTCCATAAAATCTTCTCTTTCGATATAAAGTTCTCGTCCAAACGGAACTTTACGTATGCCTAATTCTTCATTTTCCAAATTATTCGCAACATCCAGATATTCAACCTGACCTTCCGGATAATTATCTATTATGAGTTTGATCGGATCCAACACAGCCATCATACGCGGTTTTTCATCTTAAGATCTTCACGGATACAATACTCAAGCATTGCATAATCTACAGAACTCTGCGCTTTTGAAACTCCGCACAATTCGATGAACATCTTTATAGATTCCGGTGTAAATCCGCGGCGTCTCAATGCCGCAATCGACACAAGGCGTGGATCATCCCATCCGTCTACGATACCATCCTCTACCAATTTTTTGATATAACGCTTTCCAGTAACAACATTTGTCAAATAAAGTTTTGCAAATTCAATCTGTCTGGGCGGATTCTCAAACTCGCACTCTCTTACAACCCAGTCATACAATGGTCTGTGATCTTCAAACTCCAATGTACAGATAGAATGTGTAATTCCTTCAATCGCATCTTCGATCGGATGTGCAAAATCATACATCGGATAAATACACCATTTATCTCCGGTATTATGGTGTGTCATACGCGCCACACGATAAATAATCGGATCTCTCATATTTATATTCGGAGAAGCCATATTCTATTTTAGCCCGAAGAACTTTCTCTCCGTCCTCATATTTTCCTTCCCGCATTTCTTCAAATAATTTCAGGTTTTCCTCTACAGAACGATTTCTATAAGGACTTTCTTTTCCGGGTTCTTTCAATGTCCCGCGGTATTCTCTCATCTGTTCTGCGGTAAGATCGCACACGAATGCTTTTCCTTTTTTAATCAGTTTTACTGCGCATTCATACATTTGATCAAAATAATCTGATGCAAAATATAGCCTGTCTTCCCAGTCCGCTCCGAGCCACTGAATATCCTCTTTGATTGAATCAACAAACTCCATTTTTTCTTTTGTCGGATTTGTATCGTCGAATCTCATATTAAATGTGCCGCCATATTTCTGGGCCAGTCCGTAATTAAGCAAAATTGATTTTGCATGTCCGATATGCAAGTAACCGTTCGGTTCAGGCGGGAAACGAGTAGCCACATGATCATATACTCCCTCCGCCAAATCTTTGTCTATTTCCTGCTCGATAAAATTCTTTGAAACAGTTTCGTTTTCCATTGTCTCCTCCTCTAATAACGCAAACATTCATAGCAATTATCTTATCATAAAATTAAGATATCTACAAGTACTCGGTTTACTTTGCCGCGTTGATGTGATACAATAAGCCCGCTGTCTAAAATATGTATCAACGCATTTCATTTTTTCAAAAGTATGCGCTATTTTTATTTTAGAACAAATTTACCTGATTACAAAAAACAAAGAAAGGCTTTTAGTTATGAAAAGAGAAAATTTTGGTTCACGACTCGGCTTCATCCTAGTGTCGGCCGGGTGTGCTATCGGACTGGGCAATGTATGGAAATTTCCCTATATGGCCGGACAATACGGAGGAGCCGCATTCATTTTAATCTACCTGCTGTTCCTTGTGATACTCGGATTACCGATCATCGTATGTGAATTCAGTGTAGGACGCGCAAGCCAGAAAAGCATCGCCACATCTTATAACGTACTGGAACCGAAAGGAACGCGTTGGCATTTTACAAGATGGTTTGCAATCGCCGGAAACTATCTCCTTGTTATGTTTTATTCCATGGTCGGCGGATGGATGCTTTATTACTGCTTCCGGATGGCAAAAGGAGAGTTTGCAGGCATTGATTCCACAGTAGTTTCCGCAAAATATGATTCCATGCTGGAATCTCCTGTCACACTGACTTTTTGGACTATACTTGTAATTTTACTTGCTTTTTGGATCTGTAGCATCGGTCTTCAAAAAGGTGTCGAAAAGATCATGAAGATAACTATGCTCTGCCTTTTGGCAATCATGGTCGTACTTGCCATAAGTCAGTTACTCTTCCGGGTGCAGCAGAAGGACTCAGATTTTACCTCATTCCGGATTTCGGAAAAGTACTCGAAACGGGGTCGGAAACGTTATTTTCGGAGCAATGAGTCAAGCTTTCTTTACACTAAGCATCGGAATGGGCGGAATGGCAATCTTCGGAAGCTATTTAGATAAATCCCGTCTCTCACCGGAGAATCTTTAAGCATCCTTCTACTGGATACTTGCGTTGCTCTTACTGCAGGTTTAATTGTATTTCCTGCATGTTTTTCATTTAATGTACAGCCGGATGCAGGTCCCAGACTTGTATTTATCACTCTTCCGAACATTTTCACTCAGATGCCGGGAGGACGAGTTTGGGGGGCTCTGTTTTTCCTCTTCCTTTTCTTTGCAGCCCTGTCCACGATCGTCGGCGTATTCGAAAACATTGTTTCCTTCGGGATCGATCTTTTTGGATTCAGCCGCAAAAAATCTGTCGGCATCAACATTGTACTTATTATTGTATTAAGTATTCCTTGTATTCTCGGCTTCAATATTTTATCGGGGATACAACCGCTCGGAGCAGGGTCGAACATTATGGATTTAGAAGATTTCCTTGTGTCAAACAATATCCTTCCTCTTGGTTCCGTTATATATCTTATGTTTTGTACACACAAAAACGGTTGGGGATGGAACAATTTCATTCAGGAGGCAAATGCAGGAAACGGATTGAAATTTCCTCAATTTATCCGTAAATATATGACATATATTCTTCCTTGGATCGTTGTCATCATCTACTTAAAAGGCTACTATGACAAATTCAGTTCTCAAAGCAACGTCGTCTTCGGCGTATGGATGGCTGTCGCATTTGCATTTCTTCTCCTTGTTTTTTCCGTCACACGGAAGCAAAAACAGACCAAACTATAATCGTTTTTATAAATTCGCTTTATTAAGTGCAGACAGTAAATAATATCAAAAGAAAGTTCTGTGGATCTCCAAAGAACTTTCTTTTTTACAGTAGCGAACTACATTTAATATTCTTTTGCAAATTCTACATTGCCCCGTTCAAAATATTTTCCCACATCAGCAAGGAGTCTTGCAAAATACAAACATACCGTCGGATCAATGTCCGGATGTTCCCTCCTCAAATCATAATTCTGTACACCGATAAACATTGTATGCGATGCCTTCCAATCCCTTTCCAATATCGGGAAGAAATCTTCAATATCTTCACATCCCGCATAAAAAAAGATATTAATATTATTTTTCATCGCATCAAAATACCGATAAAAATCCGGTAGTTTCACTCCCTCCATTACTCTGATAAAATGTGTCAATTTTTCCAATCCTTCTTTTAAATCTTCCAGTTCCTCTCTTCCT
>ENA-OQCE01001113-OQCE01001113.1-human-gut-metagenome-genome-assembly--contig:-NODE-1113-length-11669-cov-8.416739_pt1 | contig 11669 bp, 10 predicted proteins | sample MGYA00242495_ERZ504572 | MGnify/ENA primary metagenome ERZ504572 (study PRJEB26092, sample SAMD00036228) | human gut metagenome | host: Homo sapiens | study: EMG produced TPA metagenomics assembly of...
TTATATGTTGTTGTTCATATTTATATTATATTATGGTTCATTAGTTAATACAATTACTATTTTGTCCATCTTCAATTACTTGCATAAATTCGATGGACGCGTCTTATATCCCCATAACTGAAGCAAGGGGTTTTACGACGCATTGGATAAAAACAGGCAATGAAATCGCCGCCTGGTTTCAAAACACGCCATATTTCATGAAATGCTTTTTGCTTATCAAGAAATGCATGAAAACCATTCATACTGACAACGGTATCAACGGATTCATTCTCCATTTGCAGGTTCCCCACATCCCCCTGAATACATTTGATATGCGCATGACTACCAAGTCTTTTTCTGGCTTGTTCAAGCATATCCATGCTGTAATCAATACAAGTAATATGTGCATTTTTCAGAGAGCTCCATTTGTTTTCCGTAAATACAGCAGTTCCAACCGGAACATCAAGAAGCTTTCCTGAAAAGTCATTAGGAACATATGATAAAACTTTTCGTGCTATATCATTATCATCCGTGCCACTCCAAAATAACTTAATATACAGTTTGCTGAAAATATTTCTTTGCGTAAGAACATCGTCATATATATTTTTTGATGTTTCATAAGCATTTTGTATTTTGTCTGCCATATTACCCTCCAAATTTAATTTTAATTCTAAAAGCTTAAAACTATCGTTCTCTAATCTTACTGACATTACGATTCATGAGGTGTCTTCCAATATGTCTATAAGCAAATGCTTTAAAGGCTGAAATTTCTTGATGATGTTCCTTCAACAGTTCATCTGGACAATCATAAACACCAAGATCCTGATTGATTCCCTCGCTCTGAATATAAGTATTGTTCCTATCAAACTCAATAATGAGATTTCTGAAATCCTTGACTGCTACTCCATAACCGCAAAATGCACCTGTACATTCCGAATTTTGTTCCTGTAACTTCTTTATGTAGGTTTTATCCAAAATGAAAGCTTCCAGTTCGTACCACTGATTTTCGAAATTAATTTCTACCCAGCTATGGAAAATACTTTTTGGAGCATTACGGTAAACAAACCCAGTCATAGCCCCTTTCTGCAATCTTTTATCAATCGTAAAACCATGTACTCTGCATGGAATATTGCAGGCACGTAAAAGTGCCATAAATAAAGTTCCTTTTGTATTACATTGTCCATAACCATCTGCAAGTACTTTTGAAGCTGAAATTCCGTCATCAATATTATATCCAAATAAAACATCATCTCTTACATAGTTGTAGATTGCCTTAATCCTTTCAAATTCACCCATTTCCTTCCATTTCATATTTTGAATAAGTTTTTGAATTGCCGGATTAGAAAAATCAACCATTCGTGTTTCCCTAAGATACTTATCTTTCATTTCCTATCGCCTTTCCCATAGGTTTTCTCACAACACAATGCATTCGCATACCTTTACGAATTTCAAATTTTTCTACTTTTAATCCTGCTTTTTTGCAACATTTTATGACCACATCTCTTGTTGGCACTTGGACATCTCCATGTCCGCATATATTTGCCAACGGCATTTCCAATGTATTCATTAGCCATACCAATACTTTATTGTCACTGGTCACATCTCTCAGTATCAATCTTCCATTTGGGCGAAGACATCTTTTCACACTGTCAAAAAATGCCTGTGGATCCGGATAATGATGGAAGCTCATAGAACAAATAATTGCATCAAATGAATCCTTTTCAAAAGGAAAGTTCTCACAGTCTCCTACAACAAATGTTGCATTTGGAATATTTTTCTTTTTTGCCTGTTCAATCATGGCAGGAGTCAGATCCAGTCCTGTATAATGCCGGTCTGGATGTTTTTCTGCTAATAAAGAAATCATCGGAGCAGGCCCACAGCCTGCATCTAATAAATCTCTAAATGGCTCCTTCTCTAATTCTTCCAAAATATCCGGATAATCTTTCTTGCACATTTCGTAAATGCCAGCATGGTTACTTTCATATCTTCCTGCTGCTTTTGTAAACTCTTTAATTGACAATTTTTTATATTCTTCATTTTTCATGCTTTTTTCTCCAATCACTGTATCTTTTTCGCCTTGCATCCGCATTTCTTCATTTTTTTCATATAAGCATAAAACTGCTTATGCAATTCCCTCATTTCATCTGGTGCCTTCATAGCATGTTGATACATAAATTTATCTCCAAAACTGCTTCCAAATGTAACTGCCAGCATAATCGTCAGAAATGACAATGGTAAAAAGCGAAAAATATTCATTTTCCATGGTGACAGTTTACCCTTTTGTTTTCGCAAAAAATTAAAATTTCTTTTCAGCCTTTCTGCTGTTTTCCTCATGATTTTCCATTCTTTTCCCACTTTCTCCGGATCGTCTGATTCATAATACGCATCTGCAATCGGTACCACCATAGCAAGATGACAAAGCTGCCATAGATGCATATCCGTTACTTTCTGGTATGGTATATGAGCATGCCTCAATATCTCTGAAAACTGCTTAGTTCTTACGGATTTATTTCCTGATATTTCTGCAAATGTTGTCGGCTGAATCAACCTTGGAGTAAGTGCTGCATCAAGGATACCATCATCATTTATACTTCCGCCTGCTCCTGGAAAAGCCGGTAATATTCTTCCTTTTCCGACAATGTCTTCCCATTTATTGTAACTGTCCAGTGAATTTATCATTGTAACAATCGTATTACTTTTATTATTTTTCAATTCAGTAAGTGCTTCATACAGCTGGTTTTCCCGGACAGTAAGCAAGACAAAATCATAAATATCATCGTTTGGTAGTTCTCCAAGAATCCTAATCTCTGCCTTTATTACTTCCTGATTTTTCTTATATTTCAATCCATTATTTCTTAAAGCCTCAAGTCTTTTACCTCTGGCATAAATATTTGTATCATAACCGGCTTCTGCAAATAAAGCCGCATACAAGGATCCAATCACACCAGCACCATAAATCAATATTCTCATAAGAATCATTCCTCTCCTCTTACCCCAGTGCCACATCCAAGATCATCATCAAACTAAATCCAAGTGCAAAGAAAAGCGTACCGATATTCGAGTGCTGTCCCTGAGACATTTCCGGAATTAGTTCTTCAACCACGACATATAACATAGCTCCTGCTGCAAAGCTGAGTAAATATGGTAATGCCGGGATTACCAGCTGTGCGACAAGAATCGTCATTACTGCTCCAATCGGTTCAACGACTCCTGAAAGTACACCTCCCAGAAATGCCTTTCTCTTACTTTCACCCTCTGCCCTAAGCGGCATGGATATAATCGCTCCTTCTGGAAAATTCTGGATAGCAATTCCAAGTGATAAAGCAAGTGCACCTGTTGCTGTAATCTGTGCATTTTCAGCAAGAAATCCTGCATACATTACACCAACTGCCATACCTTCAGGGATATTATGTAATGTAACTGCCAACACCATCATCGTAGTACGGCCAAGTTTGCTTTTCGGTCCCTCTGTCTGATCACTTCCAACATGAAGATGTGGAATCAAATGATCAAGTGCGAGTAAAAACAATATACCAATCCAGAACCCAACAACTGCCGGAACAAACGATAAAGTTCCCATATTCTCAGATTGTTCAATTGCCGGAATCAGAAGACTCCAGATTGAAGCAGCAACCATTATACCTGCTGCAAACCCTGCAAGTGCACGTTGCAGTAACTTGCTAAGTGTTTTTCTCATAAAAAACACGCATGCTGCACCTAGCGTTGTTCCAACAAATGGAATCAGTATACCTTCAAAAACATTCATTAGCATTATGTATTCCTTTCTGTATAGTCAAAAGTACTTTCACATCGTTCTGTTGTTAGTTTTAACTAACTATCATATATAAAAGAAACCGTGCAAAAAGCAAACTGTAATTTCACACGGTTTTCCTTATGTTTAAGTATATCACTTACGAAATCATATAACAATATAATTCTTTTAACAATTTACAAGAGAAAGATCATCCATGTATGCACGATCTGCAAAAATCTCAGATGCTGTGCGAAGTCCCTTGCTCTCAGCGATATCACCAAGAACTGCTCCTGCACAGTAATAAACGATCAGATCTTTGTCATACTCGCAGATTGCCTCACAGATCGCTGTGGAAATATCCTCGTCATACTGGCAGCCATTCCCCATTGCTCCATGAGGAGCGACATGCTGAAGCTTCATTCCGTAGCTCTTGGTAAATGCAGCCAGTGCTCCGATCTGGTATCTGACATAATTCTTAACTTCATCATGAGAGAGAACCATCTTTCTTCGTCCAAAGCCAAGAAGATCCGGATATCCAGGATGGGCTCCAACCATAACGCCACGTTCCTTTGCCATGCGGACTACCTTATCCATTACCATCGGATCGCCTGCATGCCAGCCATATGCAACATTTGCTGTTGTGACATATTTGATGATCTCTTCATCGCCGCCAAGCTTATATGCGCCAAAGCTCTCACCCATGTCACTGTTTAAGTCGATACTGTACATGTTGCTACCTTTCTTTCTTTACTTGTTGAAAGTATAACATGTTAAATAAAAATAATAAAATAGATTATTTTTTCAGAATATATTAATATTTTCTATATTTCTTTTGCAATAAATTTTACTTTTCTTTGATCCGTTCTTTGAAAAGCTGTTGACAAAGATTTTTATATATGATTAAATAGTCATATGAACATTGATTCATATATTCATATAAAAAACAAACGAATCAGCAAGGAGAGTCATATGGAAGAAAAATTAAAGAAAGATTCCATGAAGTCCGCAGATTCCTGCGGCTGCGGTCACGAGCATGCGCATCACAGCCATGATGAGCATGAAGAACATCACGATCATGAGCACCATCACCATGATGATCACTGCGTCTGTGGTTGCGAGAATCATGACCATGAAGATCATGAACATGAGCATCCTCACCACCATGAGCACTGCGGCTGTGGTTGTGAGGATCATAAACATGAACATCATGAACACGAGCACCTTCACCACCATGACGAGCACTATGGTTGTGGCTGCGGGGATCATGAGCATGACCACCACGACCACTCCCACAATGCTCTCACCGCAAAGCGTGTCTACATTCTGGAGAACCTCGGCTGCGCTCACTGTGCTTCCAAAATGGAGGAACGGATTCAGGCTCTTGAAGGCGTCGAAAGCGCTACCATTACTTTTGCAACAAAACAGCTTCGCTTAGGGGCTGCAGATCCAGACGCTCTGCTTCCGCAGATCCGCAAGATCTGCACATCCATTGAGTCTGAAGTTAAAGTTGTTCCGAGAAATCCAGCTCCGGCAGCTTCCACTGACACAACAACTAAGACCTATCTTCTGGAGAATCTAGCTGCGCTCACTGCGCTTCCAAAATGGAGGAACAGATTGCAAACCTTGAAGGTATTTCCGAAGCAACCATCACTTTTGCAACAAAACAGCTTCGCTTAACTGCAAAGAATCCGGATCGATACCTGGAGCAGATCCGTAAGATCTGTACATCCATTGAATCCGAAGTTCTTGTAAAAGAAAAGGATCCGAAGCCAAAGGCTCAGTCCCCAACAACAGCGACTCACCAAACCGCTTCCAAGAAGAAATTTTTCTCCAGGGAAAACGTAGATATCATCTGCATTATCATCGGTGCAGTACTCTTCGTTGCCGGAGAGATCATGGAACACAAAGGCTTTGGTACCAGTGCCACTCTTCCTGTATTTGTGATCGCATACCTGGCGCTTGGGGGTGTTATCGTTGTAAAAGCTGCCAAAAACATCTCTCACGGACAGATTTTTGACGAAAACTTTCTCATGAGCATTGCAACACTTGCCGCTTTTGCCATCAATGATTCTGCTGAGGCCGTAGGCGTTATGCTCTTCTACCGCATCGGCGAGCTTTTTGAGGAAAAAGCCGTTGAACGAAGCCGCGGGCAGATCATGGATGCCGTAGACCTTCGTCCGGAAGTTGTAAACCTGGTCACAGGCGATGATATCCAGGTAATTCCCTCTGAAGAGGCTCAGATCGGAGACATTCTTCTGGTCCGTCCCGGAGACCGCATCCCTCTTGATGGTATCGTAATTGAGGGAAACAGCCGTATCGACACTTCTCCGATCACAGGAGAACCTGTACCGGTTGCTGTAAATGAAGGTGATGAGATCACTTCTGGTTGCGTCAACACCTCCGGACAGCTTAAGATCCGCGTGGAAAAAACTCTGGAAGAATCCATGGTCACTCGTATTCTGGATTCCGTAGAAAACGCGGCAGCAAGCAAACCGAAGATCGACCGCTTTATCACACGTTTTGCCAGGGTTTATACTCCTTGTGTTGTAGGAATCGCAGTGGCAACTGCCATACTCCCATCCCTTGTTACCGGAAACTGGCATTACTGGATCTACACCGCCATTACTTTCCTGGTAATGAGCTGCCCTTGTGCTCTTGTACTTAGTATCCCGCTGGCCTTCTTCTCCGGGATCGGTGCCGGTTCTAAAAAGGGTATCCTTTTTAAGGGTGGCCTTTCCATCGAAGGATTAAGTAAGCTCGGCGCTGTGATCATGGATAAGACCGGTACTATCACAGAGGGTAACTTCCAGCTTCAGAAGGTTGTTGCCACCGGTAAATACACGGAAAATGAACTCCTTTCCATGTGTGCAGGCTGTGAACAGAACTCCACACATCCTATTGCAAACAGCATCGTTGCTGCCGCAAAGGAACGTGAGATCCAATTTGAAAAACCGATCTCCCTGGAAGAAATTTCCGGTCACGGGATCGTTGCGGAAATGCCGGAGGGAAAAGTTCTCTGCGGAAATCGCAAGCTGATGGATAAATTCGGAGTTACAATCGGAGAATTAAAGGAAGCCGCTTACGGCTCTGAAGTATTTATGGCAGTAAACGGAACCTTCGCAGGATATATGCTGATCTCCGATACCATCAAACCTGACGCAAAGGAAGCCATTGCTTCTCTGAAAAAGCTTGGTCTCCACACCGTTATGCTCACTGGAGACTCCGAAGACAGTGCACAGGCTGTAGGAAAAGATGCCGGAATCGATGAGATCTATGCAAAGCTTCTTCCGGAGGATAAGCTCAATGCCCTGAAAAAGGTCCGCCAGGCACATGGAACGGTTATGTTTGTCGGTGACGGTATCAACGACGCTCCTGTTCTTGCAGGTGCTGATGTAGGTGCTGCCATGGGAAGCGGTGCAGATGCTGCCATTGAAGCCGCAGATGCCGTATTTATGAATTCCAATGTAGATGCGATCCCTCAGTCTATCGCCATTGCACGAAGCACAAACCGTATTGCATGGCAGAACGTAATATTTGCCCTGGTGATCAAGATCGCAGTTATGATCCTTGGTCTTGCCGGACATGCTAACATGTGGATGGCCGTATTTGCAGACACTGGCGTTGCATGATCTGCGTGCTGAATTCCATTCGTATCCTGTATAAAAAATAAGATCCGTTCTGCAGGGCAGATATCCTGCAGCGGATCCCTGTGCATCCATACAACTCCCCAGTGATGCAGAAAAGAATTTGACCGGTGCGTTTTTTTCAGCTACAATAGAAGTTAACAGTTTGGAGGATGCGCAAATGAAGAAAACACATATAGATTACCCGATCAATGATGATACACTGTACCGGCTTGCCGACCTGTTCAAGGTTTTCGGTGATCCTACCAGGATCCGTATCCTGTACGTACTTTCTGTGGAAGAGCTCTGTGTTCAGGATATTGCCGATCGTCTTTCCATGACCCAGAGTGCCATTTCCCATCAGCTCCGGGTACTGAAGCAGATGTCACTGGTCAAATTTCGAAGAGATGGAAAAACCATTTACTACTCCCTGGCAGACAGCCATGTGGCAACCATCATGAATCAGGGTCTGGAACACGTTACAGAAGAATAACTCATAAAACACAATGCAAAAAGCCAATCTGCTTCCTAATGGAAGAACAGATTGGCTTTTTTCTCTGCCTTACTCGTGCATCATTTGTATTTATCCCTCGCCCTGTGGTGAAGCACCATCGCTCCGTATGCAGGCATCTTCACCTGAAGAATCCCTGCATCTGCAATATATTCTTCCGGCATTTCCGTATAACCCTCTCCGGAAGAAAGCATCAGGCGCTGAAAAGCCGTTGCTTCTTTCCGGCTTACACCGGTTTTCCAGGCTGTTACCCTTATGTCTCTCTCCTGATCCTGATTATTAAGGATCACTATGATCTGTTCAGAATCAGAAAAACGACCATAGCTCAAGCCCTGATGATCGTTCCACAGAAATTCCAGGGAACCTTTTGCAAGAATCGGATATGCCTTGTGTATGCAGATCATACGTTTATGAAAGTCCAGCATCTCCTGGTCTTCTTTTCCCCAGGGATAAGTTCTGCGGTTATCCGGATCTGTAAAGCCGCAGACGCCGGCCTCATCCCCGTAATATACCGTAGGCGAACCAGGCCACGTCATCTGAATCACAACAGCCTCTCTCATGATAGCAGGATTGATGCCTGCAGATGCTGCCTCTGCGCCTGCGTAGGAAAGCCTTCCTACTCTGTGATTGGTCCTTGTCAGAAATCTGGAATGGTCATGGTTTGAAAGCTCATTCATGGCTCCATAAAGCGCGCCCATATGCAAAGACTGCATATGATGCTTCATCGCCCCGATAAAGGCCTCACTGTTGCCATAAAGGTCCTCCCGGTACTCATCACTGTGCTTCTCCATTCCGGTCAGGAACCAGGTTACAGGCTCCATAAAAGCGTCATAGTTCATAACCGTATCCCACTCATCGCCGCAAAGCCAGCTTTCCGGATTTCCGTAGTGTTCTGCAAGGATCACTGCATCAGGATTGGCTTCTTTTACTGTCCTCCGGAACTCTTTCCAGAAATGATGGTTAAAATCATTACTGTGGCCCAGATCTGCAGCTACATCCAGTCTCCAGCCGTCTACGTTATACGGCGGCGAAACCCATTTTCTGCCCACATCAAGAATCGTCCGGCAAAGCTCCTCAGATTCTTCGTAGTTCAGCTTTGGCAGGGTATCATGGGTCCACCAGCGTCGTAGGTTGGATTATAGGGCCAGCGGTTCTGATCCTGGAAGCAGAAGAAAGAACGATAAGGGCTGTCCGCCGAAACATAAGCCCCCTTCTCGTAGCCTTCCTGATTTTCGTAGATCCGTTCCCTGTCCATCCATTTATTAAAGGATCCGCAATGGTTAAATACCCCATCCAGGATCACTTTCATCCCTCTTCTGTGAATTTCCTCCACAAGCTCCTGAAAAAGCTTATTACTGGCCTCCAAATTCCGTTTATCGGTCACACGGCGGATATACTTAAGGGCATGACTGTTATCACTGTCTCCGGGACTTAACAGACCATCACAGTCCGCTACGATCCTTCCGATATGCGGATCGATATGATCGTAATCCTGACAGTCATACTTATGGTTGCTGGGAGAGACAAAGACCGGATTCAGATAGATCACATCTACTCCAAGCTCCTGAAGATAATCCAGCTTATCCATAACTCCCTGAAGATCGCCGCCATAAAATTCCCGGACACCCATCACAGCCGGAACCTTTTCCCAGTTATCCACTTTTACGGAAGTGTCCCCGATATAGAAATATTCCCCTGTTTCCACATCATTGGAAGGATCTCCGTTACAGAAACGATCCACATAAATCTGATACATCACAGCACCCTTCAGCCACTCAGGCACATGATATCCGGGATAGATCTCAAATTCTGTCCTTTCCTCATGTCTGGTGCTTACACCATTTGTATCATAATAACAGGTAACAAGTCCTGAATGGATCTCAAAGTAATATCGTACAAGATCTTTTCCCATTACGATCTGTGCAGTATAATAATCAAAGCTTCCGGAAGTTTTTTCCCGCTTCATTTCCAGATATTCTCCGTCATGCACAAGACAGACGTTGTCCACGTTATTTCTCTGGGTACGAAAACGGATCGTAACTGTATCACCTTCCCGCGGCTCCACAGGTGTACGGTAATATTCCGTCCCGTCACTGAACATTGCGTCTTTATTTAATACCGGACTCATATTGATATATACCGCATCTTCTTTGCAGTCTCCATGCTTTCATATAACATTCTATCTTCCTCATTCCGTTTTTAGTACCATGTTTTAAATATATTATCTTAATTTTTCCATCCCGCAAGCATATATATCTGTTTTCTCCGTAATTCGTCTTTTATTTTTGGGCAGTAAAAAAGGCAGCTGGTTAAGCTGCCTTTTTTGGAGAAGGTATTTCTTCTTATGGGGTGTAGCAAAAACTATATAATGTATTGGGGGGTTTTTACGGTATTTATAGTACCATGTGTCCACCAAAAAGTGTGCACAAAGTTCACAAAATTCAATATTTTTTTTTGTGCATTTTATTCGTTTGTTTTTGCAACCTCTTCTTTTTCTGTTGTAAAAAGTGCTTCAAACTCTTCACGATGTATCTTTTCCTTCTCGAGAAGAAGGGCCGCACAGCTGTGAAGAACGCCGATATTCTCACGGATGATGCTCTCTGCGTTCTCATGGCACTCACGATGATACGGGAAATCTCCCCATCGATCTCTCTTGCCACTTCCTCACTGTAGCCTCTGGTATGTGCCAGATCACGGCCGATAAATACCTCATCGTCATCGTTGCCGTAAGCGATCAGACCAATTTTTTCAGACATACCGTATTTCATTACCATAGAGCGTGCAGTCTCTGTGGCACGTTTGATATCATTGGAAGCACCGGTGGTGATATCTCCGAAGATGATCTCCTCAGCCACACGTCCGCCAAGAAGCGTGGTGATATCCTCCAGCATTTTGTTCTTTGTATTAAACATCTCATCATTATCCGGCAGCGGCATGGTGTAGCCGGCAGCTCCCATTCCCGTAGGGATAATGGAAATGGTGTATACCGGATCCATATGAGGAAGTACATGGAACAGGATCGCATGGCCTGCTTCATGATAAGCTGTGATCTTTTTCTCTTTATCAGAGATGACCTTGCTCTTCTTTTCTGCACCGATCCCGACCTTGATGAATGCTTTCTTGATATCCTTCTGCATGATATAAGGACGGCCCTCTTTTGCAGCATCAATGGCAGCTTCGTTAAGAAGATTCTCCAGATCTGCACCTGTAAATCCTGCGGTTGTCTGGGCAATCTGGCGAAGATCCACATCATCTCCCAGCGGTTTGTCCTTGGCATGGACCATAAGGATCTCTTCTCTGCCCTTGACATCTGGGCGTCCCACATCGACTTTACGGTCAAATCGTCCCGGACGGAGGATCGCAGGATCCAGAATATCCACACGGTTGGTCGCTGCCATTACGATGATTCCTTCATTTACTCCAAAACCATCCATCTCTACAAGAAGCTGGTTCAACGTCTGCTCTCTCTCATCGTGGCCGCCGCCCATACCGGTTCCTCTCTGACGGGCTACCGCATCGATCTCATCAATAAAGATGATGCACGGTGCATGACGCTTGCCCTCTTCAAAAAGATCTCGTACACGGGAAGCACCGACACCAACAAACATCTCCACGAAATCGGATCCGGAAATGGAGAAAAACGGAACTCCGGCCTCTCCTGCAACTGCCTTCGCGAGAAGAGTTTTACCTGTTCCCGGAGGCCCACAAGGATCACTCCTTTCGGGATCCTGGCACCTACCTTGGTATACTTCTGTGGGGATTTCAGGAAATCCACCACTTCCTCCAGATCCTCCTTCTCCTC
>ENA-OQCE01001114-OQCE01001114.1-human-gut-metagenome-genome-assembly--contig:-NODE-1114-length-11669-cov-2.545313_pt1 | contig 11669 bp, 16 predicted proteins | sample MGYA00242495_ERZ504572 | MGnify/ENA primary metagenome ERZ504572 (study PRJEB26092, sample SAMD00036228) | human gut metagenome | host: Homo sapiens | study: EMG produced TPA metagenomics assembly of...
TGTTTTTAATGGTGATTAGAATGTAACTTGCAGACCTACTACAAATGAGCGGGTGAACGGGTATACAAAGGAGTCTACACCGGTGTCCAGAATGCTTGAAGAGAATTCAGGTCGATACCGGAATATTTGGTGATGGTAAAGAGATTCTCTCCACTGACATAGAGGCGGCATTTTTCAAGATACATTTTCTTAGCTAAAGCCCTGGACAAGCTGTATCCTAACTGCAACTGGCGAAGGCGGACGAAGTTACCGTTTTCGAGGAAGCGATCGGATTCACGGGTATTTTCATTCGGGTCACCCAGTACAGCTCTTGGCATGCTTGTTCCTGCGTTTTGCGGTGTCCATGCATTCATGGTGCTTGTGAAGTAGTTTCTACCGGCGTCCATTCCTTCATAATACAGACGGTTTACGTTGTAGAGTTTGTGCCCCCATGCACTGCCGAACTGGAAGGAAAGGTCAAAGTTCTTATAGGAACCGCTGAATGACAAGTTGGCTTCCACCTTGGGAATACCGGAACCGGAATATACCTTGTCGCCGGAGTCGATGCTTCCATTGCCGTTTACATCCTTGAAGCGGATATCACCGGCTTTGGCACTCGGCTGGAGACGTTCGCCTGCACTGTTTACGTAAGCAGCAGCTTCTGCATCAGTCTGGAATATGCCGTCAGTCTGATACAGCCAGAAGCTGGCTACCGGATAACCTTTCAGTGTTTGGGTTACGAAGTGGCCGTCACCCTTCCAGGCAGAACCATAAAGTATCTGGTTCGGGTCTGCCTTCAACATTTCGTTGTGGATGGTAGAAAGGTTGAAACCGATATTATAGTCGAAACCGTTGATGTTGTCTCCATAGTTCAATTCAAGCTCGAAACCTTTGTTTACCATCTTTCCTACGTTGACAGTAGGATTGTAGATACCTGCAGAAGGCGGCATGACTTTTTCAATCAGTAAGTCTTCCGTTGTGTTGTAATAGTAGTTAAGGCTACCGCTCAACTTATTGTTGAAAAGACCGAAGTCGAAACCGATGTTTTTGGTATCGGTAGTTTCCCAACGCAAATCGTCGTTTACCAGATAGAGGTTGGACATGCCGGCCCAAGGATTGCCACCTTGTATGTAGCTCATCCATTGGGTATTGCTGTTACTCATTGTTGGCGCATAATAGTAGCCCAGTGCACTCTCGCTACCCAGGCGTCCCCAGCTGGCGCGGAACTTCAAGTTGCTGATAGGGGTGCTTTTGGGGAAGAAATCTTCCTCGCTGATTCTCCATCCACTGCTACGGAAGGGAAGGTACCCCAACGGTTGTTTTTACCGAACTTGGAAGAGCCGTCGGAACGTACAGTCACTTGCAGCAAGTAACGGCTGGCGTATGAGTAGTTGAAGCGTCCGAAGAAAGAAGCGCGGTTGTAATCGTAGAAAGTACCTGTGCCGGCAAATGTACCGCCGATACCTGCATCGATTGTGGGAGATGTCGGGTCGAAGAATCCGCCGGGAACCTCGCTGGAACTCAGACTGCCGCCTACTACATCATATTCGGTTTTCTTGCCTTCCACGCTGACAGAACTTTTATCTTGATGGGCAGAAATGATGGAGTTACCTACCATGGCAGTAACGGAGTGCTTGCCGAAGTCTTTCATGAAGGTCAATACATTCTCGAATGTTTGCTTGCGATAGTATGAGTTGTACTCGTAGTTATAAGGATAGAGGCTCGGCTCTTGTGCATTGGCTTCGTATTTGGCACGATGATAACGGTCGTTGTAGTAGTAACCGTCGTACGTATAGCTTGTTTTGAATGTAAGCCACGGGGCGAGGTTCATGGTCAGACCGATATTGCCGGTAATGTCGTAACCCGTATATTTTCTGTCTTTGTAATGGTCGTCTGCCATGACATTACGGTTGGTTGGGAATTCCATCTTGGTACCGTCTACCGACATGTCGGTCAGACCGTATCCGTATGTCTGGTTTTCGTCGTAAACGGGCACCAGTGGCGAAATGGAGTACATTTCTTTTAAGGAATACTGAGGCTGTTTGCTTTGTGTGACCTTGAAGTTCAAGCTCGCATCGAAATCAAAGATATATTTGTGTGCATTCAGTTTCAGACGGGCATTGTCCTGGATGTAAGAGTTACCTTTAAAGATACCCTTCTCGTCGGCATGGCCATAAGAAAGTGAATATTTAGCAACTTCAGAACCTCCGATGAGGTTTACATAATAGTTCTGTGCGATGCCGGTACGGAGCATTTCATCCTGCCAGTTTGTATCGGCACCGGTAGGTTCTGTCCATTCTTGTACGTAAGATAAGCGGGCTTGTTTGTCCCTGCATTCTCGTACATCATGTTGTGCACTTTCAAGTAGCCGTCTGCATTGAGCATGTCGAACTTCTTGGCTACCGAGTTGACCGTCATATATGTATTAAAGGAAACTTTCAGTTCTCCTTCCTTTCCGTTCTTGGTAGAAACGATGACTACACCATTGGCGGCCACAGAACCGTAGATGGCAGCGGCGGCACCATCTTTCAGGATTTCCATGGATTCGATATCCTGCGGATTGATGGTGTTGATGTCGCCAGGATACCCGTCGATGATGTAAAGCGGCTCGTTGTCACCCATAGTCTTGATACCACGGATTTTTACGGAAATGCTTGCACCTGCATTACCTCCCGATTTCAATACGCTTACACCGGCAATTTTACCTTGCAGTGCTTCGGTTGCGCTGGTAGTGGCACGCTTCATCAAATCTTCCGCTTTCACCGAAGAAATGGCACCGGTCATGTCGCTCTTCTTCATCGTACCGTAACCTACGACTACGACTTCATCCAGCATTTCAGAATCATCTTTCAATGCTATTTTGATGTTCTTCTGCCCGTTGAGGGGAATTTCCTGGGTTACATAACCCACATAAGAGATTACCATAGTTGCTTTAGGAGAGACTGTCAACGTAAAGTTGCCGTCAACGTCGGTGATGCAACCATTGCCGGTTCCTTTCTCCAAGATACTGGCACCGATAAGAGATTCTCCTTTGGTATCGGTTACGGTACCGGTTAGCTGGATGGTTTGCGCTAATGCACTTAGCGGCGCTAGACATACAAAGAGCAAAGCAAGTAGTAATGCTCTTTGCAAATACTGTTTAATTTTACCCATGTGTGATAAAGTTTTTTAAGGTTAATACTTTGTTTTTCACAAGGGCAAAGGAAGTGATATAATTATAAGGTTGACTATGACCTTTATCTATAAAATATCTACAAAGGAGGCTGAAAGCACTATTATTTAATCTACAAGATGATTGATAAAACGTTGAATAATAATATTTTATTGTAATATAATATATCTACAAGAGAGCTTTTCTCTTCGGCTTCGTTTTTAGAAGCTCTGGAGGTATTCAACCAAGTCTTCTTCTGTGGATAAGTTCAAGGATTTGCGTAAACGATACCGGTTCATATTGATTGTTTTGGGAATGGTGCCGGTTATCATGGAGATTTCTTTGGTTGACAGATTGACGCGCAATAGAGTTGCCAAGTATTTTTCGCCTTGCGTCAGATTAGGGTGTTTTAATGCAAGTCGGTCCAGAAATTCTTTGTTCTTTTCTTCTATATTCAGCAATAAGCTGCTGTTTGTCTTATCTCCGCTTTGATATTGGCTGATGAAGGCATTCACTTTTTTTAGGTGGGGAATGAGTGTTTGGTTATCCATCTTATAACCCTCTTTAATCATCCACGTATCTTGTCGAGTAGCTCATTGCGGCTTCTTAGGAATACGGCAAAGCTGGTGACCTCCTGGCGGCTGTCATCCAAAGCACTCTGCACGTTTTTCAGTTCCATTTCTTGCTGTTGTAGTTTCAGTTCGGATACTTCGCGTTCGGAGAGTTCCAACTGATAGCGGGTTTCAATCAGTTGCAGGTCTTTTTCTGCGTTTTATACCATTTATATAGGAAGATACTGACAGCTAAACCGAGAATAAGTATGCTGCCCAAGAGCCATAGATTGCGTTTCAGCAATTCTATTTCATAGGTTTGTTCCTGCATTTCAGTGGCATGCTTCTGGTCCTGGTATCTTTTATAGGAAATTTCCTGCTCGATGTTACGCAGCTTGTTGCTGCTTTGCAGCTCTTTGCTCAGGTGCTGCATTTTCTCCAGGTATTTATAGGCTTGGGCATAGTCACCTATAGCTGCATATACCATGGACGAATATTCGTAATTGTCGCAAATCAGTTCGCGGGCTCCGATATTATGGGCATACTCGTAGGCTTTATGCAAGGCTTCCAGGGCTTTGGAGTATTGCTTGTCATAGTAATACTGTTTCCCCATGTTGTTGTAGTTTTCGCCAAGAGACCATTGGGCGTCCAGATTCTTGTTGATGGTGATGGCTTCCTGGATGAAAGAAAGTTTCTCTTCCGTATTTCCCTGGTACAGACAAAGGTTGTTCAGGTTGGTTGCAATCTCTTTCAGGTTTCGTTGGGCACGGTTGATGGCCAGCGCACGTTGGAAGAAACGCTCGGCAACGGTAAATTCGTTCATGAAGTGGTGCATAACTCCACGTTCGTTATAGCATCCGGCCACAGAAGTGGAATCACCAATGGCTTTGAATATGGAGGTTGCCTTGTCGTTTAGTTCTATGGCTTTGTTGTAGTCTCCCAGTTTGCTGTAGACACGTCCCATGAGGAGTATAGTTGGGCACTTTGTTGCTTGTTTGCGGGGGTGATGTATTTCTGAGTATCATATAGATTCTTGATACTCAGGTCAAAGTTGCCCAATAGCTGTTCTGCCTGGCAATAAAGGAACATGGCCTGCGCACGGACCTCACTGGGCTCATCTTCGGGAAACAAGGCAGAAGCCTGAGCAGCATAGTAGGAAGCTTGTTTGGGGGTGTTGTATAGGCATTTCTGTGCTTGGTCAATCAATTTCTGTGCTTGCTGCATGTCTTGAGCTTGCAGTGGGGCAAGTGCTGACAGAAGACATACGAGTAGTAGACATAGGTTTTTCTTCATGGCATCGTCTTGTTTCTGCAAATTTAATTAATTCTTCTTAGAAGTCAGGTTTCCCTCCAAAAAGATTTATCTTTGTGCCTCAAAGATAGCGATATATATGTTATTACCTTATTTGAATAAAGACTTGATAGAGGCGGGATGCGATGAGGCCGGTCGCGGCTGTCTGGCCGGTGCGGTCTATGCCGCTGCCGTTATTCTGCCAACGGACTTTAAGAATGAACTTCTGAATGACTCCAAGCAGCTGACGGAAAAACAACGCTATGCCTTGCGTGAAGTGATTGAGAAAGAGGCTCTGGCATGGGCGGTGGGCGTCGTCTCTCCCGAAGAAATTGACAAAATCAATATTCTTAATGCCTCCTTTCTTGCCATGCACCGTGCTGTTGACCAACTGAATGTCCGTCCGCAACATCTGCTGATAGACGGCAACCGCTTTAAAAAATATCGGGACTTGCCGCATACTACCGTAGTGAAAGGAGACGGGAAGTACCTTTCCATCGCTGCCGCCTCCATTTTGGCAAAGACCTATCGTGATGACTACATGAACCGCCTTCACGAGGAATATCCGTATTATGACTGGAATCGTAACAAGGGGTATCCCACCAAGAAACATCGTGCCGCCATTGCTGAGCGGGGCACTACACCCTATCATCGCTTGACGTTCAATCTCTTGGGGGATGGGCAGTTGTCGCTGAACTTCGGACAATGATGCTGTTTAGAACCACTTAATCCTTCTGAACCATACGAATGTCACTGCTGATAATATTGCCGACAAAAGTATGATGAAAATAAACGCGTGCGGAAAACTCTCCAGGTGGATGTCCACATTCATGCCGTAGAAACTGGCTATCAACGTGGGAATCATCAGTGTAATGCTGAGGCTTGTCATACGTTTCATGATGGCATTCACATTGTTGGAGATGATGGAGGCGAAGGCATCCATGGTTCCCGTCAGGATATCACTGTAGATGTTTACGGTATTGTATGCCTGCTTCAACTCGATGACCACGTCTTCCAATAATTCCAAATCCAGATAATTGGTGTCTTGAAAGATGTTTTTCAGCCGTCCTATCATCACTTCATTGCCACGGATGGAAGTGTTGAAGTAGACCAGCGTCTTTTGCAGCTTCATCAGTTGCAGGAGATCTTCGTTGCGGATGCTTTTCTCCAGCTCTTTTTCGGCGGTGGCCACATCGTTGTTTATCTGTTTCAGATACTTCAGGAACCAGACGGCGGAAGAGTAGATGATTCGCAGAATCAAATCCAGTTTATTGTTGACGACTATGTTCTTCCGGCGGGTGTGCTGAATGAAGTCCGGTATCAGCTCCGTGTGGTGATAGCAGACAGAAACGATGATTCCGTCATTGGTGATAATGCCGATGGGCACAGTGATGAACGGCACGCCGCGTTGGTTGCTCTGCATCGGGATGCGGAGGATGGTCAGCAGCCAGTTGTCTTCTGTTTCCGTACGTGGGCGCTCGTCCACGTCGGCTATGTCTTCCAGGAATGATTCGGGAACTTTCAGCTCTTCGGTTAGGAATTTGAAATCATCGTTGTCCGGGCATTCTACGTTGACCCAGCAGTTGGGTTGCCATTCGGCCTTTTCAGTGAAGCCGTTTTCACTGTAGAGATACTTTCTCATTGTTTGCCTCCTTTCAGGTTGGAACAGAGGCATTGCAGTCAACGTCTCCGTTCGTTTTATTGGTGAATACTATTGCACGTTCGTGGGTTTGAATCGTCCATATTTCTTGTTTTTTATTTTTTAAGCGTGGCAAAAGTACATAAATCATTTGAAACAGTACGCTTTAACAGCTGTTTTTTGTACCTTTGCAGCGCAAAAACAGGTTCCTACTATAAAGAACGTTTGTATCATACAAAAAGATTATACAATTAAATTCGATTAATATTATGAGTAAGAAAGCCCTTTTAATGATTCTTGATGGCTGGGGCATCGGCGATCAAGGCAAAGATGATGTGATTTTCAATACACCTACTCCGTATTGGGACAGTCTGTTGGCAACTTATCCGCATTCCGAGCTTCAAGCAAGCGGTGAAAACGTTGGTTTGCCCGACGGACAGATGGGTAATTCTGAAGTAGGTCACCTCAATATCGGTGCCGGACGTATCGTTTACCAGGATTTGGTGAAGATTAACCGTGCTTGTGCCGATGGCAGCATTCTGAAGAACAAGGAAATTGTTTCTGCTTTCTCATATGCAAAGGAAAACGGCAAGAATATCCACTTTATGGACTGACCAGCAACGGTGGCGTGCACAGCTCTTTTGACCATTTGTTCAAACTCTGCGATATTTCCAAGGAATACGGTATCGAGAATACCTTCATCCACTGTTTTATGGACGGTCGTGATACCGACCCGAAGAGTGGTAAAGGTTTCATTGAGCAGTTGACTGCTCATTGCGAGAAGTCTGCCGGCAAGATTGCTTCCATCGTGGGACGTTTCTATGCCATGGACCGCGACAAACGTTGGGAACGTGTGAAGGTTGCTTACGATTTATTGGTAAACGGTGAAGGCAAGGTTGCTACGGATATGTCCAGGCTATGCAGGAGTCCTACGACGAAGGCGTTACGGATGAATTCATCAAGCCGATTGTGAACGGTGGCTTCGACGGTACCATCAAGGAAGGTGATGTTGTAATCTTCTTCAACTACCGCAATGACCGTGCCAAGGAATTGACCGTTGTCCTCACCCAGCAAGATATGCCCGAACAAGGCATGCAGACCATTCCGGGCCTGCAGTTCTACTGCATGATCCGTACGATGCCAGCTTCAAGGGTGTGCATATCCTTTTTGATAAGGAGAACGTACAGAATACCTTGGGCGAATACCTCGCTGCCAATGGCAAGACCCAGCTGCACATTGCCGAAACAGAGAAGTATGCACACGTGACTTTCTTCTTCAACGGTGGCCGCGAGACTCCCTACGATGCTGAAGAGCGCATCTTGGTTCCTTCTCCGAAGGTTGCCACTTACGACTTGAAGCCCGAAATGAGTGCGTACGAGGTGAAGGACAAGCTGGTTGAAGCTATCAAGACCCAGAAGTTCGATTTCATCGTGGTGAACTACGCCAATGGTGATATGGTGGACATACCGGTATCTACGAAGCTATTGAGAAGGCAGTGAAAGCCATCGACGAATGTGTGAAAGATACTGTTGAAGCTGCCAAGGCAAACGATTATGAAGTAATCATCATCGCCGACCACGGTAATGCCGACCATGCTCTGAATGAGGATGGTACTCCGAATACTGCCCACTCTCTGAATCCCGTTCCTTTCGTTTACGTTACTGCAAACAAGGACGCCAAGGTTGAGAACGGTGTATTGGCTGACGTAGCTCCTTCTATCCTGCATATCTTGGGTATGGAACAGCCGGCCGAAATGACTGGTAAGGATTTGATTAAGTAAGGCGTCAAGGCCGTAACAATATTTAGACGCGGATTATACGGATTCCACGGATGCTCTTAAAGTTGAGTCTGTGCAATCCGGATAATCCGCGTCTTTTTTTAATAGAATGATTATGATACAGATTGGTGATGTTGTGGTTTCTTTCGATGTCTTGCGCGAGAAGTTCTTGTGTGACTTGGGTGCCTGTCAGGGGATTTGTTGCATTGAGGGCGATGCCGGTGCTCCCGTAGAGCTGGACGAGGTGGAGAAACTGGAAGAGGTGCTTCCGCTGATTTGGGACGAGCTTTCTCCCGAAGCCCGCACCGTGATAGAGGAGCAAGGTGTGGTCTATACCGATTGTGAAGGTGACCTGGTGACTTCTATTGTGAACAACAAGGATTGCGTCTTTACCTGCTATGATGATAAAGGCTGTTGCTATTGCGCCATCGAAAAGGCTTATCGTGAAGGTAGGACCAACTTCTACAAACCCATATCCTGTCATCTCTATCCGATAAGGGTGGGGAACTACGGACTCTATAAGGCAGTGAACTATCATCGTTGGGATGTCTGCAAAGCCGCTATGTTGTTGGGACAAAAGGAAAATCTGCCGTGTACAAGTTCCTGAAAGAGCCGCTTATCCGTAAGTTTGGTGAGGACTGGTATGCAGAGTTGGAATTGGTAGTGGAAGAGATGAAGAAACAAGGAATCCTATAGTTCTTCTGTATGGAGACGGGTCTCTTCTTTGGAAGAGAAGAGGGATAAAGGAAAAGCCCCGGTCAGCAGGATTATCCTGCCCGTCCGGGGCTTCCTCGTTGTAAGATGTGAGGTTGGTTATTAAATTAATTAAGCGTCAATATTTGCATACGTTGCATTCTTTTCGATGAAATCGCGGCGCGGGCCCACGTCTTCACCCATCAGCATGGAGAAGATATAGTCGGCTTCAGCTGCATTTTCAAGATGCACCTGCTTCAGCATGCGGTTTTCCGGATTCATGGTGGTTTCCCACAACTGTTCCGGGTTCATTTCACCCAAACCTTTGTAGCGTTGGGTGTGTACTGCGTTTTCCGAACCGCCGCCGTAAGTGTCGATGAACTTCTGGCGCTGCTGGTCTGTCCAGCAATACTCTTTCGCCTTGCCTTTGGTGCAAAGGTAAAGGGGAGGAGTGGCGATGTACAAGCAACCCTGCTGGATAACTTGCGGGAAGTAGCGGAAGAAAAGCGTCATAATCAGCGTGTCGATGTGAGAACCATCGACGTCGGCATCGGTCATGATGATAATCTTCTTGTAGCGCAGCTTGTCAATGTTCGCTTCTTTGCTGTCTTCACCGTCCACGCCGAAACGGATGCCCAGCGCCTGGATGATATTGTTTACTTCGTCGCTCTCGAATGCCTTGTGCACATGGCCTTTTCCACATTCAGAATCTTACCGCGAAGCGGCAGGATAGCTTGGAACGCACGGTTACGGCCTTGCTTTGCTGAACCGCCTGCCGAGTCACCCTCGACGAGGAACAATTCGCATTCTTCCGGGTCCTTGCTGGAGCAGTCGGCCAGTTTGCCCGGCATGCCGCCACCCGACATCGGCGATTTGCGTTGTACGGATTCGCGTGCCTTACGTGCGGCGATACGTGCCTGGGCGGCAAGAATCACCTTGTCTACAATCAGCTTGGCTTCCTTCGGGTGTTCCTCCAAGTAGTAGGTGAGGGCCTCGCCCACAGCCTGGTCTACGGCGCCCATCACTTCGTTGTTACCCAGCTTTGTCTTGGTCTGTCCTTCGAACTGAGGCTCTGCCACCTTGATGGAGATAACGGCAGTTAATCCTTCGCGGAAGTCGTCGCCTGCAATCTCTACCTTGGCTTTCTCCAGCATCTTGTTGTCTTCGGCGTATTTTTTCAACGTACGGGTCAGTGCACGGCGGAAACCTGCCAAGTGGGTACCCCCTTCAATGGTATTGATGTTGTTTACGTAAGAGTGTACATTTTCGTTATAAGAAGTGTTGTACATGATGGCTACTTCCACCGGTGTGCCTTGCTTCTCGGTGTTGATGTAGATTACATCGTTCATGAAGTGTTCGCGTGAGGAGTCCACGTAGCGCACAAATTCCTTCAGGCCTTCTTCCGAGTAGAAGATTTCCTTCTTGGCATTTCCTTCTTCGTCCTTTACGCGAAGGTCGGTCAGTGAAATCTTGATGCCTGCGTTCAGATACGCCAGCTCGCGCATGCGGGTGGCAAGAATATCATAGTTGTAGACTGTCTCCGTAAAGATGGTACCGTCCGGCCAGAACTGTTGGCGTGTACCGGTAATGTCTGTTGTGCCCACTTCTTTGACGGAGTAGAGCGGATGTCCGCAGGAATATTCCTGCTGATAGATTTTTCCGTTACGGAAAACCTGGGTAGTCATGTGTGTAGACAAGGCATTTACGCAAGATACACCTACACCATGCAGACCTCCCGATACCTTATAGGAACCTTTGTCGAACTTTCCTCCGGCATGCAGTACGGTCATTACAACTTCCAGCGCGGATTTCTTTTCCTTTTCGTGATAGTCTACCGGGATACCACGTCCGTTGTCTTGTACGGTGATGGAGTTGTCCTCGTTAATGGTGACTTCGATGTGTCGCAATAGCCGGCAAGTGCCTCATCGATGGAGTTGTCCACAACCTCGTACACCAGATGGTGAAGTCCTTTGCTGCTAATGTCGCCAATATACATCGCGGGACGCTTTCTCACTGCTTCCAAACCTTCCAGTACCTGGATGTTTTCGGCAGAATAGCTCCCGTTATTGGAGTGAATCTGTTCTTCAGTCATAATCTTTTTTCCTTATTGTAATAACAGAGCAAATATAGTGAAAATCCTCGGGATATGGTGCTAAACAAACGGATAAATTCGGGTAGTTTACAGCTTTTTAGCACAGAAAAGAAACTTGTGTGGAAGCAGGTAAATAGAGAGGTATAAATGAGAAAGGCCGGACTAAAAAAGTCCAGCCTTGTAATATCTTTTGTGTAACAGTCAACTTAAGCCAGCTTGTTGATATAGATAGCCAACTTTGATTTCAAGTTGTTAGCCTTGTTCTTGTGGATTACATTAGTCTTAGCCAATTTATCCAACAGTTTTGTGATACCCGGATACATTGCTGTTGCTGCAGCTTTGTCTGTAGTAGCACGAAGCTTACGAACAGCGTTTCTCATGGTCTTGCCATAATATCTGTTGTGAAGTCTTCTTGTTTCTTCTTGTCTGATTCTCTTCAGTGATGATTTATGATTTGCCATCTCGACTAATCTTTTTTTAATTCGTTTATTTTTTTA
>ENA-OQCE01001115-OQCE01001115.1-human-gut-metagenome-genome-assembly--contig:-NODE-1115-length-11667-cov-2.465858_pt1 | contig 11667 bp, 10 predicted proteins | sample MGYA00242495_ERZ504572 | MGnify/ENA primary metagenome ERZ504572 (study PRJEB26092, sample SAMD00036228) | human gut metagenome | host: Homo sapiens | study: EMG produced TPA metagenomics assembly of...
ATGTATCGGCTGTTTCTTTTTTTTTGCTTTTTGAAGATTAAAATGGTAATGTTTTTTCTTGTGTACAGTAGAGTGCCATAGTATAATAAAATCAGTTTTTTGCATAAGTTTAAAAGCTTTAAAAAGGACGATCGGCAAACCAGATGAAAGTCTGGGACGCAAAGCTACAGGGCCTGTAAAATGGCAGCCAGTTGCATGAAATGAGGTGCACTGTCTGTTTGGCAGTGCTTTTTTACGGTGTTATTTCATAGACGTGACTATAACAATTCTATTAGGAGAACTTGTAATGAAAAAGAAAAAAATGGAGCAAGGTTTTGTCTGTATTTTTAGTGATGGTGACAGCCGTATCGCTTCTGTCAGGCTGTGGCGGGAAGAGTGCGGAAAAAGAAGATGCAGAAACAATCACAGTATATTTATGGAGCACAAACCTGTATGAAAAATATGCACCATATATCCAGGAACAGCTTCCGGATATCAATGTCGAGTTTGTTGTAGGGAATAATGATTTGGATTTCTACAAGTTCCTTGATGAAAACGGTGGATTGCCGGATATTATAACCTGCTGCAGATTTTCCCTGCATGATGCAAGTCCCCTGAAAGACAGTCTGATGGATCTTTCCACAACCAATGCGGCAGGTGCTGTCTATGATACCTACCTCAGCAATTTCAGGAACGAGGATGGAAGCGTAAACTGGCTTCCTGTGTGTGCAGATGCCCATGGTTTTGTAGTGAACAAAGACCTTTTTGAAAAATATGATATCCCGTTGCCAACAGATTACGAGAGTTTTGTTTCCGCCTGCCAGGCATTTGACAAAGTGGGTGTTCGTGGATTTACGGCAGACTATTCTTATGATTATACCTGTATGGAAACACTGCAGGGTCTGTCTATATCAGAGTTGTCTTCTGTGGAAGGACGCAAGTGGCGGACGGTCTACAGTGACTCGGAAAATACAAAGAGAGAAGGTCTGGACGATACCGTCTGGCCAGAGGCTTTTGAACGTATGGAGCAGTTTATTCAGGATACAGGGCTTAGTCAGGAAGATTTGAATATGAATTATGATGATGTTGTTGAGATGTACAAAAGTGGCAAGCTTGCATGTACTTTGGCAGTTCTTTCGGTGTAAAAATGTTCCAGGATCAGGGCATTAACACAACATTTCTTCCATTCTTTCAGGAGAACGGTGAAAAGTGGATTATGACTACGCCATATTTCCAGGTGGCCTTAAACCATGATCTGACAAAGGATGAAACACGCAGAAAGAAAGCAATGGAGGTACTGGATACAATGTTTTCAGAGGATGCGCAGAACAGGATCATTAGTGATGGACAGGATCTGTTAAGCTACAGTCAGGAGGTGGATATGCAGCTTACGGAATATCTGAAAGATATAAAACCTGTGATCGAAGAAAACCATATGTATATCCGTATTGCGTCAAGTGACTTTTTCTCTGTTTCCAAGGATGTGGTTTCCAAAATGATCTCAGGAGAATACGATGCAGGGCAGGCATACCAGTCATTTAATTCTCAGCTTCTTGAGGAAGAAACTGCTTCTGAGGATATCGTGCTGGATTCACAGAAGTCGTATTCCAACCGTTTCCACAGCAGTGGAGGAAATGCAGCATATTCTGTTATGGCAAACACGCTACGTGGCATCTATGGGTCAGATGTGCTGATCGCAACCGGAAACAGCTTTACGGGAAATGTGCTGAAAGCCGGTTACACAGAAAAAAATGGCAGGTGACATGATCATGCCAAATGGTCTGGCGGCTTACAGCAGCAAGATGAGTGGGGCCGAGCTGAAAGAAATAATCAAAAACTTTGTAGAAGGCTATGAGGAGGATTTATTCCGTTTAACCGTGGCTCTTTGCCAGTGGTTAGTGGTATTTCTGTGGAAATTAATGAAACGGAAGATGGCTATACATTAAGTAAAGTTACAAAGGATGGAAAGGCAGTTCGGGATGAGGATACTTTCACGGTGACCTGTCTTGCCACACCGCAGCATATGGAAACTTATCCTGTAGATGAAAATATGATATTTGATGGAGGAGCTACATCTGTGAAAGATACCTGGACAGCATATGTTTCAGGTGGTAATGCCGTTCTTGCAGAACCTGAAGATTACATAACCCTGAGGTGAGAAAAATGGATGTTAAGAATTATAATAGAAATAGAAAGAAACCTGTCAGGAAAAAAGGATTAAGAATAGTTGCTTTTCTTCTTCTCTTTATAGGAGTTGTTCTGGCTGTTTTCCGATATTATAAGTTTATGTCGAAATCTATTTACGAGGAAAGTGTTTCTCATCTGACGGAAGTTCTTCATCAGTCTGATCAGATGCTGAGAGAACTGACAAATAAGAACCTGACTTACCTCCATATTTGGGGCGAGAATCTGCAGAATATTTCCGGTGAAGACGAGATCCGTGATTATATAAAGAAAGCGCAGGAAGATGCAGGCTTTTTGGAATTCTTTTTTCTATCATCTGACGGTGACTACAAGATGGCGACAGGTGAAACCGGGTATCTTGGATTACAGGAAAATATTGAAGAGGATATCCGGCAGGGAAATGATGTGATAGCGAATGCAGCAGTTCCCGGAAAATCCCAGCTGCTTGTTTTTGCCACACCTAAGGCGCATGGAATTTATCAGGGATTTGAATATGATGCGATTGCCATTGCTTATGAAAATTCTGATATCGTAGATGTACTGGATATTTCTGCTTTTGATGGAAATGCCCAGAGTTTTATTATTCATCCGGATGGTCGTGTTGTGATTGATCATTCTTCCGAGTTATGGGGGAACGTGTATAATTTCTTCGGTTTTCTGAGTAGGTATTCTGATATGTCTGAAAAAGAGATCAATGTCCTTTTGGAGAAGTTTAAAGCGGGACGTACTGATGCGATGTTGCTGAATCTGGATGGAAGAAATTATTATCTGGTCTATGAAAAATCGGATATTCAGGACTGGATGTTTCTGGGACTTGTCCAGGCTGATATTGTCAATGCCAGTATGAACAATCTGCAGTTTACCACGATGCTTCTTGTTGGAGCTGTTGTACTTTGCATTGCTGCCTTTTTTATCAGTCTTATTATCCAGAAAAACAGGAAAAATCTCAGAAGAAAGGATGTGGAGATCCGGTACCGTGATGAGCTGTTTCAAAAGCTTTCAATGAATGTGGATGACGTTTTCCTGATGCTGGATGCCCAAACATATCAGACGGATTACGTCAGCCCTAATGCGGAAAAACTGCTGGGTATTACAGTAGAACAGATTCGCAAGGATATTCGTGTTTTAAGAAAACTGCACCCTGCAGATTCTGAAGACTCGCAGAAGAATCATCTGAAAGAAATTCCGGTTCATGAACAGCAGGAGTGGGATTGTGAATTTATACATCGGAAGACAGGGGAAAGGCGCTGGTTTCATAATATTGCAATGGGAAGTGAGGTAAACGGGGAAAAGAAATATATTCTGGTTATGTCAGACCGTACCTCTGACCGGAAAATGAACCAGGCTCTTTCTGAGGCAGTCCATGCGGCAGAGACTGCAAATAGGGCGAAGAGTATTTTTCTTTCCAATATGTCTCATGATATCCGGACACCAATGAATGCGATTATTGGATTTACAACATTGGCTGCAAGTAATATTGATGACAAAAAAAGGGTTCAGGATTATTTGGGCAAAATTCTTTCTTCCAGTAAGCATCTGCTTTCACTGATCAATGATATATTGGATATGAGCCGGATTGAGAGCGGAAAGATCCATCTGGAAGAAACAGAAGTCTGTCTGTCGGATGTGCTTCATGATCTGAAGACGATCATCAGTGGACAGATTCATGCGAAGCAGCTGGAGCTTTATATGGATGCCATGGATGTTACGAATGAGGATGTCTATTGTGACAAACTGCGGCTGAACCAGATACTGCTGAATCTTTTGTCAAATGCGGTTAAGTTTACTCCGGCAGGCGGAACCGTTTCTGTCCGTCTCAGACAGTACCCGGGAAAAGTAAAAGGCAGCGAACTGTATGAATTTCGGGTAAAGGATAACGGAATTGGAATGAGTCAGGAATTTGTACAGAAGATCTTTTCTCCTTTTGAGCGGGAGCGGACTTCTACAGTCAGCAGGACTCAGGGTACGGGACTTGGAATGGCCATTACCAAGAACATCGTGGATATGATGGGCGGTACTATTGAGGTTCAGACAGAGCAGGACAAAGGCACCGAGTTTATAGTCCGTCTGCCATTTCGGACTCAGCCTGAGCATCATCGCATAGAGAAGATTTCGGAACTAGAGGGTCTTAAGGCATTGGTTGTAGACGATGACTTTAACACCTGTGACAGTGTAACAAAGATGCTTGTAAAGGTTGGAATGCGTTCGGAATGGACAGTCTCGGGTAAAGAGGCTGTTCTCCGTGCACGACAGTCAATGGAGCTGGGGGATGCATTTCATGCTTATATCATTGATTGGCGTCTGCCGGATATGAATGGAATTGAAGTTACACGTCAGATCCGCAGTCTTGATGACAATACGCCGATCATTATTCTGACGGCATACGACTGGTCAGATATCGAAACAGAAGCCAGAACTGCAGGAGTGACTGCATTCTGCGCGAAACCTCTGTTTATGTCAGATATCAGAGAGACTCTGATGGCTGCAATCGGCCAGAAGCAGGCTGAGGCAGAGGATAATATTCTTCCGGCAGCAGATTCAGATTTCAGAGACAGGCGCATACTGCTTGTGGAAGATAATGAACTGAACAGTGAAATTGCAGTAGCACTCCTTAGTGAATATGGTTTTCAGGTTGATACAGCGGAAGATGGAGCAGAGGCTGTGGAGAAGGTTAAGAATTCAAGACCAGGTGATTATGATCTGGTGCTTATGGATGTGCAGATGCCTGTAATGAACGGATATGAGGCTACTGAGCGGATCCGTTCACTGGATGATCCGGCACTGGCGGGAATTACGATCCTTGCCATGACTGCCAATGCTTTTGACGAAGACAGAAAGAAAGCACTGGCATGTGGTATGGATGGATTTCTATCCAAACCAATTGTTATAGAGGAATTGATCAGTACATTACAAAACAGTCTGGGGTAAGTTTTCTGTTTGAACTGTGATAATGGGATATGAAAAGTGGTTTGATGAAAGCAAGGAGGAGCAACGAATGATTTGTGGAATGACGTATTTTCAGATATGTCTGTATTTTCTTATTTATTCTTTTGGCGGCTGGGTTGTTGAAGTTATTTTTCATGCAGTAGCGTTGGGAAAAGTTATAAACAGAGGTTTCCTGAATGGACCGGTCTGCCCGGTATATGGATTTGGGGTGCTTTCTGTTTTTGCTTTGCTCAATACAATTCAGGGCAGCGGGCGTCAGATGAGTGATGGAATGATTTTTGTGTTTGGAATTGTTCTGGCAACTGCGGTGGAACTGGTTGCAGGCTGGCTGCTGGATGTGTGTTTCCACGCAAGATGGTGGGATTATTCAGATAAACCTTCAATTTTCATGCTACATTTGCCTGGAGTTTTCTCTGATCTGGGGACTGGCTATCGTTATGGTAGTAAAAGTTTTCCAGAAGTATGTAGAGGCACATGCGTTACATACACCTGCAACCTGGGAGTGGATTGTGATAGCAGTTTTGTATGCTGTGTATCTGACAGATTTTATTGTGACGGTAGCAGTGATCCAGGGACTGAATAAAAAGCTTACCAGACTGGATAAGGTTCGCTCAGATCTGAGAATTGTAAGTGATAAACTGAGTGATACACTGGCTACGACTACGATTGGCACAGCACAGAAAGTGGGAGAAGGAAAGGTTCAGGCAACTCTTGCAGCAGCAGAACTGCGTGATGCAACTGCCGCACAGCGAGAAAAATCTATCGAAATGCTTCGTATAAAAAGAGCGGAGCTTCAGGCTCAGTTTGAGGAACTGTCCAGTTCTATTACCAATCATACCGTTGTCGGTCAGGGGCGTATCATCAAGGCATTTCCGAAGATGCAGCACAGAGACTATTCCGAACTGATTCAGGAGCTGAAAAAGAGATTAAAATAGATTAAAATGCAGAGGGAGGCTTCAGGTGAACAGACAGGCAGTACAAACCTTAAAGACTTATTTTGGATATGATACATTCAGAGAAGGGCAGGAGAGTGTTGTGGAGTCCATTCTGGAACACCGGGATGTGCTTGCAATCATGCCGACAGGAGCCGGAAAATCCATCTGTTATCAGGTACCGGCACTGATGCTGTCAGGAATTACGATTGTAATTTCTCCTCTGATCTCACTGATGCAGGATCAGGTAAAGGCTTTGAATGAAGCGGGAATACATGCCGCATTTATCAATTCTTCACTGTCGGAAAGTCAGATTAGCAAGGCGTTGTACCTGGCAGCAGGAGGAAGATACAAAATTATTTATGTTGCACCGGAACGTCTGGAAAATTATGAGTTTCTGGAATTTGCCAGACAGGTGGAGATTTCCATGGTGACAGTGGATGAGGCACATTGTATTTCACAGTGGGGCCAGGATTTCAGACCAAGCTATGTCAAAATCGTAGACTTTGTAAAAAATCTTCCCGGTCGTCCGATCGTCAGTGCTTTTACCGCAACTGCAACAGAGGAAGTAAAGAACGACATTCTCTGTACTTTAAATCTGGAAGATCCGAAAGTAGTGATCACCGGGTTTGACAGAAAGAATTTATATTACAGCGTGGAAAATATCCGGCGAAAAGACGATTTTGTGATGGATTACATAGACAGACATCCAACAGAGAGCGGGATTATTTACTGCTCTACAAGAAAAAATGTGGACAATCTTTTTGAACTGCTTTTCCAAAAAGGAGTTGCTGTTACCAGATATCATGCAGGACTGAATAATGAAACCAGAAAAAAGAATCAGGAGGATTTCATTTATGACAGAACCCCTGTTATTATTGCAACGAATGCATTTGGAATGGGGATTGATAAATCCAATGTGAGGTATGTGATCCATTACAATATGCCGCAGAGTATGGAGAATTATTATCAGGAGGCAGGACGTGCAGGGCGTGACGGAGAGAATTCCCAGTGCATTCTATTGTTTTCCGCACAGGATGTTATGATCGACCGAATGCTTCTGGATAACAAAGATTTTTCCGATGTGGATGAAGAGGATGAATTTCTCATTCGTCAGCGGGATATACGAAGGCTTCAGATCATGGAAGGATATTGTAAAACAACAGGATGTCTGCGAAATTATATTCTGGAGTATTTCGGTGAAAAGACCTTCGGTCCCTGTGATAATTGTGGAAATTGTCACAGAGAATACCATGAGACAGATATGACCAGAGAGGCGAAGTGGGTAGTGAACTGTGTAGCTGAGACGAGAGGAAGGTATGGACTGACAATTGTGCTTGGTACTCTGCTGGGGGCTAAGAGAGCCCGGTTGAGGGAGCTTGGAGCAGATAAGTATAAATCTTATGGAGCATTGAATGATCACAGTGAGGCAGAACTCAGGGCACTGATCAGCCAGATGACTGAGATGGGATATCTCTATCAGACACAGGAACGTTACAGTGTGCTGAAACTGGGCGATATTTCTTCGCTAAGAGATGAAAATACTCACGTGATCATGCGTACTTACGAGGAAAAAGAACCGGATAAAAAGAAAAAGCCCCAGAAATCTGTCAGAAAACGCAGTACAGATGCGCTTACGGCAGCAGGTTACGATTTATTTGAAGCCCTGCGGAAACTTCGTCTGGAAATTGCAAAAGAGGAAGCCATGCTCCATATATCGTGTTCAGTGATAAGACGCTGATAGATATGTGCATCAAATGTCCGTCAAATGAAGAAGAAATGCTGGAGGTTTCCGGTGTGGGCGAGAATAAGCTAAAGAAATACGGTCAGAGATTTCTGGAAGAGATACAGAAGTTCTGCCTGGAACGTCCGAATGCGGTTTTGAGTATGTCGGAAGATGAAAATGGTAATCCCTGAGAACAAAGGTTGGAAAACAGATGAATATAGAAAAATATACGGAAGAATTAATCACATTGAGACATTACTTTCATCAACATCCGGAGCTGGCACTTCAGGAAGTGGAGACGTCTGCATATATCCGGAAATATCTGGAGAAACTGGGATATGAGATTGTGCCGATAGAACCTACAGGATTGATCGCGGAACTTCCATCTCTGAGAAACAGGGAGAAACTGGTTGTACTCAGGGCGGAGATGGATGCATTGCCCATACAGGAGCAGACAAATCTACCATACGCATCAGTAAATCAGGGATGTATGCATGCCTGCGGTCACGATATGATCCTGGCAGCAGCATTGATCCTTGCAAAAATTGTGGCAGAAGAGCAAAGAATGCAGGAAAGTTTTCCGGTCAGGCTCCGGTTCCTTTTTGAACCTGCAGAGGAGATTGGTGAAGGTGCAAAAAGAATGCTTCAGGCCGGAGCATTAGAGAATCCGAAAGCAGATGCATTTCTGATGTTTCATTACGCAGCGGACATGACATTTGGAATGGCAGTGCATCAGGGACAGGCATCTTCCATGATCAACAGTATGCAGATTCATGTTCATGGAAAATCCAGTCACTGGTGTGAAGCGGATAAGGGGATTGATGCAATTTATGCAGCTGCTCAAGTGATAAGTGCCATTCATGATTTGAATGAAAGTTTTGGAAAACAGCATCCGGATGCAGGAAAATATATTGTGGGTACGGGTACGATCCATGGCGGTGAATATACGAATATTATTGCAGACCATGTGGTATTAAACGGAAATATACGCGCAGTTCATGAAGAAACTTACATGGCACTTGAGCACGAGCTGGAGAGAAATCTGCAGGAAATTGAAAAGCAGACTGGCACACAGATCCGTATGGAATTTCCAAAAGATCCGGTATATGCGTTTGCCAATGATGAGGAACTTACAGAGACAGCAAAGGTAGTGGGGGCAGAAGTATTCGGAGATAAATTTGTTCTGGAAGGAGAAGATGAGTTGTTTCTTTCCGGTGACAACGCATACAGATATTTTAGAGAAACCAGAGGACTTTTCACAGTATTTCTTGCGGGAATACCAGGAGAAAATCATCCTCTGCATCATCCGAAATTTCAATTAGATGAGAGGATACTGCCGTACAGCGTGGAGACATTGTATAAGATTATAACTACATTATGAAAAAAATTACCAAAAGGACTTGAAAAATGGATTAAAATAGTATAATATAAAAACATAAACAAATTAAGGATGCATAGCAACTATAACTTATTAACGTTGAGTGACAGCAGATTGCTGAATAGTAACGGACAGACGATATACTATAAAGAAAGAATTGAGGGCAGAAATATGAAGATTACAGATACCATTAAATATGTCGGAGTTAATGACCATCAGGTAGATTTGTTTGAGGGACAGTATGCAGTGCCAAACGGAATGGCATATAATTCCTATGTGATTCTGGATGACAAGGTTGCAGTTATGGATACTGTAGATGCCAATTTCAAACATGAATGGCTGGATAATCTTGAACAGGCACTGGGCGGACGTAAGCCGGACTATCTGATCGTTCAGCATATGGAGCCTGACCATGCAGCAAATGTAGCGAACTTTCTGGAAGTATATCCCGGCACTACAGTAGTAGCCAATGCGAAGACATTTGTAATGATCAAGAATTTCTTCGGACTGGATCTGGAAGGGCAGAAACTGGAAGTAGAGAATGGTTCTACACTGAGTCTGGGAAATCACAATCTTACTTTTGTATTTGCGCCAATGGTACATTGGCCGGAGGTTATGGTGACTTATGACAGCACAGATAAAGTTCTTTTTTCAGCAGATGGATTTGGTAAGTTCGGTGCTCTGGATGTGGAAGAAAACTGGGATGATGAAGCAAGAAGATACTTTATCGGTATTGTTGGTAAATATGGCGCACAGGTACAGAGACTTCTGAAAGTAGCAGCTACTCTGGATATTCAGATCATCTGTCCGTTACATGGTCCGGTACTTACAGAAAATCTGGGACATTATATCAGTCTTTATGATACCTGGTCCTCTTACACACCAGAAGAAGAAGGAATCGTAGTTGCATATACTTCTGTATACGGACATACCAAAGAAGCAGTTAATCAGTTTGTTGAGAAATTAAAGAGCAAGGGATGTCCGAAGGTAGTTGTTTATGATCTGGCAAGAGACGATATGTCTCAGGCACTCAGTGATGCATTCCGTTACAGTAAGCTGGTACTGGCAACTACTACTTATAATGCGGGAATCTATCCGTTTATGAATGACTTTATTACCCGTCTGGTGGAGCATAATTTCCAGAACCGTACGGTAGGTCTTATTGAAAATGGTTCCTGGGCACCTCTGGCAGCAAAAGTAATGAAAAATATGCTTTCCGAATGTAAGAAGATCAACTGGCTGGATACTACAGTGAAGATCATGTCCGCAGTAAATCAGGAAAACAGAGATCAGATGGAAGCAATGGCTTCCGAGCTTTGTAAGGAATATATTGCAAAGAATGATGAACTGGCAAATAAAAATGACATGACAGCATTATTCCGCATTGGTTATGGTCTCTATGTAGTGACATCAAATGACGGTAAAAAGGATAACGGACTGATCGTCAATACAGTTACCCAGCTGACAGACTCTCCGTTCCGCGTTGCAGTTAATATCAATAAGACAAATTATTCTCACCATGTTATCAAGCAGACAGGGTGATGAATGTAAACTGTCTCTCTGTAGAAGCTCCGTTCTCTGTATTTGAACAGTTTGGTTTCCAGAGTGGAAGAAGCGTGGATAAATTTGCGGGACAGAAGGTGAATCGTTCTGATAACGGACTGATATTCCTGGACAAATATATCAACGCATTTATGTCCCTGAAAGTAGAGCAGTATGTAGATCTGGGAACTCACGGAATGTTCATCTGCAGTGTGACAGAAGCCCGCGTGGTAAGTGACCAGGAGACAATGAGCTACACCTATTATCAGAAAAATGTAAAACCGAAACCTGAAACAGAAGGTAAGAAAGGATTTGTATGTAAAGTCTGCGGATATATCTACGAAGGTGATGAACTTCCGGAAGATTATATCTGTCCATTGTGTAAACATGGAGCTGTAGACTTCGAGCCGATTGGATGAAAGATTTCTCTTGTTAAACTGCTAAAGAGTGACATTCTGTTATATGAATAATTGTTGAGATTTCAGAGTGATCTGATTGATAAAAATAAAATAGAGATTGTTAGTGGTTAAATCGCTGACAATCTCTATTTTTGCTCCAGTATTAATAGAAACATTATGGAATGTAAAGAAATTTTGATAGACGAATTCAATAACAATATGTTACACTTTATGAAAGTTAGAGTTTAATATATCAAATATAAAGGGAAGTGTGTCTATTGAAACAAATTAAAAAGAAACTTCCAATAGGAATAGAAAATTTTGCAAAGCTTCAGGCGGAAGATTTCTACTATGTAGACAAAACGATGCTTATCAAAGAACTTCTGGATAATTGGGCGGAGGTGAATCTGTTTACACGTCCGAGAAGATTTGGTAAAACACTGAATATGAGTATGCTGAAAGCATTCTTTGAATTAAACAGTGATAAGAATTGCTTTAGAGACACAAGAATTTCCAGAGAAGTTTATCTTTGCGAACAATACATGGGAAAGTTCCCTGTGATTTTTATTTCCCTGAAGAGTA
>ENA-OQCE01001117-OQCE01001117.1-human-gut-metagenome-genome-assembly--contig:-NODE-1117-length-11665-cov-1.813139_pt1 | contig 11665 bp, 15 predicted proteins | sample MGYA00242495_ERZ504572 | MGnify/ENA primary metagenome ERZ504572 (study PRJEB26092, sample SAMD00036228) | human gut metagenome | host: Homo sapiens | study: EMG produced TPA metagenomics assembly of...
AGAGAATCTGCACACCGAGGTCGTCACTGTCACAACTGCAGTTAAGAACCTTGAAGATATCCTCGCAGAGCTGAAGCCCACGATCGAGTTCGACGACGGCATTTCTTCCGGCACTCTGTCTCTGGACCACAGCACGATCAAGACGGAGGCAGCCGGCTACAAGAGCAGCTCCTACACTGTCACCGCAACCAAGAACTACACCGGCCTCGATCGAAATGATTCTTCTTACATCGATAAGACTGTAGAGAAGAATGGCAGAACCCTGAGCCTGTCCAATGTGACCTGGAGCGTGGAGCGTACGGCGCTGGTAGGCGATGAACTCGTTCCCGCCACCTATTCCGCAGTCGCTACTTATTCCGGCACTGCCAGCTCCACTGTCGCAACCGGATACATTACGACCGCTGAGTACAAAGGCACCGTCGTCTCTTCCGGCATCTCCAGCATCCTTTATACCGTAACCTACCTGGCACCGAGATCGTTCCTGTGGAAGAGGAACCCACTTTCAATGGCTCGATCGTGGTGATCCCCGTTATCGGCGGAACCATTCTTTTGGCCACTTTGTTGTTGCTCGGCCTTCTGCTTCGTAAGAATACTACAGTTTACAAAGCGACGGGCAAAGGCAACGAGTATGAAAAGTGCGGCCGACTGCGTCTGAAGACCAAAGACCCCGAACTTCGTATCGATCGCCTGAAGGATATTCCGGAAGGTATGATCGCAGTCGAAGTGGATCAGGCAGTCGCAAAGAAGCTGTTCGGCCAGACCATCGCCATCCACTGCTATGACAACACAGTCGAGCATACTGTTGGCACGGTCAATGGCCAGTACTGGTTCAAGGTCGATATCGGCACTCAGGAAGGTGAACCCGATACTGAGGAGGAACCCGTATGAAACTCAAACGCATTTTGACCCTGTGCTGCATGTTGACTATGGCCCTCGGCATGGCGAGCTCTGCCAGTGCCGCAGACTACTCGTTCGAAACCTCGGCCAATCCCGTCTACTACGGCAGCACCAACTACGAGGATCTGTATGATGCCGGCTACAACTACGGTGCCCGCAACCAGATCGACTACGATATTCCAGAAATCCAGTACGGCCTAAGCCAGGAGTTCCTGGAGACCTCGCTCAATAACCCCTATCTGAGCAGCGGTATCCAGTATGGCCTGAGCGGTGGATCCGCAACGACTGTATATCCGGAGTCCGATTTCAGCAATTCCAGCATCATCTCTGGTGGCAGCCTAATCGAAGTTCCGTATCAGCCCTCTGTCACCATTACTGATCTGAAACAGAAAGATGGCAGCATCGGCAAAGTCTCGATCGACCGTGTCAGCCTGAGCTGCAAGGTGTATGAAGGCGCTACTGACAGCTCAATGTCCAAAGGAGCTGGTCACTATACCTCGTCTGGCATCTATACCGGCAACATTGGTCTGTTCGGCCACAATCGTGGCAGCCATGCCTATTTTGCTAAGCTGAAGAATGTGAAGATCGGTGACATCGTGGAGTACAAGACCGCGATCGGCACCAAGACCTACCAAGTGACTTTTGTCGGGTCCATCTCCTATACCGACTATTCGTACCTGAATGAGATGGGAGATAACCGAATTACCTTGATCACTTGTATCGCTAACCAGCCCTCTCTGCGTCTGTGCGTGCAGGCAGTAGAGATTCGATAAATGAACTGGAGGAACACTATGAAAACCAATAAGCCCCGCAATCGTGAGAGTCGTACCAAGCCCATCCCCACCGAGTCCAGCGTAGCCATTCGGCTGCGCCTGCCTCGCGAGTCCTATGACAGATGAGAGATCTGGTTAAGAACAGGCGGGCAACCAAGGAAGACATCTTCCTGCGTGGCTCCAGGCTACTGCAATCAGTAATTCATCCCTACGCCTTTCCCCCGCAGAGAGTGGCTGGAATACACTTGATGAGGTGAAAGAAAATGAAGAGAATCGGATCCTTTATCGCCGGTCTTCTGGTCGGCACCATGCTCTTTGGCGGCTCCGTGGCCTATGCGGCCGGCGTCGTTGCTGAGCTGAGCAGCCATCGGTTCTTTGTCGATGGTCAGGAAGTGAAGATGACCGCATACGCTATCAACGGCAACAACTATGTGATGCTCCGCGATATCGGCAAGGCGGTTGGTTTCAATGTTCATTGGGACAGCACCAACGGCTGTGTCCAGATTGAGAGCGATAAGCCGTATACCGGCACAGCTCCCGTGAAGACGCAGAGCGTGGCAGTGGGAGCTAAGAAAGCTGACTACACACAGGCGGATGTCATGCCCGAGCCCAAGGCGGGCGACAAGATCCCCTGCAGCGACGGCTATGTGTATGAGATCACCGATGTGAGCAAGTACCAGAACAGTATGTTCGCTACGCAGGAAACTGACACCCTGCCGGACCCCACCTGTGACTGGAGCCTGCTGGATCAGCCGACTCTGCCCGAACCCGAGGCGAACCACTTCACTTCCGGTGGTAAGGAGTACATGTTCGTGCGCAACCTCTTTGAGACCCGTCGCATGCAGTACACCCTCTATAACGCCATCGGCGACAATCCGCAGACCTGGCAGAACGGAAAGCCCGTAACCAGAGCGGATGGCAGCCCTCTTGTGACCGTGAAGCTGTCTATTCCCGAAAGCGTGGCAGCCAACAGCTTCTGGCCCTGGCGTTCCGACCAGATCGTCGAACTTTTCAATTCCTGCCCTCCCGGCGAGTACGCCTTTGAGGCATGGGATGTCTATTGTGACGGAGCCTTCCAGTACACGGAATATTACATCTCCGTAAAATGAAAACTGAATATGTTCCCTGCGGAGCAGTGTGCTGAAATACGCACACTGCCTTTTTCCATACCGATCCAACCCAAGAATGCTTTATGCATTCACGATAATAAGCACGGAGGTCAATCAAAATGAAAAAACGAGTTGTTTCGATGCTTCTCGCAGTTGTCATGATGCTTGGTATGTTTCCAGGCACAGCTCTGGCAGCCGGTTCTGTCGAAGAGGCGCTTGGAGAAGTCAACATCTACAACGGCGAGCAGAAGCTCAGTTACCTGTCGATCAACGGCAGAGTGCGTGAGCTGATCTATACCTACTACAACTATGTGGATCGCAACGGTCAGACGAAAGAAATCCCTGCGTACTGCGTCAACCCCAATATCAAGGGTGTACCTCAGACTGTTGCTCCCGGTGAGAGCATCAAGTACCTCGCCAACGAAATCGGCAGTGATCCCAAAGTCATGGGCATCATTGCAAATGGCTATCCCCATCGCAGTCTGAGCGAACTCAAGCTGGAGAATAAGTATCAGGCATACTATGCGACCAAAATGGCGCTCTGGGCGTACTTGCTGCCCAACTGGGACATCAACAACATGAAGGTCAACCCCAATCTGACCGGAGTGGAGCTGGAGCGTGCCAATAAGATGCTGGCAGCCGTGAAGGATATCTACCGTCGCGGCACCGTATGGAGCACTGCCCTTTCTCCTAATGTCACGGTGGAAGCCGACCAGGAGACCGCCTATCCTGCAACCATCAATGGTCAGGAATATCTCCAGCAGATCTTCACGGTCACTTCTGAAACCTGGGTGTGCAACTACGCTGTAAATGTTGCCTTTAGCGATCCCTCTGCGGTTCCTGCCGGCACGAAGATCGTTGATATGGACAACAAGGAAATTGATGTCATCACCACCAAGGCCACCGGAAAGGGATATGCCGGACAGTTCAAGGTCCTGTATCCTGCCAGCGCAGTCGATGGACAGAGCGGCAGCGTCCAACTGAGCTTTCGTACCAATGTCTATAAGTACGCCATCTACTACGCTGTGTGCGCCGAGAAGGACAAGTATGGCAACCTGCAAAATTACATGTGCGATACCGATCCGACCACGCCTCTGGCTCTGACGGCATACAGCAACTACACCGACACCCCTGAAGAGGAACCCACCGAGACCAGCATGAAAATCCTCAAGTACGAGGAAGGCACGACCATCCCCCTGAAGCGCGATGTTTGAAGTGGTTGATCCCGAAGGCGCATCGGTCGGAACCTTTGCCACCAACTCCAAGGGCCAAATCGTTATTCCTCTTACTCTGGCCGGCAACTACACCGTCTATGAGTGCGAAGCCCCTAATGGCTACCTGCTTAGCGAGGAACCCGCCCAGAATGTCAAAGTTGAGTACGGCAAGCAGGCTACGGTGACTTTTGAAAATGCTCCGTATGGCAACCTAATGGTGAAGAAGTACTCCGACTCCGGTATGCAGCTGCCCGGTGCCGCGATTCGAATCGAGCACATTGAGTCCGGTGCCGTATATACCGGAGAAACCAATTATGCCGGTACTGCTGTTTTCACCGAGATCAAGCCTGGCGCTTATCGCATCCAGGAGATCGCAGCGCCTGCCGGCTATATCAAATCCGATGAAGTCTATACTGCAACCGTCATCTCCGGCGACACTGTGGAAATTCCTATCGTGAACGAGGAGAAACCCGGCCTGCGTGTGATCAAGTATGACTCTAAGACTCACGAGGCTCTGCCCAATATCTCCTTTGAAATTTCCAAAGATGCACAGTCTCTGGGCACCTTCCAGACTGATGAATTCGGCGAGATCCTGTTAACCGATCTGGAACCCGGCACCTACCTTGTAAAGGAAGTCGCTACCGACTCCTCTCACATCATCAATTCCACACCTCAGCAGATTGAGCTGGAAGGCTCCGATGGCATTCTGGAGTTGATCTTCTTCAATGATCAGAAGCCGGGTATCCATCTTGTAAAGCTGGACAGCACCACCTTGGAGCCTCTGCCCAACGCACGGTTCCGTATTGAGCTTGTCGGTGGCACCTTCTCCAAGGAGTACACCACCGACGCAAATGGCGAGATCGACCTGACCGATCTGGAGCCTGGTGCCTACAAGGTGACGGAGCAGGCCGCGCCGGATGGCTACCTGATTGATGACGCCACTCGTGTCATCCAGATTAACGGTAACGAAAATGCCCAGTTCGTGTTCACCAACACCCAGAAGCCCAGCTTCCGTCTGGTGAAGCTGGATAGCTACAGCGGCCTCGGCCTCGCTGGTGCGACCTTCAGAATTGCGCAGATTGAGGACGGCTCGCATTACCTGGATCGCGTAACTGACACCAAGGGCGAAATCAACATCTCCGATCTGGAACCCGGCATTTACTCCGTGGTGGAGATGGATGCTCCGGAAGGATATGTGAAGGACTCCCGTGAGTATCATGTGGAGCTGTTCCCCGGTCAGAACAGCGAACTGGTCGTTTCCAATGATCGGATGCCCAATTTGGAGATCCTAAAAACTGATGCCATTACTGGAAAGCCTGTCGCCGATGTGACCTTTACCGTCAAGCGTGTGGATTCTTCCACACTGACCACCGTGACCTCTGACGGGAATGGCCGCTGCTATCTGGAAAAGCTGATGCCCGGTGTCTATGAGATCTGGGAGCAGTCAGTACCCGATGGCTATCTGCTCAACGAAGCACATCAGATGATCACGCTGTTTCCCAACAGGACTGGCACCGTCCAGTTCCAGAACTATCCCAAGCCCACCCTGACAGTCAATAAGATCGACAGCATTACCGGCGATCCCATTAAGGGTGCGAAGTTCAATGTTACTTTCCGTTCCGATAAGACCTCTACCGGTGAGATTCGTGATCTTGGTACCTACTACTCGGATGAGAACGGTCAGTTCTTCATCGATAAGCTGGATGACGGCTGGTACACCATCACCGAGCTGGAGCCTGCTGCGGGCTATTCCATCAAAGATCCCACTTCCCAGCAGGTCTATGTGGAAGCGGGGCGCGGCAAGGTCGTCACTTTTGAGAACACCCCCCTGAGCGCCATCATCGTCAAGAAGGTAGACTCCAGCACCGGTGATCCTCTTCAGGGTGCATGGTTCCGCGTGCGGTTCCTTGGCGGCACCTCCGGTACTGGAGGCACAGTCATCGCTGAGCGTCAGACTTCTTCCAACGGCACTTTCATCCTCACAGGTCTGAAGGCTGGCACCTATGTCGTTGAGGAGATCTCCGCACCAGACGGCTATGTGCTGAGCGAAAACGATATTCAGACGGTATATTTGAGTGGCAACGAACAGGATGTCATCACCGTCACCTTCGGGAATGAGCCAAGGGTAGTGTCCTGATTAAAAAGATTGATGCAATTACCCGCGAGCCTCTGTCCGATGTGGAATTCATGGTCACAGAGTCCAACGGCACCGTCGTGGGCAACAGAAACGGTAAGTATGTAACCGATAGCGTCGGCACCATTCTGATCGATGGCCTTGATCCCAACACTACACTGGTCATCAAGGAAGTGCGTGCAAAATCCGGCTATGTCCTGGACGACACGCCACAGACCGTCAAAGTGCGCTCCCACGAGGTCGTGACGGTGGAGTTCCGCAATCAGCCTCTCGGCGGCCTGCGCATTGTGAAACTGGACAGTGTTACTCGCAAGCCTCTGGCAGGCGTTGAGTTCCGTGTGGCTTACGCCGATGGCAGCTATGTGCCTGATGAAGGTGGCAAGCTGTCTTCCAACGGGATCTATCGGACGGACGAAAACGGTGAGATCTTGATCAGCGGCATCGTTGGCACGCTGGTCGTCACAGAGACGAAGACCATCTCCGGCTATGTGATCGATGAAGAGACCAGATCCCAGACCGTCGTAATCGATCCCGATGATCTTCAGACGCTGACCTTCTATAACAGACCTGCTGGTGGTCTCCAGATCATCAAATCTGATGAGGATACCGGCGCACGCATCAAGGGTGTCAAATTCGAGGTTCGGAAGATCAACGGCGAGATCCTTGGCACCTACACGACTGACCGCAACGGTGTCATCAGCATCCCCAATGCGGAGAATGGATGGTATACCATCACAGAGCTGAAGGCAGCCGAGGGCTACGAGCTGGATGCCACGCCCGTCAATGTCTGCGTCAAGGACGGTGAGACCACCACGGTGGAGATCACCAATCAGCGCATGGCGTCGATTATGATCCATAAGGTCGATGCGGCTACCGGCGAGGGTATCTATGGTGTCAAGTTCGTCCTGTACGATGCAGGCAAGAATCCCATTGGCGAGTATGCGACGGATCAGGATGGCTACATCTACATTGATGACGAGCTGACTCCCGGCAAGTACTATATCCGTGAACTGGAGGCGGCCGAGGGCTACATCCGCGATGAGCAGTACAAAACCGTCTATGTTGAGGCGGGTAAGTGCGCGCAGATCGAATGGGAGAACAGCGCTGTAACCGGTCAGATCCAGGTCCGCAAGTATAGTGCTGACGATAACCTCGTCACTGGCCAGCGCGCCGGCTCTGCTCTGGAAGGCGCGGTGTTTGAGATCACGCAGGCCCGTTCCGGTAAGGTCGTGGGCTATATTGTGACCGATGCACGCGGCGTCGCCGCTTCCGATCCTCTGCCTCTGGGCCGCTACTTTGTTACGGAGGTGTCCGCACCAAGTACTATCAGCTCAGCAGTGAGAAGATGGAGCCGAGATCGAGTATCCAAACCAGATCATCAAACTCTCCGCCTACAACAAGTCCGCCAATCTCGGCGTGACCATTAAGAAGACCGGCAACCGCGAGGTACAGCCCGGACAGGTCATGAGCTATGACTTCTCCGGTATCGGCAACACCTCCAATGTTGCGCTGAACAGTTTCTTCTGGCATGACCGTATTCCGACCGATGCCACACGCGCAATCAGCGTGACCACCGGTACCTACAATGCGAGGCTTTATTACAAGGTCACCTTCAAGACCAATCTGAGCGATTACCGGACTCTGGCCAGCAACCTGCTGACCTCCAACAACTACTCTCTGAGCCTCAATGCAGCAACCCTCGGCCTTGCTCAGGGCGAGTATGTCACGGATGTCCGGTTCGAGTTCGGCACCGTGCCCAGCGGCTTTGCGTCCGTGGTGAAGCCCACCATGCGTGTGCAGGTGCTTGGCACCGTGAGCAACGGCTACCAAATCATCAACAGAGCTGATGTGGGTGGTCAGTACCTCAACGAGTGGCAGACGGCCAAGCACCTGGGTCACCACCGTCTGTCGCTTCAACAACAACCCGCTTCCCAAGACCGGATATTGATCTCGAGAGAGGTCGTTTCCTATAACCCCCGCCAGCCCCGGAGCTCACGCTTCGGGGCTGATCTTTTGAACATGAGGAGAGTATTATCATGAGCAAGTTTTTACCTATTGGTACCAAAGGCGAGCTGCTGAACAGCGACATGATCGCCCGCATCATTCCCAAGGAAGATGGCGGATGCATCATCCTCACCAAAGATGGTCAGCACTTCCACAGTGAGATCGACCTTCACGACGAAGTCAATGACTACAACTCCATTCGTTCCATTATCCCTTGCCAGGGCGTCAGCGCTGTCTATCTTGATGATGATGGCGACAGCGAAATCTGCCCCTGCGCTTTTGTGATGCTGATGTCTGACGGCAAAATTGAGCCTTTCGTCTTTGCAACAGACAAAGACATCGAGCGAATCGCCAATAAAGGCCATACCGGTTTTACCGGATTCGTTCCAACCAAGTAAATAACGAAGGCCGCTGCTCCGGCAGCGGCCTTCTATTCCAAACAAGTGGAGGAATGTCAAACATGGGTAGATTTATCAACCTCGGTATCGCGATTGTCAACACCAGCTACATTATCCGTGTGGAGATGGAATCCGATGGCAGAGCGGAAATCTATATGTCCGATGGTACGATGTTTCGCTGCGATCACTTCGATGCCTCCCAACTATATGGCACAAATGAAAAGAAAGAGGGTGCGACCTCGTTGTATCTGCAAGAGGAACTCCGATATGACCAATCACACTCCATGTCTACTTGATGAAGCAGCAACCTTCATGAAAGTACAATACCTCTCTGACCTGCGGTTCCTGTCCACTGACGGTCGATCCCGTTTAGCCGCATTTCTTGAGACTTTTGATGCCGCAGAATACACACTTTTTCAGTGGAATGATGCCATTGAATACTTGAAAGCTGGAGTGAAACAGCAGACCGCGCAGGTGGCTCGTGCACAACTCCTACGCGCCCTTAGAACCACCTGATGGCTCTATATCAATATTGCATAGGTGGACATGTTCAACCAAACACCCAAAACTGGCATTTCCATCATGTGCGCCCACTATTTCTATTCGGACGAAGGAGGATCAAATATGCCCTGGATTATCAGCAATGGAAAAAGCTATGTGGAGATTATCGGCAACAATCAGATGATCACCACTGCCTATATCGATCGTGCGCATACATTCAACAATAAGAAGACGGCAGAGAAATACTGCTCTTTGCTGCCAAAGGCGATGAAAAACCTGAAGTATAAGGTCATCTTCATCTCAAACCCCAATCCCGAAAATCCTGATCTGCAACTGGAGCTACTGACACCTGAATTCTACCTGACACGGCTGAAGAATTTCAGCGATTTCATTCACACCATCCAATGCCAGAGGGAAACACTGGTGGCCGGCCAGCGGAAGGCGGAGCTGGAGATTGAAGACATCGAGCATGCGGCGGAATTCTATAACCTGGATCCCTCACATGGATACCAACTCTATAAACTTCTGCACGATGCCCGTGTGCGCCGGCGCAAGTGCAAGAATGCAATCGCTTGGATCGATTTCATCTTAGAGCAGCGCCCTGAGCGGTTTGTGGAGAACGATCCATCAGCTCGCATTGTGGGCACTCGCTCTCGCGATTATGCGCCACGAGCCTGCCCGAGCTCTTTGAGTGGGAGAACGAAGGACAGACCAGTATCACGGTCAGTTAATTATCGGCACCAATGGACAGAAGCCCTTGAATATGGTATTCTAAATGCAAGAAACATCAGCTTTTGCAGTATTTAGCGGTACCGTGACCCGTGGAATAGGGGGCTTTTATGAATAACCAAGCATGCGATGATGCAGCGACTCGGAACCCGAGAAAAGCATATACCGACTATGAGAGCAGTACTTATACTGTTGTTTCAAAGGTGGCTTATTTAATCGGAGTCCAAAAGCGCATTTTTGAAAACGAATATGAACCACCAAAGATGGAATGGTATGAGAAATTACACGCAGACAAGAATGCCCGCATCGTGCGCAACCTCTGCATGATTCGAACGGCTTTGGAACTCAATTTTAAAGCCATCAATAACCGTATGCGTTTCGATATGTGCAATCTCCACTCGCTTCCAGAGTATGTTCCGCAGGATAGCCTGAACGAACTCTTGCAGGATGGTATTACGATTGTTAGATCCAGAGCTTTGCCTGCCGAGTATATTGTAGATATCAATAAGCATATCAGCAACCGCATTAACAACTGCAAGTCGCTGTTTCCATTATGGCTGAAGTGGGAATATGTCCGGAAGCTCTTCCTCATGCCGGATGGCCTCAACAAGAAGGGCATCAAGCAGCAGCGGCAGATTATTACGCCAACAAAAATAAGTACCCGTACCAAGTCTATATCAATTGGTCCTACATGGACTCTGGCAACATCCTCTACAATGACAAGAAGTTTGTTTCGCTTCTATATGAAGCCAATGAGGATTATTTCACAGACTTGAGCAAAGTGTCTGATGCCGGTAACCTCACAAAGGCTGGTATATACAAGTTCCTGGACAAGAGTGAGCGCGTCGTCGTTGTGGTGGATTGTGAAAACTCCGATCCCTACAAACTGTACGCAACCTTGAACAATCTTAATCAGGAAGCACTACTCAATAAGATTTGTAAAATCATCCTCTATGATGATATTCATACCACATCGGCGTGGAAGATTTTGGAGCGCTTCACCCAAATTCCAATTGAGCATGTCCTGATCGAACGCATCAAAGAAAACAAGTCACTTGTTGACATTCGTTTGACCACCGGGACCTGCCGTGAGTATTATCAGAACAATGTGGACTCGTTCATTCTTGTATCCAGCGACTCCGACTATTGGGGTCTGATTTCGGCAATGCCTGAGGTTCGGTTCTTCGTGATGGTAGAAAGCGAGAAATGCAGTCCGACCATCAAAAATGCGTTGATCAATGCCGGCCATTTCTTATTGCTATATCGACGATTTTGTTACTGGTAACAGTAATGATATCAAGGTTGCGGCAGTACTTCGCGAGGTTCGCCAGAAACTCGACCAGGCATTTCACCTTAATGTTCGAGATATTCTGGATGAGCTGTAGGCGACCAGAGCTGACATGACGACCGCAGAGAAGAACCAATTTTATGACAAGTACATTAAAACCATGCATGTTGATATCTCTCCCAACGGGGAAGCAACGATCGTGCTTGGAAAATAGTCCCGCATATTGGAACGAGAGGCTTTGACCCTCTCGTTCTGTTTTTGTTGCTATTAAACCAGCAGTTCAATGACAACTGATCGAGTTTGGAGTATGCTTGACCCATCGAATCGTTCCGCCGGGGAGTGATATGAGGAGGTATGATCCATGAATATGAAAGATGCGTTTCGATTCCAGAATAAACTGAAAGGCCTGATGTGTGAGGCCACTGCCATCCTTCAGGACCGGCGCAATATCGTCAAGGTCAAGACCACACATCTTCGGAGCAAGGTCATGTCCGATACTCAGGATGCCGTAGTAGAGGAAGCGGCTCCCAGCGAGTATGCCGGCCACGCCAACGAGGTAGCCGCCTTCCTCATGTCCCTGCTGGAGGAGCGGGAGAAATTGTGCCGGGCTATCCACGC
>ENA-OQCE01001119-OQCE01001119.1-human-gut-metagenome-genome-assembly--contig:-NODE-1119-length-11654-cov-4.017004_pt1 | contig 11654 bp, 10 predicted proteins | sample MGYA00242495_ERZ504572 | MGnify/ENA primary metagenome ERZ504572 (study PRJEB26092, sample SAMD00036228) | human gut metagenome | host: Homo sapiens | study: EMG produced TPA metagenomics assembly of...
CCATCCTTTACATCCGGGTGTAGGGAGCCGGTACACCCGGATGTAAGAGGGAGCAACAGGGGGATGTCCGGCAACTAAAGTACCTTGCCGAGCAATGAAAACCACCCGGTTTTACCTATTTTATAGCCGTTTTTACATAAAATAATCGAGTGATTTGTAGGGATGGGAATAGGGTGTTTATCGTTTATATCATTTATAATATACTTATATACAGCTATATAAAAGCAAAACACCTATTATTTATCTGAATTGCCAGTGATAGGGTAGTGATAGAGAAAACAGGCATATATCACAAATAAAACAAGCTGAATATCAATTGATAAAAAGGAATCAGTGATACAGTGACAGAGGAAATAAAAGACCTTCAATTATCCCCCGATCGTCGTTTCGATCCCGTAGCAGGCGAATATCTCCCGGCAACGTCCGAGTGTCTCGTCCGAAGGGGCGGCGAAAGCATATCGATCCGGATTGTAGACCGTACCTAACTTCTCGTGTTTGCTCTTGCCGATGTCATGATACGGGAGCAGGTTCACAATCCGGTGCTCCCACGGTAACGAAGCCAGGAAAGCGGCACTGCGTGTTATATTTTCTTCATCGGCATTCACGCCTTCGATCAAGGGAATACGAAGATAGAAATCGTGTCTGGCTTCTGCAACCATCCGGAGATTGGACAGGATCAATTCGTTCGGGACACCGCAATATTTCGCATGCTTGGCCGAATCCATCTGCTTCAAATCGACAAGGAGAAGCTCGCAATTATCCATCACGTCGCGTACGATCTCCGGCCGGGCGAACAGCGTCGTATCGACAGCCCGATGTATCCCCCGTTCCCCGCAACGGCGTAACAAGTCCAGTAACGGTCCGGGATGCAACAACGGCTCTCCTCCGCAAAACGTCACACCTCCCTCCGAACGATCCATGAAAACGATCTCCTTCTCAATCTCCTTCATCAAGGCTTCAGCCGAATACTCCGTGCCCGATATCTCCATCGCCATAGCCGGACACACCTCGGCACAGATTCCGCACAGGTACAACGCGCCCCATCCGTCACGATCCCCTCCGGCGTGAGTGTCAATGCCTGCTCAGGACAAGCCTCGACGCATGTCCGGCAACCGATGCATTTCTTTTTCGTATAGAGTTTTTGCTTCCGGCTGGAAATTCCTTCCGGATTATGGCACCATACGCACGACAAGGGGCATCCTTTCATAAAGATCGTAATCCGGATACCCGGCCCGTCGTTGATGGCATATCGTTTTATATCGAAAACAAACATCTTTTTTCAATTGCTAAAACGTTTCCTGTTCCGTCCGCATGATCACGTCCGCCTGCAGATCGGCATTCATGTCATTGAAATAATCGCTGTAACCGGCTACGCGGACCAGAAGGTCGCGATAATCTTCCGGACATTTCTGGGCAGCATAAAGCGTCTCCGTATCGACGATATTGAACTGGATGTGATGTCCGCCCAAAGCGAAATAGCTGCGGATCAACGAAGACAACTTGGAGATATCCTCCTCACGCTTCAACAGGCTCGGCAAGAAACGCTGGTTCAGCAATGTCCCCCCGCTCTTCACCTGGTCAAGCTTGCCGAGCGACTTGATGACGGCAGACGGCCCGTGCGTATCGGCACCATGAGACGGAGACGTGCGTCCGAGATGGCACGCCCGGCCAAGCGTCCGTTAGGAGTCGCCCCCATCACCTTGCCAAAATATACGTGACAGGTGGTAGACAGCATATTCAGATGGAAACATTCGCCTTTCGTATTCGGCTTTCCTTCGATCGTATCATAGAGATCGTCGAACACCTTCACAGCAATACTGTCGGCATATTCGTCATCGTTTCCGAAGAATGGCGTGCGGTTCAGGATCGTCTGTCTCATCGCCTCGCTCCTTCGAAATTATCAGCCATCGCTTTCAGCAATTCGTCCATCGACCAGCGTTTATCTTCGAATATATGTTTTTTCAGCGTCGCCAGGCTGTCGGTAATCGTACCGAGTCCCGTACACTGGATATAGGTCGTATTATAGCGCGGACCGCAGTTGTAATAATCCCGTCCTTTCGCTATGCAATCGTCGATGAAGAGAGACAGGAAGGTGGCCGGTGCATACTTGGCAAACATACGATCGATATAGTTGCTGACACGCACCTTCATATCCACAAAGTAGCGGACCTGCTTCATAAAGGCGGCATATAGTTCGTCATAGCTGCCGAAACTGCGCGGATCGCCCGTCTCCAATCCGACCTTACGCCCGGAAACCGGATCGACACCGTTGTGGAGCGTCACCTCCAAGATCTTCGGCACATTCAGGTAACCGGTCAGCACATACGCCTCCTTGCCGAACGCCCCGACCTCGATACAACCGCTGCACCCGCCTTCGCGTGCATCCTGCAACGATTTTCCCTGGCGCATCAACTCCTGGATATACACATCCGGATTGAAAACAGACGGATAGCCATGCCCCTGGCGGATCACCTTGCAACCGGCACGCAGGAAACGTTCCGGCGTACGGGCACTGATATGGATAGCACTGCCGGGTTGCAGGATATGCAGTTCTTCGATCGTTTCGAGCATGATATAGGAAACCTCGCTCACCCCGTCGCTGCCATCGGCTTTTACACCGCCGATATTCAGGTTCGTAAAATCATTATACGTACCGCTTTCCTTAGCCGTGATGCCGACTTTGGGAGGAGCCGTGTGGTTGTTCACTTTGATGAAGAAACAGGACATCAATTCTTTTGCCTCGTCGCGTGTCAACGTACCGTCGGCAATCCCCTTTTCGTAGAACGGAGCCAGATGCTGGTCGAAATGGCCGGGATTCATCGCGTCCCAACCGTTCAGTTCGGTGATCGTTCCTAAGTGGACGAACCAATACATCTGGATCGCCTCCCAATAGTCTCGGGGAGCATGTGCCGGAACCTGGCGGCAAACTTCGGCGATACGGCGCAACTCGGCCGCCCGTTTCGGATCTTTTTCCGTCAGCGACATTTCATCGGCGAGATCCGCATGTCGTTCGGCAAACAGGATGGCGGCGTCGCACGAGACGGACATGGCAGTCAGCTCCTCCTGCTTGTCGGTCGCTTCGGGATCGTTCATGAAATCGAGCCCGTCCAGTTCTTTCCGGATACGTTCTTTCAAATCCAATAATCCGTACTTATACACCTTTCCGTCCAAAGCGGTATGTCCCGGAGCACGTTGTTCCATAAATTCGGTAAACATCCCCACCTCATAGGCCTCCTTCCACTCCTGAGGCACATGGCTGAAGATACGTTCTCGCTGGGTACGCCCTTTCCAATAAGGGATCACTTCGCGTTCATACGTGTCGATGTCTTCCTGGCTGATCGTATAACGCTGCAATTCACGTGTGTTCAAGACATGCAGGTCCTCCACACTATGGCAGGTCAGTTCCGGAAAAGTCGGCACACATTTCGGTTTTGGTCCGCGTTCGCCCACGATCAGTTCATCCTTGCCGATATAGATCGTCTTCTGCTTGCAGATCTCATAAAAATTCATGGCCCGAAGAATCGGAATCGGATATTTTCCGTAGTTTTCCTTGTAGAAACGAGTTTCTATCAAAGCGCGTTCAATAGACAGGGAGGGCTCGGCTTCGAACGTCTCTTGTCGAAGACGTTTGATCCGGTCATTCATTCCATAGGCATTTGCCTCTACTGTGGGGGCGAAATTAGATGCACTGTGCGGTGCACGCTGAGCTGTGATTATAGTCATATTATATAAAAGGCTATTTTTATTCAATTATTTTAATCTGATAAATTCCGGACAAAATGATGCAGAGATAAAACCACCGACCCAAGCCAATGACTTCAGATACTAATGCAAACCGAAAGAGCTCTTATCCGAAAACGGTAAAAGAGAAAAGGGAAGAACACCTGTCAAGAAATCAGGCAATTGAATAGTCGTCTATAAGATTTAACGAACATACCGTAACAATTTAAAATCAACACTCGAAATTAAGTGTATGATTGCAACAAATATAGACATTTTTCCATAAAAACAAAAGAAATCATATTTATTTAATAGAAACCAAGCCCCCTATCTTGTAAAAAGATCAAGCAATCCCATACGCTTTCAACTTATTATAAAGCGTTTTGCGGTCAATACCCAACAGTTGGGCTGCTCTGGTCTTATTGTTACCGGCTTCTTGCAGGGCACGTTTGATCATTTCGCATTCGTGCGATTCGTTTTTCAACTGGATATTGACCGGAGCGGAAATCGGGTCGGCAGTCAGTTCTTCTGGAAGCTCGTTAGGGGTAATATAGCGACCGGTCGCTAACAGGGTAGCATACTTGATGGCGTTCTTCATCTGACGCAAGTTACCCGGCCACGAATAAGACTGGAAAATCCGGATCACGTCATTATCAAAGCCAATAATATCTTTCTGCAATTCTATATTGGCTTGATCCAGGAAGTTGTTGGCAAACAGCAAAAGGTCTTCTTTCCGCTCCTTCAGATCAGGGATACGGACGGTAAACTCGTTGATACGATGATATAAATCTTCACGGAAATCTCCCTTATCAATCGCAGAACGCAAGTTCTCGTTTGTCGCGGAGATAAGACGGACATTGATCGCGATCTCCTGATTGCTACCGATCGGTTTTACTTTCCGCTCCTGCAAGCACGAAGAAGCTGTACCTGTACCTCATAGGACAAGTTACCGATCTCATCCAAAAAAATCGTACCACCTTGGGCGGCAACAAAAGCACCTTCTTTATTATCGATAGCTCCGGTAAACGAACCTTTCACATGCCCGAAAAATTCGGATGCGGCCAAGTCTTTCGGGATCGCTCCGCAGTCAACAGCAATAAAAGGGGCTTTCTTACGATTGCTCTGTTCATGAATACGGCGAGCAACATACTCTTTCCCTGTACCGCTCGAACCGGTAATCAACACAGACATATCTGTCGGAGCAACCAGACGTACATGCTCGTAGAGCTGGTGGGCAGCTTGGCTCTGTCCCTCCACATACTGGCTACGCGTTCCTCCCGACGGTTCGGGACGTTTGGCTGAACGTGCAGGGCGTTCCAGTTCGGTGGCAGAAGCAACCGAACCTGTTTCCGTCTTTATCACATCCTTGATTTTGCCTAAAAGTTCTTCCGGGTTCAACGGTTTGGCAATATAATCGGACGCTCCTAACTTGATGGCTTGCACGGCGGTTTGTATCTCCGCATAGCTGGTCATCATAATCAGGGGAATTACAAAATTATTTTCTTTTATCCATTTCAACAGATCGATTCCATCCCCGTCCGGCAAACGCAAATCAGACAAGATCAAATCGAAAGAGGCATCCTCTATCCGGCTTCGTGCATCCGAAACCGATGATACCGAACTGACTTCGAAGCCTTTCCTTCCCAGCCAGGTTTTCAGCATCAACGAGAATGTTATATCATCTTCTAAAATCAGGATAGACGGCATATTATTCTTTTTTGTTTCGTACACAAAGATAACTAAGAATTGATAATTGACAATGGACAATGGACAATTAAATACCGCTTGCCGCAATTATCAATTGTCCATTGTCAATTCAAAATGCCCAAGTTGCCTTTTTCCACGCCCCCTCGAACGGACCTTGCTTGAATTTCTTCAACCACCAATGGCAGAAACCTAACTGGAGGATGAACAACAGGACGCCGACTCCAAAGCTGGCTGTCGTGCCTAAAACATTATAAAGTGACAAACCGTAACCGAAATAGATAAACGATCCTATAATAGACTGTGTCAAATAGTTAGTTAAACTCATCTTTCCATACGGCACCAAACCGTGCAGCATTTTATGGGTCGAAACTTGTTGCCACAGGAAGACAAAACAAGCGACCAACACACACATGAAAGAGAAATTGCGGAAAGAGGAAACCACCGTGTTCATCGGAGTCAGCATCGCCTTGTTGGAGATCATATCCGGAAGGGAAGCCGTAATGAAATACAACGGGACAAAGCAAACCGCACCGATAACCAGCGTCCGCATCCAGAAAACCCGATGTTCGGACAGGTTGGCAAACAACTGTCTGCGTCCCATCAGCATACCCAACAGGAACAAAGAGGCAGTCTGGAAAAAACGTCCGTACCCCCATGCCCACAACAGGCTGAACAACTGGCCGTCCCAAAGGTTGGACTTGACCATCGCCCAGAAATCCGGCTGCGAAAGGAACGGATACATACGTTGGCTATGAACACGCCAAACGCCGGCTGCCGGCACATAGTCAGGATTTATCATCGCATAGAAAAACTTGCCGAGTTCGAGAGGTGGAGCATCAGGATAATAGCGGCAATGAGGATCGCTCGGTCGCTCCATCTGCAGACTAACACGAGCACCACGCCAATTATAGAATAAAGGACTAATATGTCAGCCGGGGAAAAACGCCCCGTTGAAACAGCCGATAATGAACAAAAGGAAAAGCCGCCACAGGAAACGCAGACGGAAGTCTTTACCTTTCTCCGCCTGATTGTTATATTGAATAAAAAAGCTGAATCCGAACAGCAGGGAGAAAATCGCGTAAGCTTTCCCGGAAAAGAGGAAAAACAATGTTTCCCATATTCCTTTATCCATCGCCTCCATAAAAGCCGAAGAAGCTGTCGGGAAGTCATAAAAATTAAAATGTTCGATGTTGTGTAGTAACATAATAGCCATAACGGCAAAACCGCGTAATGCATCCACCACCTCGATACGAGGCGACTTAGCCAAAAGTCCATGCTCCATTGATAATGATTTAGATTTTTAATTTATGATTTTACAAAAGACAAAAGTAGATAAAGAAGTCATATAAAACAAAAAAAGCACCATTTAGGCGCTCTTTTTGTTTGCAGACTTAAAATAGATACTCGAACATACTTTAAAACGGTTTTTTTAATGTAGAAACGTCCACTTCCGCTTCTTGCTATAAAAGAAGCGAATATCGTGCCAAACTCAGCCTGACACACAGCCTGTTTTTGTAAACTCTTCTATTCTAACAGAGAAGTCGCCCAGAATGTTTTACTGAAGCTATTTATTACAACGTCACGAATGGGGAATTGTGGACATATATGGGGAATTTTTCTACAGATACCGTTCCACAGCCTGGCCCACAACAACACCCGCCTGCCGGATCACTTCAAATAAAAGCCGCTTCCAACCTTCGTCTGTCAGTGCCTCGTCGTCCTTCTCAAGGATTCTCAGTTGGGCTACCAAATCGGAAGCTCCCAACATGGTGAAAAGCGGGATTAGCTTATGGGAGATTTTGGCAGCCTGTGCACGGTCGGTCTTCTCCAAAGCTTGTTGTAGCAACGAAACGCTCTTGTTCGTCTCCTCGGCAAAAGTCCGGATAATGGAAGCGGAAGCTTCTTTGTCTTCGCCGGCAAAAGCAGTAAGCGAATCAAAATTGAATTCAGGCGACACCTCGGCTTGTATATCCGCTTGCAACAGGTTATTCAACAAAGCGATCAACTGCTTAGCGTGAAAGGCTTATTTAGAAATCCGGTGAAACCGACTTCCAAATAATGTGTATTCTCGTTTTCCACACTGGCTGAAAGCGCGATGACAGGCACAGTATCTGTACCGGGGACACCCGACGAACGAATGACGTTAAGCAGGCCGTACCCATCCATGCCCGGCATCTGTATATCGGTTATGATCGCGTCGAAAGAACTATTACGCAAAATATCGACCACGGCAAACGGATTTGAACAACTGGTGACCTCCACATGGTTCCGTTTCAAAAACTCTTCCGTCAGTGCCAGCTGCAACGGATCGTCATCGACCAGCAAACAAAAGATTTCGCGCCCTTCGAACCCCCCGGTCTCCGTTTCGTCTTCCTCCTCTATGGCAGGCGTGGCATGCAACGTCTGCACTTCCGATTCCCGCAAAGGCAGGACAATCGTAAAATCACTTCCTTTTCCCGGAACACTCTTTAGCGACAAGGTTCCTCCCATCAGTTCAATCAGCTTGCGGGTGATGGAAAGTCCGAGACCGAAACCTTCTTCCTTTTCGGTTCCCGACAGACGGGCAAACTCGCCGAAATTTTTTCCTGTTCTTCTTCCGGAATCCCGACACCGGAGTCGGAGACAGTAATTGTCAATTGAGAATTGAGAATTGACAATTTGACTATCAAAACGATACGACCTTCATGAGTAAACTTGACAGCGTTAGACAATAGGTTGCTGACTATCTGGCGGAGGCGTATCGGATCACCTGAATAGATGCGATCCATCCCTTCCTCCTTCATATTCAGAACAAAAGCAAGTCCTTTCGCCTCGGCTATCGGGCGGAAGCTCCCGTATATTTCATTAAAAAGCGTACGTACGCTGAAAGGCACGTTCTGTATCTCCATCTGCCCCGATTCCAATCGATGAAAATCAAGCAAACCGTTCACCAGAGAAAGGATATGATTGGCCGATCCAGTCATATTTTCCAAATAATAACGTTGCCTTTCGTCCGGACGACGGCGCAGCAGCAGTTCTATATAACCGATTATGGACGAGAGCGGCGCACGGATATCGTGGCTGATCGTCAGCATCAACTTCTCCCGGCTATGGAGCAGGTCTTCAGCATATTGCTTGGCTTTCTCCAATTGCAGCCGATAATACTGGCTCCTGGAGATATCACGCGTGATCAGAATGATAAAGACCACCACGATAATCAGCGACAGGATAGCGATGCCGCCAATGAGATAAGAGGTTTCGCGCAGCACCTCCTGTTTCTTCACAACACGCTCCATCGACGCGTTCATCTCCTCTTCTTCTATATCGCGCAACATCTGGTTGATTCGGCTCGTGATGATGCTATTATTATAACGCAAGTTAGCGGCACGCTCTAAAAGCTGGTCGACAAGCTGTTTACGCTGATCGGCCACACTGTCCTGCAAATTTTTCAGGACCGTCACGATCGTGTCTGCCGGGTTGAAGGAATTCACCAACGTATCAGTCACGATCTGCCGGGTCGTATTCACGATAACAGTCGAATCCTCTTTAGGCGGTGAGAATGCATCGGCGAGCCGGCGGAAAAAGCCACGGTGCTTATGGGCTGAGGAGTTTTCACGGAATCCTGGTGCACGATCACGCGCTCCTGTATTTCGACCTGCCGGATCATCGTATCTTGCCGGGCGATCACCTTCTCGATGTTTTGGGTATACAGATGTTCCGCGTTCGTCTCACGCCAGGTTTCCAACAGGCGGCGCGTGTTCCAACGCTTCTGCTCGATCAACATATCGATCGTGTCGATCTTGGGATATAGTGCGGGATTCGACACTAATGTACGCAAGGAATCCATATTCTGCAAAGCCTTGTTCAGCGTGCGGTTGAAATGTTTGATTTCCCCCTGTGGAAACCCGACCATTTGTCCGAGCGCTTCGCTTTCGTAGAGTAACGACAGAGTGTTGGTCACGAGATAAACCTTCTCCCTCGATTTGTTGTTCGGGTCGTCTTCGCCAGCAAACTGTTCGATAATGTTATAAATATAAACGACCGAACACACGGCTATCAGGATCAATAACAGGTATCCCAATATGACTTTACTTGTAATATGTCCATTCTGTGCGCTCATTAGTCTTTCCTATAAGCTATTTTCCATTTGTCCAACATAACGAAATCCGCTTTCTTCAATCCAACCTTCCAGAACGGGACAGGTTCGTCGTGATCACCGAGAAACATACGGTCACGAACGGCAAAAGCTGGGTTGGTCAGGGCCAGTGTGGAATCGGATACCGAAGTCCGGACACCGGCAATATCCAATATCGTATGGAACACACTGTTCGTGCTGACCGGATAAGCCCCGTGAGAGATCGCCGTCCGGTATTTCTCCGGAAAAACGGTCCGATAATCGTCCGAGAACCAGATGATATACGGGATATGGAGCTGATAATAAGTCGGTATAGGCGAAGCATGCAGGTAACGAGCACGTGCATCATCGAAAATATCTTCTCCGTGATCGCTCAGATAAAGCATCGACGCACAAACCTCCTTCTTTTTCAACATGTCGACGATTTCTCCCAAAACATAATCCGTATAACGGATCGAATTGTCGTAAGCATTACGCAGTTCCTTCTTATAGGATTGGCGGATGCCTTCGGCCTTATCCGGCGTATAAATCCGGAACTCAGCCGGATAACGCTCATGATAATTGAAATGCGACCCGTATGTATGGAGGACGATAAACATATCCTCGTCCGATTTATCCAGTTCCTTTTCCAAATACGGCAAAAGGGCGGCATCATACAATGAGGTCAGATACGATCCGGTGTTGAACGTGCTCATATCGATAAACGTATCAGCCTCCCGGTAGAAAGCCCCGATCATCGAAGTAGTCAGTTTCTGGTTGGCAATGACAAGCGTACGGAAACCTGCTTCCTTGAAAGCGGTAACGATGCTTTTCTCGTCATATATCACGCCATAGTTTTCCGCACTAGCGGCAGACAGGATGATCGGAACACTTTTGTGCGTATTGTTGGATTGCGTCACAACATCCGTAAAATGTACCAGACCATCGAGTCCTTCCATACGCGGAGTCGTATTGCGTTCATATCCATACAAGCTCCATTCCATAGCCCGCGAAGTCTCTCCCACCACAAGCACGTAAATCTCGCGCTTGCCATCCGCCTGTCCCGTCCGGACCGAGTTGAACCTGAAATCGGCAGAAGAGATGGAATAGTTGGCGTTTTTTGTTCGATTGGTAATCGCAAAATAGAGATTATAAAGCGCATTGACCGGATAAACATCGTTCTTGAGCGAGAAACTGTGCTTTTGCCAAGAAGGCAGGAAACAGAGCAGCACCCCCACTCCGAAAAGCCCCAAGCTTCTGGACGCCCACCGCTTGCGGAACACGGCGGTCAGCCTGTCTTTCATGCGGATTGAACGCGTGGCCAGCCACAAGGTAGGAAGCGTATAAAAGAAAAAGACGCAAACGATGACAAGAAAAATATTTCCTAATAATTCGCTTGCTTCGGAAGCATTCGAACTTGTCAGGTTCAAGAACATGTCCACGGCTATCACCGACTCGCCGAAAAGATACAACAGGACCAACTGGCCTCCGTCCAGTATGATTTTCGGCAACAGACACCAGACCACCACTCCGGGTTTACGCGCCAGCAGCAGAACTCCCATCCAGAACGCCAACGGCATGACGATAGAAGCAAGGCCCACCGGAACAGGTAAAGGCTCTGTGAACAGAAAAACACAGTTCGGAATGATGAAAAGCAAGCCGAACAAGAAATATAAGTGTTCCTGTGAAGATATCCAACGCAAAATATTAGTAAAGTACCTCATCGATTTTTGCCTAAAAAGCCTAATTTTATCAACTATTCTTATCACTATTCCACAACAGCACTGCTGTAACCGACAAAAATAAACGTTATCCATCACATACACATACAGAAGAAGCACAAAAAAAGTTATTTCAAGGTCTCCCGTAGAGGCGAGGTTCTACTCCGCCCATGAAAACAATGTCTGCCTTGCCCGATATCATTTCGTCAGCAAAACAGCCACTCCCCAGTTTAAATAGAAACGTTAAAAAATATCACCCGCTATAGTAATTCCAAATATATGGGGTACTAATCCGATTTACATGGGGTCGTAATGACATTTTGATATTTTAAAAATCATGCAAATGCTTTCAATAATCTTGCAATATGCCGGTAGCAGAACTTTGTTGCTTCCGACTATCGCTTTTTATTTTT
>ENA-OQCE01001120-OQCE01001120.1-human-gut-metagenome-genome-assembly--contig:-NODE-1120-length-11642-cov-2.295614_pt1 | contig 11642 bp, 12 predicted proteins | sample MGYA00242495_ERZ504572 | MGnify/ENA primary metagenome ERZ504572 (study PRJEB26092, sample SAMD00036228) | human gut metagenome | host: Homo sapiens | study: EMG produced TPA metagenomics assembly of...
CAGAAATGAAAGTCGAATCCGTTATCTGGAAAGAATGTTAAAACTGCGGTGATCGTAGAAGATGAATCTAAAGAAGATGAAATCGGACTTAATAATACGGTAGAGGTGTACTGTGAAGATGATGAAGAAGTGGAGACGTACCGGATTGTAACATCAGTCAGAGGAAGTTCCCTGAATGGTCTTGTAAGTATTGAATCGCCGCTTGGAAAAGCTCTTCTTGGACATAAAGAAGGAGATCGTGTTTTTATAAAAGTAAATGATGATTTCGGATATTATGTTATTGTGAAAAAAGTAATCAAGACGCAAAGTGAAGATGAGGATCACATCCGAAGTTTTTAAACTTTTTTTGGATGAGGGGAAAAAGGATAATAAGCATTTTTTAGAATTTTTTAGAATATGGAAAACATCAATAAAATTGATTTTCAGAGGGAAAAAGAATGAAATACAAGACGATATTTTTTGACTTGGACGGAACAATTACGGATTCCGCGCCGGGAATCATGAATAGTATTAAATATGCACTTGAGAAAAATCATCTTCCGATGCTTTCGGAAGAGCAACTCCGAAGCTTTATCGGACCGCGCTGCGCGGACAGTTTTGTAAAGTTTGTGGTCTTGCGGATGAAGAAAGTGCGAGGATGGTTGAAGATTATAGAGAGTATTACCGTGACAAAGGGATTTTTGAAAATAATGTATATGACGGCGTGATCGAGATGTTGGAAAAACTGAGAAAAAAAGGATTTCGTTTAGCGATTGCAACATCAAAACCGGAGATGTTTGCAAAGCAGATTGCGGATTATTTTGGGTTTTCCAAATATTTTGACTTTATCGGCGGAGCCTGTATGAATGAAAGCAGGACAGATAAATATGAAGTGATAGAATATGTGATTGAGAGCTGTAACATTACAGACAGAAATGAAGTAGTCATGGTAGGGGATCGCTCTCATGATATGATCGGAGCAAAGAAAGCGGGACTGCACAGTATAGGCGTGTTGTATGGATATGGATCGAAAGAAGAATTGGAACAGTCGGGAGCGGAAATGTTAGTGGAAGTGCCGGAACAGATTGTCTCTTGATGGAAGTTTGATTAAAACACTACATGTTGTATATAAGAGGAACAGATGATTTTTTAATAAAACGGCAGAGATGCGGGCGGTAAAACGATTTCCTACATCTCTGCCGTTTTTCGAGCTCTGTAATATTGTTTACATTGACTGATTTTCTTTTTCCATATTTTTAAAGGCAGTGGAAAGCATCAGTTTAATTCGGTTTAATTGGTTCACTTCGCTTGCGCCGGGATCGAAATCAATGGCGACAATATTTGACTGCGGATGGAGCCGGCGAAGTTCTTTGATCACACCTTTTCCTACGACATGGTTTGGAAGACAGGCAAACGGCTGCGCGCAGATAATATTTTGAGCGCCGTTTTCAATCAGTTCAAGCATTTCTCCGGTCAGAAACCATCCTTCTCCTGTCTGATTCCCAAGCGATACGATATCAGATGCCATTTCTGCTAAATGTTCGATTTTTGCAGGAGGTGAAAAATGTTTGCTTTCTGCGAAGGCTTTTGTGCAGGAGACCGAAACCATTCAACCGCCTGAACACCGAGACGTCCTGCAAGTGCTTTTGACTTCTTCATCCCGAGATGAGAGACTTTGAAGTTTTGGTTATAAAAACAATATTGCAAAAAGTCTGCAAGATCAGGAACAACAGCTTCTGCGCCTTCTGCCTCTAGCAGTTCAACAAGATGATTATTGGCTGCCGGCAGAAATTTCACAAGTATTTCCCCGACAATTCCGACGCGGGGTTTTTTGATATCCAATATTTCGATCGAATCAAAGTCGTGAATAATGTCCCGGCAAAGCTTTTTGAATTTGTGCCGGGAAGGATATCCTTTTGAAACAAAGTCTTTGCAGATCTTTGCCCATTTGCGATGAATCTGATCAGTTGTTCCGGGAACGGCTTCGTATGGCCGCATATGATAGACACATTTCATAAAAATATCTCCGAAGAGAGCGCCGTATACGATACGCATGATAAGGGACGGGGTCAGTTTAAATCCCGGATTTCCTTCCAGGCCGCTTAAATTCAGTGAGATGACAGGAACGTGTCCAAAGCCTGCTTTTTTCAGGGCGCGCCGTATAAATCCGATATAATTGGAAGCGCGGCATCCTCCTCCTGTTTGAGTAATGATAACTGCCACTTTGTCAAGATCGTATTTTCCGGAAAGAAGTGCTTCCATAATCTGTCCAACAACGATGAGAGAAGGGTAGCAGGCATCGTTATTTACATATTTCAGGCCTACATCAACTGCCTGTTTGTTGTCGTTAGGGAGAATCTCAAACCGATATCCGGATCCTCTAAAGGCAGCTTCGAGCATTTCAAAATGAATCGGAGACATCTGCGGACAAAGAATAGTATGTGTCGCCTTCATTTCCTTTGTAAAAGGAACTTTTTCGATTGCTGCAGAGCGGATAGTGCGCTCTGTCTTTTTTTGTTCTCTGACGCGGATAGCAGCCAGCAGAGAGCGTACACGGATACGAGCCGCCCCTAGATTATTAACTTCGTCGATCTTTAAAGTTGTATAAATTTTACCTGAATTTGTTAAGATGTCGGCAACTTGATCTGTAGTAACAGCATCAAGACCGCATCCGAAAGAGTTCAGTTGGATTAAATCAAGGTTTTCTGTTGTTTTTACATAATTTGCCGCGGCATACAAGCGAGAGTGGTACATCCACTGATCCATAACATTAAGAGGCCGTTCAACGGGATGAAGATGGGATACAGAATCTTCAGTCAGTACGGCAATATTATAGGAAAGGATCATTTCCGGAAGTCCATGATTGACTTCCGGGTCGATATGGTACGGTCTTCCGGCAAGGACGATTCCTCTGTTTCCGGTTTCGTTCAAAAACCGGATCGTTTCTTCCCCTTTGCGTCTCATATCTTCCCGGCAGGAAGCAAGTTCTGTCCATGCATCGTGTACTGCGGAATAAATCTCGTTTTTTGACAGTGAGAATTTTGATCCCAGTTCTTCAAATAACCGATAAGCAATGGTTTCTTCGTTTTTAAAAGAAAGAAACGGATGGATGAAGTCGACTTCGTTTTCGATGATCGGATCGATATTGTTTTTTATATTTTCCGGATAAGATGTAACGATCGGACAGTTGTAGTGGTTGTTGGAATCTTCAAATTCATTCCTTTCATATGGAACAGACGGATAGAAAATGTGTTCGATTCCGTTGTTGATCAGCCATTGAATATGTCCGTGAGCCAGTTTTGCCGGATAACATTCGGATTCACTTGGAATGGATTCGATACCGAGTTCGTAAATTTTTCTCGTAGAAGCAGGAGAGAGTACGACACGGAATCCGAGTTTGGTGAAAAATGTAAACCAGAATGGATAATTTTCGTACATGTTAAGTACACGGGGAATTCCGATTATTCCTCGCGTGGCATCTTCTTCGGAAAGAGGTTCATAATCAAAATACCGATGAAATTTATAGTCAAACAAGTTTGGCAGCGTATTTGTATTTTTTTCTTTTCCGAGACCTCGTTCACATCGGTTTCCGGTTATAAATTTTCGGCCGCCGCTGAAGTGATTGATCGTAAGACGACAAGTGTTTGTACATCCGCGGCATTTTGTCATAGTAGTTGAATATTCAAGGGAACGGATGTCTTCAATAGAAAGCATAGTTGTTCCTTTACATTCTCCGTAACGTTCTCTGGCAATCAATGCAGCGCCGAATGCGCCCATGATTCCGGCGATATCGGGACGGATTGCTTCGCAGTCTGCGATTTTTTCAAAGCTTCTAAGGACGGCATTGTTGTAAAATGTTCCGCCTTGAACAACAATATGTTTCCCGAGTTCGGAAGCGTCTGATACTTTGATGACTTTGAAAAGTGCGTTTTTTATGACGGAGTAAGCAAGTCCGGCAGAGATGTCCGCTACGGAAGCGCCTTCTTTTTGAGCTTGCTTTACTTTAGAGTTCATAAAAACAGTACAGCGTGTCCCTAAATCAATCGGATTTTGAGCATAAAGAGCTTCATGGGCAAAATCTTCTACCGTGTAATTTAAAGACTTTGCGAATGTTTCAATGAAAGAACCGCATCCGGAAGAACATGCTTCGTTAAGCTGCACACTATCAACTGTTTGATTTTTGATTTTGATGCATTTCATGTCCTGACCGCCGATATCGAGGATACAGTCTACATCAGGTTCAAAAAACGCGGCTGCATAATAATGGGCAACGGTTTCCACTTCGCCTTCATCTAGCATAAGGCAGACTTGATCAGCGCTTCTCCGTATCCGGTAGAGCAGGAGTGGACGATTTCAACGTCTTCGGGAAGCTGGCGGTAAATATCCTTGATCGCGGAAATTGTTGTTCCGAGAGGATCTCCGTCATTATTGTGGTAAAAAGAGTAAAGGAGTGTTCCGTCTTCTCCGACAAGAGCAGCTTTTGTTGTTGTAGATCCCGCATCAATTCCTAAAAAAGCTTTGCCTGTATAAGTTGCCAGATCTTTGATCGGAACTTGGTGTTTGCTATGACGGGAAATGAATTTATCATAGTCTGCAGATGTTTCAAATAATGGATCAAGACGCTCTACTTCAAAGTCTAATTGAATTTTATTTTCAAGGCGTTTCTGAAGCTCGCAAAGAGCTGTCGGCGTATCCTTTTTTGAATTTAAAGCAGATCCGATCGCGGCGAACAAGTGTGAGTGGTGCGGAGCGATAATGTGTTCGTCATCTAATTTTAAAGTACGGATAAAGGTTTCGCGTAGTTCTGATAAAAAGTGAAGAGGTCCGCCGAGAAATGCAACATGTCCGCGAATTGGTTTTCCACATGCAAGTCCGCTGATTGTCTGGTTTACGACAGCCTGAAAAATAGAAGCGGCAAGATCTTCTTTGGACGCTCCTTCATTGATGAGAGGCTGAATGTCGGATTTGGCAAATACACCGCAGCGAGCCGCGATGGAGTATAGCGCTTTATAGTTCTTTGCATATTCGTTCAATCCCGAAGCGTCTGTCTGAAGAAGGGAAGCCATTTGGTCAATAAAAGAACCTGTGCCCCCTGCACAGACTCCGTTCATACGCTGTTCTACATTTCCACCTTCAAAATAGATGATTTTCGCATCCTCACCTCCGAGCTCAATCGCCACATCAGTCTGCGGTGCATAGTCTTGCAGAGCTGTTGATACGGCAATGACCTCCTGTACAAAAGGAACTCCTAGATGTTTTGCGAGAGTAAGACCTCCGCTTCCTGTAATGACAGGAGAAACCTGAATTGAACCGAGTTTGTAAAGTGCCCGTCCGAGCAAGTCGGATAATGTTTCCTGAATGTTTGCAAAATGACGTTCGTAGTCTGAAAAAAGGACTTCGTTTTCACTGTCTAAAATTGCAATTTTGACTGTGGTAGAACCGATATCAATACCGAGAGTATGTAATTTGTTTAAGTTCATTGCATTATCTCCAAACTTTAAAAAAATAATGATTTTTCGAAATATTACTATAATGAAAAGAGAACTCTGAAAAAGAAAAGAGTTCCTACCTATTAAATGTATAATACTATTATACGACGTTTTCCATTATACGACATCATTTTTGGAAATACAATCGTGATTATTATGCGGGTTTTCGCTAATAATGTCGATTTATATAGCTATTTTACATAAAGATTGTGTTAAACGTGTGAAAAGAAACAACATATGTTTGACAAACAGATATGTGAAAGTTACAATTAGATAAAAATGTTAAAAGGTGAGGTAATGATTGTTGAGCTGGTTTGACAAAATGGAAAAAAAGGTTGGGCGTTATGCCATAAGTAATTTGACTTTGTACTTGCTTATTGCATATGGAATCGGTTATATGACCAGATTTCTTATGCCGGAACTTCTTCAGTGGCTGACACTGGAACCGGGATTAATACTGAAAGGGCAGATTTGGAGAATTGTTTCGTGGATTTTTGTAGCTCCGGCTGAGAAACCGATTTATTTTCTGCTTATGGTCTGGCTGTATTATTCTTTGGGAACGACTCTCGAACGTACGTGGGGAACATTTCGGTATAATGTATATATTATTTCGGGAATGTTGTTTACTGTGATCGGGGCATTTGTGCTGTACGGGGTGTTGTGCGCGACATATGATGCTGCTTTTATAGGCGGTCAGACGCTGCTCTTAACAGGAAGCGGATTATTTAGTGTTTCTTATATCTATATGTCGATCTTTTTGGCATTCGCGGTAACTTATCCGGATATGGAAGTGTTATTGTATTTTATTATTCCGATCAAAATGAAATGGATGGGGCTTGTATACGGGGTGATGATCTTGTATGGAATTATTTCAGGCAGCATGGTAACGAGAATCGCGATCATTGCATCGATTTTAAACTTTATTATATTCTTTTTATCAACGCGCAATTTGAGCAGGTATTCACCGAAAGAACGGGCCCGCAAGGCAAAGTTCAAACAGCAGTCGGCGCCTCATATGACATATGCCAACGGAGCAAGACATCGCTGTGCGGTATGCGGACGGACGGAACTGGATGATCCGTGTCTTGAATTTCGGTTTTGCTCAAAATGTAACGGTAATTATGAATATTGCCAGGATCATTTATTTACCCATGAGCATGTAAAATAGCAGTTTGTAAATTGCTTATGCGGGTGTTGAGAAAACTTATATCAGATAGATTATAAAGGAGAGAATTGATTGATGAAAAAGACAAAAGTAGTTTGTACAATGGGACCGAACACGAATGACAGGGAACTGCTGAAAAAGTTGATTGAAAACGGAATGGATGTTGCCCGCTTCAATTTTTCGCACGGAGATCATGAAGAACAAAAAAGCAGAATGGATCTGCTGAAAGAACTGCGTCAGGAATTGAATACAAACACTGCAATTCTTCTTGATACAAAGGGACCGGAGATCCGTACGGGAGTATTGAAAGGCGGAAAAAGAATAATGCTCAAGGCCGGAGAGCAGTTTACTCTGACAACAGAGGAGATCGAAGGGGATGAATCAAAAGTTTCGATCACTTACGAAGGTCTTGTGCAGGATGTTGATGCCGGTAGAGTGATTCTTATTGATGACGGATTGATTGAATTAAAAGTTGTTGGAAAAAGTGAAAAGGAAATTTTCTGCGAAGTCATAAACGGAGGAGAACTCGGTGAGAGAAAGGGAGTAAATGTGCCGAATGTAGCGGTTAGACTTCCGGCAATCACAGAAAAAGATAAGGATGATATCCGTTTTGGAGTAGAGCAGGGAATTGATTTTATCGCTGCATCTTTTGTGAGAAATGCAGAATGTGTACTTGAAATAAAAGCATACCTTAAAGAACTCGGTGCGCCATATGTTCCGATTATTGCAAAAGTAGAGAATGCAGAAGGAATTAAAAATATTGATGAAATTATCCGTGCTGCAGACGGGGTTATGGTTGCGAGAGGAGATCTTGGAGTAGAAATTCCGGCAGAAGAAGTTCCGTATCTTCAGAAAATGATTATTCAGAAATGTAATATGAACTTTAAAACAGTTATTACGGCAACCCAGATGCTGGACTCTATGATGCGTAATCCGCGTCCGACAAGAGCGGAAGTTACAGATGTTGCCAATGCTGTATATGACGGAACAGATGCGGTAATGCTGTCAGGAGAGACGGCGCAGGGGAAATATCCTCTGGAAGCGCTTCAGATGATGGTTCATATTATTCAGAATACAGAACAGCATCTCGATTATGAAGGAATGTTGGAAAAAACAGGAGGACATTTAAAAAGCGGTGTGTCAAGCGCAATCGGATATTCATCTGTGCTGGCAGCATCAAATCTGAATGCCAAATGCATTATTACACCTTCTGTATCGGGAGCAACGGCAAGAGTTGTATCCAATCTGCGTCCGCGTCAGGTGATTTTAGGTGTGACTCCGAATGAGAGAACATTGCGCAGAATGTCGATTTACTGGGGAGTAAAACCGATTAAATCACAGGCGTTTAATACGACGGATGACATTTGCGACGGCGCGATTGAGCTGGCAAAAGTGAAGCAGTTTGTAGAAACAGGAGAGATTGTCGTAATCACAGCGGGAATTCCTTCGCCGAATGTAAAAAAAGAGAGAAGCGCCACAAGTAATATGATGAGAATTGCAACTGTGGAATAATATGTAAAAGCAAAAAATAGGAATCAGGCTGAAGATAAAAATATGAGGAGTGAGAGAAGATGGATAAAAGACCGTTTGTGACAAAAGAGAAGGTCGAGAAAATAACAAAAATATATCCGACTCCGTTTCATCTTTATGATGAAAAAGGAATCAGAGAAAATGTAAAAGCGCTTAAAGAGGCGTTTTCATGGAACAAGGGTTACAAAGAATACTTTGCGGTAAAAGCTACGCCAAACCCGTTTTTGATCGATATTTTGAAAGAGTATGGCTGCGGCTGCGACTGCTCTTCCTATACAGAACTTATGATGTCGGAAGCTCTTGAAATTACGGGAGAAGACATTATGTTTTCTTCGAACGATACTCCGGCGGAAGAATTTATTTATGCAGATAAGCTTGGGGCTATCATAAATCTTGACGATATTACGCATATTGATTTTTTGGAGCAGGCAATCGGTCATGTTCCGGAGACAATAAGCTGCCGGTTTAATCCCGGAGGATTATTTAAAATCAGTAACGATATTATGGATAATCCGGGAGATGCAAAATACGGTATGACACCGGAACAGATTTTGGAAGCATATAAAATATTAAAAAGTAAAGGCGCGAAAGAGTTTGGTCTTCATGCATTTCTGGCAAGCAATACTGTTACGAATGATTATTATCCGATGCTTGCAAAAGTTTTATTTGAACAAGCTGTAAAACTTTCAAAAGAGGCGGGAGTTCATATTAAGTTTATTAATCTCTCAGGTGGAATCGGGATTCCGTATAAACCGGATCAAGAACCGAACGATATATATGCGATCGGAGAGGGAGTTCGGAAAGTGTATGAAGAAGTTCTTGTTCCGGCAGGAATGGGAGATGTTGCTATTTATACAGAGTTAGGACGCTATATGATGGGACCGTATGGCTGTCTTGTGACAAAAGCGATCCACGAGAAAAATACTTATAAAAACTATATCGGTGTGGATGCATGTGCGGTAAATCTTATGCGTCCGGCAATGTATGGAGCGTATCACCATATTACCGTACTTGGAAAAGAGGATGAACCGTGTGATCATAAATATGATGTGACAGGTTCGCTTTGTGAGAATAACGATAAGTTCGCTGTTGACAGGATGCTTCCTCTGATTGAGCGGGGAGATTATCTTGTGATTCATGATACAGGGGCACATGGATTTGCAATGGGTTACAATTATAATGGTAAATTAAAATCAGCCGAACTTCTTCTTAAAGAGAACGGAGAAGTAAAACTTATCAGAAGGGCAGAAACTCCTGCTGATTACTTTTCAACATTTGATTGTTTTGAAATTGGAAAGAAACTTATGAATGTATAATTTTTTAGAATATATTTTATTATTAACGGAAATAGTTTTAAATAAAAGAATTGTTTAGACTTTCTTTTTAAATAGTGGAAAGGGGAAATTATGAAAAAATTACTTATTATGATGTGTGTATTATTTATTATTAATTTAGTAGCTATCATAATTCCTTTATGGAGTTCGGAGAACACAATGATTATTTTATATCGCATGGCTATATTTTGTAACCTTGCAGTATTTGTGCCTTCAATAACTTTAATATATAGAGAGAAAGGGAAAACTCAATAAGAAAATTGTGATATTTTATTTCCGTATGGCATACTCTTTTAAAATGTTTAAAATAATTTGTAAAACAGTAAAAAAAGCTTGCAATATAAAAAAAACAAGTGATATAATAATTCTTGCTTCAAAAAGAAGCCATTATGCGGATGTGGCGGAATGGCAGACGCACAAGACTCAAAATCTTGCGTAGGTGACTACGTGTGGGTTCAAGTCCCACCATCGCATTAAAAAAGGATTCTGTATGACGGTGTTATACAGAATCCTTTTTGTCATATGGGAAATTTTATTTTCGTACGAGGTTACTTGGAATTTGTTTTGTTAAAAGCTTGAAAATCGGACTGAATAGTGATAATACTCATTGTATACTTGTATACAATATTAAAAAGTAATGCTTGCCAATGATGGAATAAAATGTTATGGTAGTTATGTATCAGTGTAGATTAGTATAAATAATTAATAGCAGGGTTAAGGAGGGCCATACACAAGTGATAAAGAAAAAGAAACTACTGATATGCGCACTTTTGATGTCGATGGTAGTAAGTTTTATGCCGGGCATGGAAAGTAATGCTGCAGAGCTATCGGGGGAGGATCAGGTCACAGCGACACTTCAGGATGAAAATAGTCAGCGTCTTGAGGAGACAACGGCTATGGATGAAGATGGAGCAATTTATGAAATTCATGAGGAAAAAGGTATTGTTGCGGAAGGAACGCCATCACAAAATGCAATGTTTTTGGCAAAAACATCCGGGCAGAGTAAAGTAGTCAATTTTAATACAAAAGGCAGCGCTGTAACTTCTTTTACATATGGCGGCGGAAGCGGATATACAAACGGAGCTTATGGTGCAGACGCGGCATATTTAGGTATGACTGATGATGGGAAAGTTCGATTTATGCTGTCAGGAGTGACAGGAACGGTAAATGCTTCAGAAGTTCAGGTTGTGGAGTATGCGGCGGTTTCGGATCATGTAAGTTATTATGCGGTATCCGGTGGAAAACTGATCCATTATATTTCACAAGATTTAAATAAACTTCCGGTTTCTTTTATAAATAACGGAACAGCACCTTCTTATTTAAATGAAGGTGTAAAGTATTACAGCTATGATGGACATTATTTTTATACCGATTATGCAGTGATGCTTTCGGATTATCAAAATAATACAAACGGTCAAAACGCAGTGAATGCAGGGAATGCGTTTTATAACTTTTTCCAGTTTAAAAACATGAGAGAAGCTACAAAATACAGTGGCGAGGAATTGAACGTAATGCTCCAATCGGCAATGAGCGCTGCAGGAGTTGACACAGCTTCTTCAAAATTATCGGGAACAGGACTTTCATTTGTAAAATACCAAAATGTTTATAGTGTTAATGCGCTTCTCTCTATGGGAATAGCAATTAATGAAAGCGGTTGGGGACAAGTTGGATCTGCCGGAATAAAAATAATATTTTTGGCTTGAATGCGGTGGACAGCGCTCCCGGAATAAGCGCCGATACATATGCGAGCATTGATGATTGTATTCGCAGTTTTATGAAAGAGTGGATGGATGAAGGTTATTTAGACAGCTCGGATTGGAGAAACCATGGAACTTATCTTGGGGATAAGAGCAGCGGAATTAATGTAAGTTATGCATCGGACTTACTGGGGAGAAAAGGCGGCTGCCCATGCATGGAATCTGGATTTTATAGGTGGAAATAAAGATTGTCAGATTCAGGAAGAAACGCCAAATGTACCGAACGAACCTGAGACAGACGTACCTGAAACACCGGATGTACCGAGTGAACCTGAAACAAACGTACCGGAAACGCCGGATGTACCGAGTGAACCTGAAACAAACGTACCGGAAACGCCGGAATGTACCAAGCGAACCTGAAACGCCGGATGTACCAAGCGAACCTGAA
>ENA-OQCE01001121-OQCE01001121.1-human-gut-metagenome-genome-assembly--contig:-NODE-1121-length-11639-cov-1.568016_pt1 | contig 11639 bp, 16 predicted proteins | sample MGYA00242495_ERZ504572 | MGnify/ENA primary metagenome ERZ504572 (study PRJEB26092, sample SAMD00036228) | human gut metagenome | host: Homo sapiens | study: EMG produced TPA metagenomics assembly of...
GCCCAAATTAACCAATGCTCAGGCATATTTCAATACGACCCTTCTGAAGGTGACGACGAGATCTTCACACTCGTCGGTTACATCTTCGACAGATTGAAGAATTTCTTTCCACTTGATAATTTCCACAGGATCCTTGCAGTTCTTAAACAGATTCGCCATTTCTGCATGATAGAGATCATCGCATTCTTGTTCCAGTTTGAGGACCTTCTTGCTCCTGGCTTCGACCTTCAAATAATTTTTCTTGAGTCTTTCATGTAGCCGATGGATTTGCAGATTTCTTTCATGGCCTTGGCGGCAATCGTCGCCATCTCCTTGGCCCCGTCCGTCGCTTCTCCGACTTGGTACATGCACATCTTATCCATAATTTCACTGATATTATCGACCGTCGCATCGAGCTGGTCGATAATCTGCTGGATATCCTCCCGGTCCATGGGGGTAATGAAGGTCTTTTGCAGCCGCTTCATCGTCTCCATGACCAACGCATCAGCCTGATCGGCTAAGGCGTCGATTTTTTCCAGCGCCGTTTCTTTCGATAGGTCCCCATTGATGGCCTGGCTCAAGATTTCAGCCGCCTCATGGCCTAGTGCCGCATGCTGGTCCAATAACGAAAAAAACTTTTCTTCCTTGGGCTTTAAGTGGAATGCCATAATCATCGATCTCCTTATCGCATAGATAAAAATAAGCCTTCTCAAAATTAACGAGATTCTTTCATAACCTTTACATGGCTTTACAATAAATTATATCATATGCCCTGCCTTTATTCTACAAAAGGAGTCCTTTTCTGAGCAAGGCAAGTGCAATCTATGCATTCTAAAGATGCTGTCACCATTCAAACGGACAAAGTTAAATTACTTTAAATTGCCCCTATACCGGTCGTAAGCTATACTATAATGAAGGCATATTGAGAGAAACCATGAACCATAGGAGGTGAGCACATGGATTTTACACCTCGCATGCAGCAGATTTTACGGCGCTTATTGAAGGAGCAGGACTATCTCTCCGAACAGGCCCTGGCCGATGATCTCGGCATCAGCAAGCGAACGGTCCAGCGAGAACTGGAAGGGACTGAAAAGGCGCTGTCCTCATATACCTGAAACTGGTCCGGCAAAAGCGGGCCGGCATCTTACTAGAAGGCTCGGATACGGATAAGAATGAGCTGGCAGAAGCCTTTCGGATACGGACGCCATGGACTTCAGTGATAAAGATACGCGGCGGCGCTATCTGCTCTTTGAGCTCTTACGCGACCGAACGCCGAAAAAACTGCTCTATTACAGCACCTTGCTCGGCGTCAGTGAAGCGACGGCCGCCTCGGATTTAGAGTCTTTATCTCCCTGGCTTGAGAAGAACAATTTAAAGGTCCTGAAAAAACAAGGCTACGGCGTCTTACTGACCGGCACGGAGAAAGATTATCGCGAAGCCATGCACCGCTTCATCAGTGAAACGACGAGCGCCGACGCCTTCAAGGATTTACAAAACGCCGATGAATCCTTATCGAAGGCCTTGGCCCATATCACCGATACCGGCGTCTACCAACTGCTGAACACCCATACGATCGAACGCGTTTACGACGTGCTCAAAAAAATGGACGAAAAAAAAATCCGTCAATTTACGGATACGGCAAAAATCGGCCTGATCATCCACATTGCCATCGCCGTCGAGCGCATTGCCAAAGGACAGCCCGACGAGATGGACGACGAGGTCATCCCCGTCATTGAAGATAGTGACGATGCCGATCTGGCCCGACGGATCGTGACCGCCATGGAAGCAGAATTCCAGCTTACCATGCCGCCCATCGAGGCTTCTTATCTCCTCCTTCACATCAAGGGCGCAAAAATCCGCTATCACGACAGCGACCTTTGGGATCTCCCCAGCAACGTCGATGAATCGGAACTCTTACGCCTCATCGACGACATGATTGAACCTTCGACACCCGTCTGGCCTATGACCTTCGCTGTGACGACGAATTTCTCCAAGGCCTCTTCGTTCATCTGCAGCCGACCATCATCCGGCTCCAGCACCATTTAAACATCATCAACCCATCCTCGACGATATCAAGCGTGAATACGCCGACGTCTTTCAAAAAGCCAAGCGGGCGGCCAACGTCTTGTCCCTGGCCTTACAGACGCCGGTATCGGAGGATGAAGTCGGCTACTTGACCATTCATTTTGGTGCCGCTTTAGAGAGGATCAAAGGAAACGAAGCCTTCACGCGAAAGTGTCCATTGGCATCGTCTGTGCCAGCGGCTTTGGCATCGCCCGCCTGATGATGACGAGACTGCAGAACAAACTGCCTAAAAATGTACAACTTCAGCCTATGGCAGTGATGCCGTAACCGAAGCCGTTCGAAAGGAAACGGATTTCTTCGTGTCCAGTCTGCCCTTATCGCTGCCCGATGCCGATGTCCTCTTCGTATCTCCCTGATTTCACCGTCTGAGCTCCATCGTATTGAAGGCAAAATCGAAGAGTACGCTCATGTCCCTAAAAAACAACCCGCCGTCGATAAACCGACAGGGGACGATTTTATTTCTACCTTAGATAAAACGCAGCTCCTGTCACAGGAAATCGCCGGCATCCTGCGACAGTATCAGCAGTTCACACTGCCCGAAAAAGCGACCTTTGCCGAAGCCGTCCATACCCTGGCTTCGGCGGCCACGGAAGAGGAAGAACTTTCGGCCCAACTGTTTGACGCCATCATAAACCGTGAACGCTGAACAGCCAGATTTTCCCGGAACAAGGCTTTGCCCTGCTCCACTGCCGCACGACAGCCGTAACCCAGTCCCTGTTCTATACGGCCGTTCCTGATGGAAGCACGTTTACAGACCCTTATTTTCACGGCATTTCCACGATTTTATTCCTGGTCATGCCCCAAGACGAACAGAGCCAGCTCCACACCGACGTCCTCGGCTCCATCAGTAGTGCCTGGTCAGTGATCCCTCTTTTGCCCAGGCCATCCACGGCCATGATGAAGAAAAAATCCGCGGCCAGCTGCAGCGGATTTTAAAGGCCTACTTTGCCCAGGCCCTCGGATTATAGATAAATATACTGTCGTAATTTTTTGAGATAAGAGCGGCCAACGGGGACGGGATCCTTTTCCTGCCCGCGGAGAATCAATACATACTGGTGATTGAACCAGGGTTCGATTTGCCGAACCTCATCGATATTGACGATATAGTTACGGTGACAGCGGAAGAATACCGATTCTGGCAGGCGCTGTTCAAATTGAATCAGGCTGAAATGCGTGGAATAGGTCTTCCCTTCGAGGTAACTAAAAAGGTCCGGCGCTTTTCCGCATAAATCAACCGAATATCATCCGATGCAATGAGCTTGATCTTATCGCCTTCATTGACGGAAAACCGCCGTGCCCGCAGCGAAAGGGTATCGCTTTCTTTGGAATCAGCCACAGAAGAATCTTCTCTCGGAGAAGATTCTTTTTTTATGTGCAGGGCCTTGAACTTCGGACAGCCTGCGCACTTCCCTTCGGTCACGGGCTTGACTAAATAGTCCAGGGCCGTCAGCCTCAGCGTATGGGACACGAAATCGCGTTCCCCCGGTCACAAAGACGAGATCCGGTTTGGGCCATCTCCGCTGAATCGCCTCGGCAATGGCAAGACGCTTAGGCGCGGCATTTCAATCGTCAGGAAGACGAGGTCCGGTTTATATTCGGCAAGGCAGGCTGCTGCCAGTTCTCCTTCATAACAAATGGCGGCGACAGTCATATCCGGGGCCACCGTAAGCAGGCACTTTTTTAATCGGGCTGCCATGAGCGGCTCGTGATCAATAATTACGACTGAAAAACCCATATTATCGTCTCCATTCCTTCGTTTTGTTCTTATTATACCACATCCCGGGACGGCGGCAGAGACCGCTCAGCCAGATAGATACTGATTCCTTCACGGTTGTCATCTTTAATGTGGACAAAGTTAAATTACTTTTAATTGATTTCGGTATGTACGGAAGGTATACTGTAACCATCAAGAGAGCAGCACAGCGCAGTCCGGAGTGCCGAGTCCTGCTCCGTCAATGGAATTTATGGTTACAAAATTGGAGGCTTACTATGAAAGCACAAATACAATCCTTCGGCCGCTTCCTCAGCAGTATGGTCATGCCGAACATCGGCGCCTTCATCGCCTGGGGTCTATCACGGCACTCTTCATTCCCAGTGGCTGGCTGCCAAACGAACAGTTAGCTAAAATGGTCGGACCGTTCCTGACCTACGCTCTTCCCTTACTCATCGCCTTCCAAGGCGGCAAGATCGTCGGCGGCCTTCGCGGTGCCGTCATGGGCGCCATCGCAACGGTCGGCGTCATCACCGGTACGACATACACCATGTTCTTAGGAGCATGGTCATGGGTCCGCTGGCAGGCTTGTCATCAAAAATTGACCAAGCTGTCGACGGCCACATCAAACCGGGTTTGAAATTGCTCGTCAATGAACTTCTCCGTCGGTATTCCTGGCATGATCATGGCCATCATCGGCTTTGACTGATCGGTCCGGTCATGGGCGTCATCCTGGCCTTCTTGACGGCAGGCGTTCAATTCCTCTTGCAGGCCGGCATCTTCCCCCTCATCGGTCTCTTCGTAGAACCGGCAAAAGTCCTGTTCCTCAACAACGCCATCAACCACGGCATCTTCACTCCCCTTGGCGCTGAACAAGTAGCCGAATCGGGTAAATCCATCTTCTATATGATTGAAACTAACCCTGGACCGGCGCCGGCGTCCTCTTAGCCTACTGGTTATTTGCCAAAGACAAGATGACCCGCCAATCCGCCCCCGGTGCTTTAATCATCCACTTATTCGGCGGCATTCACGAAATCTATTTCCCGTACATCCTCATGAACCCGGCCCTTCTCTTAGCCACCATCGGCGGCAGCGTAGCAGCCTGTTCTACAACATGATCTTTGACCTCGGTCTTTCCGGCCCGCCGCTCCCGGCAGCTCATTTCCTACCTGGCTATGGCGCCTAAGGCTCGACCTTAGCGTCATCTTAAGCATCGTCATTGCAACGGTCGTTTCCTTCGTCATCGCATCGCCCATCATCAAACTGTCCAATGCAAAATCGGGTGAATCCCTCGAAGAAGCCCAGCAGAAGATGCAGGATATGAAAGCCGAATCGAAGAATGCAGCCGCAACGGCTCCTGTATCCGTCGATTTAAAACATATCACCAACGTCGTCTTCGCCTGCGATGCCGGCATGGGTTCTAGTGCCATGGGCGCCGCCGTCCTGCAGAAAAAATTCAAAAAAGCAGGACTGACCGACATCACCGTCAGCCACGCATCCGTTTCTGAAGTTCCGGCAGATGCAACAACTCGTCGTTTGCCACAAAGACCTGGCCGAACGAGCCAAAGCCAGCGCTCCCCACGCCCGTCTGATTACGATTACTAACTTTATGGCAGCTCCCGAATACGGCATGCTCGTCGATGAATTAGCAGCTGCCCGCAATGAAAAATAGAAGGAGACGTTCTCTATGAATACCATTTTACAGAAGAAAAATATCATCCTGAACTGCCCGCCTCAGCCCAAAGAAGATATCATCAAAAAAATCGGAAAGATTTTTCTCTGAGGATGGCTACACCAGCGAAAAATACACCCAGGCTATGCTCGATAAAGAAGAAGTATTCAATACGGCTATCGGCAACGCCGTCGCCATTCCCCACGCATTGAAGCCAGCAAAGGGGAAGTCAAAAAATCGGGTCTGGTCGTCATGACCTTCCCGGACGGCACCGACTGGGGCGGCGAAACGGTAAAGCTCGTCATCGGCATTGCCGCGTCGGCGATGAACACCTCGATATTCTGAGCAACATCGCCATTACCTGCTCCGATGAAGACGACGTCGAAGACTTGCTTCACAGCTCGGCCGACGACATCTTCAATACCTTTGCAAACCTCGAAGCCTAATCATTTGCTTCGTTACTCAATATTAACGTCTACATCTACTTACCTATTTAGGAGGATTTTACCATGAAAACAAAAGCAGTCAGAATGTACGGTACCCGCGATTTACGTTTAGAAGAATTCGAACTTCCGGAAATCAAAGACGATGAAATTTTAGCGAAAATCATTACCGACAGCATCTGCATGTCGACATACAAACTCGTTGAACAGGGCAAAAACCACAAACGAGCTCCCCAGAACATCGATACCAACCCGATCATTACGGGTCATGAATTTGCCGGTGTCATCGTAAAAGTCGGCAAAAAATGGCAGGATCAGTTCAAACCGGGCATGCGTTTTGCTCAGCAGCCGGCCTTGAACTACAAAGGCAGCCTGGCCTCCCCTGGCTATTCTTATGAATTCTTCGGCGGCGACGCTACGTACTGCATCTTCCCTCATGAAGTCATGGAATTAGGCGCTCTCATGCCTTACGAAGGAGAAAGCTTCTTCGAAGCCTCCTTGGGCGAACCCATGAGCTGCATCATCGGCGGCTATCATGCCAACTACCATACGAATAAACAGAACTACGACCACGCTATGGGCACCAAAGAAGGCGGCAACATCATCATCCTCGGCGGCTGCGGCCCCATGGGTCTCGGCGCAGTAAGCTACGGCATCAACTATAAAAACAAACCGAAACGCATCGTCGTCACCGATATCAATGATGCCCGCATCGCCAGAGCCAAAGAAGTCGTATCCCCGGAATACGCAGCCGAAAACGGCGTCGAACTCATCTACGTCAACACGTCCAACATGGACACGGCTTATGACGAACTCATGGCCCTCACCGATGGCCACGGCTACGACGACGTCTTCGTCTACACCCCGATCCGCGCCGTTGCTGAACTCGGCAACCGCCTCTTGGCCTTTGACGGATGCCTCAACTTCTTCTCCGGCCCGACGGACAAAAACTTCAGCGCTGAAATCAACCTTTACGACTGCCACTACACCAGCACCCATATCATGGGCACGACAGGCGGCAACAACAATGACCTCATCGAAGCCAACACCCTGGCAGCCAAAGGCATCATCGATCCGGCCGTCATGGTAACACACGTCGGCGGCATCGACAGCATCGCTGAAACGACTTTGAATCTTCCCAACATCCCTGGCGGCAAAAAACTGGCTTATACCCAGTTCAACATGCCCATGACAGCTATCGAAGACTTCGCTAAACTCGGCGAAAAAGACCCGTTCTTCTTAGAACTGGACAAATGCTGCAAAGCCCATAAGGGCCTGTGGAACGGTGAAGCTGAAAAAATGATTCTCAAACACTTCAACGTCGAAATCTAATTACGCTTTCCTTCTCAAATTCTCTATACATTAGGAAAAAGCCTTGTACCTGATGACTCCGGTCATCAGGTACAAGGCTTTTTTCATGCAATATTATCCGTGCGATTTAGTCAATACTTTTCGTCCCCATCTATTTTCGGATATCGGCCACGACTTGTTTATAGGCTCGATGAGGATATTGAAGTCGAGATTGTGGGCGATGCCGTCGTAACCTTGAGCAATATAGTCTCTGGCCTGATTGGTCGTACCGGTAAAGATATAGCAAAGCTTTCCGGCGTCGTGACAAGCTTTCAGGATCCGATCCGTGGCTTCTTTAAAAACCGGGGTCTCAAATTGGCCTGGGATACCGAGACAGGTTGAAAGATCGTAGGGACCGATGAAGATGCCATCTAATCCTTCAATTTGAACGATGTCTTCGATTTGCTCCAAGGCTTCCTTCGTTTCACACTGTGGCATGACTAAGAGCCGTTCATTGCTGTTGGCATAATACTCTTCCAACGTCTCCGTTGCCGCCCAAGGAGCGTTGCCAAAATGGGTTCCCCGCCCTTTGATGAACCCTCGCTGCCCAATGGGCGCGTATTTAGCCAAGGCTACGGCTTTCTTAAAATCATCGAGTTCTCGAAGACAAGGTAAAATAATGGCCTGAGCTCCGCAGTCAGCCGCCCGCTGGATGTCTTTATGGTCGACATTGGCCAGGCGCACGACGGGCACGAGGTGGACCAATTCAGCAGCTCGGATGAGGTTCATCATTGTTTCCGTATCAAAAGGGCCGTGCTCCGTATCGATGACGACAAAATCAAGACCCGTATAGCCGAGACACTCCACTTCCGACATATTCCCCATACTGACAAAAGTACCGATAGCTGCACTTTTAGCCGCCGCCAAATCACGCAGACGATTTAAAGACATAACAAATCCTCCTTATACTAAGAAAACTTATGATTCCCTTCGCAAGGCAAAGGTTATGTTAATGCTTCAACAGCGGTGCCTCGAACAACGGATCGGGACCATAGCGATTGGGACCGTCTGTCCCTTTGGCAAATACCAAGTAAAGCGAGACGATAACATCGGCAACGGGAACGAATAAAAAGAGATAGAACCAGCCGCTTTTATCAAGATCATGGAAGCGCCGAATGGTCAGCATGACACCGGAAACGGTAATGGCAATCGCAGCGGGAACCACCAATATCATCAATGGGAAAATAACCACAGATAGGATGACCAGAACTACAAAAACAAAGATTTCCGCAAGGCTTCTAAAGAAATACCGCTTACGATTGAGACGCCCGTGATAGGAAAAGTATTGTTCCTTAATCGTATAGTCATTAGCTGGGTTTTATCATAATAATCCCGATTAGGAAATACACGGAAGTCGGAGTTAGGCTCAACATCGACTTCTCCTGAAGGCATCCCAACTTTCTTTCCACAATGACCACAAAACTTCGCCCCTTCAGCCAAGGGAGCCCCACAGTATGAACAAAACTTATCCATCTAAAAGCCTTCTTTCCAACGTATTATGTTTATTCTTTTATAATAAATTATACCATAACAAAATACAATTTTTTCTTTACGTATACATAAAAAAACCGTAGCAGCAACAAAGGCGGCTACGGTCTTCACAACGCATAAAGGCCGGATACTTCACAGTCTCTGTACGTTTTATTCATATGTCAAGCAACCAGGCTACGGCGCAAGAGGTGTACTGATATGGATAATACAAAAACAGATGCCATCCATAAAGAAACTTTGGGATGCCGGAAGTTTCTTTATCAGCCGGCAAACTGGCTGTCCAAGGGATCGGCGCCATACTGGTTCGGACCAGGGGTCCCTGCCGCAAACAGCAAGTACAGGGCCACGAAGAAGTCGATGATGGGGATAAACATCAACAGATAAAACCAACCGCTCCGGTCGAGATCATGGCAGCGACGGATGCCCAACATAATGGCACTGATAGAGGCAATGAAGGATACAATATAAGCCAGATATTCAGAAACTTGTACCAATAAGGTCCCTAAAATGGAAGCAAGAATCATAACGACGAGAATTCTTAAAAAATAGCGCAGTCTGTTAAGTCGTCCGGTGTAGGAAAAGTATTTTTGTATCATGAGTTCTCCTTTTAATTAAAAATCCAAGAAACGATAGATACTCCATATCAAAATAACTTACATACGGCTGAACTATTAGCCCTCTCGTCTGATGGTAATCATATTCTTAGTCTTTTTTCTCTATATATTTTACAAACAGTTTTCATAAAAACTTATTTTCGGCAAAAATCCTTTCCGTCAGGCTCTGTATTTGCGTAAATACGATGCGTAGTAAAATTCATCGGTCGTCATATTTACCAACCGCATCCCTTCGACGATTCCTAAAAATCCGGGAATGAAGTCCAGCAAAACAGCACATAGACATAGCCTCGCCGATTGCGCTTCATGTAAAAGTGCTGAAGGCCAAAGGAACCTAAGAAGAAGGCCAGTGCCGCCGTAATCAGCCGTTCTTCATTGATTTTGTGGCGCAGTTCCGGTGTGATGGATGAAAAGGTACCGTCCGTATAGGCATCGAAGCGGTTGGAGGCTCGTTGTTTCCACCGCGAAAAGGCGCTTTGCCGCCGCTTTCCCGAACCGGAACCATTTTCCCGATAGACACCCCGATTGGCTAAATTGCGGGTCATAGCGACGACTTCCCCGTCAATCACCTGCAGTTCTCCCTGCAGGACCTCGGTAAATTGATTTTCATAAGCTTCGTCCATCTGGGTCAGCAAAGTTCTTACCTTCTGCTTTGTCGCCACCACCTTCTGGGTTTTAAGGCCCGTCGCGACGAGCTGCTTATATTTGTGGACCAAAAAGACGGCTCGGTCCTGATAGTAATGAATAAAAGGATCGGCTAAGGGAATCCGTTCCGGATACTGCTGCAAGTAGTAGAGGAGATTACGGGCAATATGCTGCATATTGGCAGCCGTTTCTTTAAGGTCCGGATCGGTCAAGTCCCACCGCTCACCTTCCATACGATTAAAATCGGCTACGGCTTTTTCAAAAGAAGCATCATATTGGCCGCCCGACTTTCCCTTCCGCCGTGTAAGTTTCAAGGACAACAGGCGGGGCTGCCGTTCCAGTCGATAGAGAATATAGAGGGAAAGAATGATGCCCACAGTCCCGACGGGGCGATTATAAAAGAACCAGGCCCCTCCGCCTATGGCCATACACAAAAAAGAAAAGACGTATAAAATATAATTCAAATGAATACCTCCTTCATCACCTGTTCTTTATTGTATCAAAGTAGAGGCAGTCATGCAAAAGTCCTCACAGACAGAAAAAACCCGCACGAATCGAGAGAAGCGTGCGGGGAAATGGAAATCCAATTTATTTTACAACAGCATTGTTGATGATGGCTAAGAAGTCATCGGCTTTGAGGCTGGCACCGCCAACGAGGCCGCCGTCGATATCGGCAGAACCAGTCAGTTCAGCGACGTTGCCGCCTTTAACGCTGCCGCCGTAGAGGACGGATACGTCTTCAGCTGCAGCTGCGCCGTAGAGGGCAGCCAATTTTTTGCGGATAATGGCGCAAACTTCTTCAGCCTGAGCCGCGCTGGCCGTCTTGCCCGTGCCGATAGCCCAGATCGGTTCATAAGCGATGACAACTTTTTTAATGTCAGCTTCAGAAATGCCTTTGAGGGCATTTTCAATCTGGCCTTCGATCCAAGACTGCATGATGCCTTCTTCGCGCTGTTCGAGGGTTTCGCCGCAGCAAACGATCGGCGTCAAGTTGTGAGCGAGAGCGGCTTTGGTCTTCTTGTTGACCGTTTCATCCGTTTCATTGAAATAGGTCCGGCGTTCGGAATGGCCGAGGATGACGTGTGTTACGCCGATATCGACGAGCATGGCCGGCGAAACTTCGCCCGTGAAGGCGCCATTTTCTTCCCAGTGCATATTCTGAGCAGCGACGTGAATAGCCGTGCCTTTGGTCATTTCAACAGCCGTCGAAAGATACGGGAAAACGGGAGCGATGACGACTTCAGCTTTTACGTCTTTGGGCATTTTTTCGATGAGGCCCTGGATCGTAGCCTTAGCGTCTGCGCCTAAATGATTCATTTTCCAGTTACCGGCAATAATAGTTTTACGCATAATAAATTTTCCTCCTTGGCCAGATCTGCCCGGCCCCTGTCCCTCAGGAGCATGCCGTCAGGACAGTGGAAGTTCCGGGCATCCGGCGTATGTATATGAAATAGTATGAAACGACTTATTTATCGCTCAAAGCAACGACGCCCGGGAGCTGTTTGCCTTCGAGGTATTCGAGGGAAGCACCGCCGCCCGTCGAGATGTGGCTGATCTTGTCGGCAAGACCGGTCTTGTTGACAGCCGAAACGGAGTCACCGCCGCCGACGATAGAAACAGCGTCGGAATCAGCAACGGCTTTAGCAACG
>ENA-OQCE01001122-OQCE01001122.1-human-gut-metagenome-genome-assembly--contig:-NODE-1122-length-11634-cov-1.274702_pt1 | contig 11634 bp, 14 predicted proteins | sample MGYA00242495_ERZ504572 | MGnify/ENA primary metagenome ERZ504572 (study PRJEB26092, sample SAMD00036228) | human gut metagenome | host: Homo sapiens | study: EMG produced TPA metagenomics assembly of...
TATCCTCTCTATGGAATGTGCTGACCAGACAATCGTCAACCGGTTGAAACCGGTACGACTTTTGAAGGCAAATGGACAGGGGCAAAAGCGTTATGTTGTCTCCATTTTGGAAGTGATCGCAAAGATCCATGAGGTTTGTCCGAATCTGACTGTGGAAAATCTGGGGGAGACGGATCTGATTGTCACCATCGAGGAGCAGAAAAACAGAAGAAAGTGGTGCAGGCCGTAAAGAGTTTCTTTGTCCTTCTCGTGACATTTATCGGAGCCGGGTTTTCCATCATGTCGTTTAATAACGACGTGGATGTGCCAAAGCTTTTCGATCAGATCTACTATCTCGTGACCGGGACGACGTCGGATGGATTTACGATTCTGGAGCTCACATACAGCCTTGGTATGAGCGTGGGGATTCTGCTCTTTTTCAATCATTTTGGGAAGAAGCGCTTTACCCCGGATCCGACGCCGATGGAAGTGGAGATGCGGACCTATGAGGAAGATATTGAGATGACCCTCATTGACGAGTATTCCAGAAAGGGGAAAGAAAAAGATGTGGGCTGAGCAGGTACTTCTTGGCGTCATCGGATTTGCCTCCGGCGCCGTGATTGCAGGGGGATTATTTTCCTTTCTCATCGGGCTTGGTCTTGTCTCCATCTTTGCGGACCGGACCCACACGGGAAGACAGATTCTACTGTATGAAGATTCTATTGTACTGGGAGGGACCCTCTTTAATATCTTTTATCTCTACCAGGTCCGGATTCCGGGAGGCAGCGTACTTCTGGCAGTGCTTGGCATCTTTTCGGGGATATTTGTAGGGTGCTGGGCGATGGCGCTGGCGGATATCCTCAATGTATTTCCGATCTTTATCCGGCGGCTGAAAATTGTAAAAACTATACCATATATTATCATGGGCCTGTCTCTTGGGAAAACGGCGGGAGCGCTTTTGTATTTCCTGGGAAGATGGGGAACGTAAGGAGGAATCAGTTTGAAAAAGCCGATCAACAAAGAACAGGCAAGAAAGCAAAAAAGCTACGAAGAATATGTCAAACAGAAAACGCCGGTGCACAATGTCTGGAAAAATATGTTCCGGGCCTTTGTAACCGGAGGTGCCATCTGTCTTGTGGGCCAGATCATCTCCAACTACGTGTCCGGTACAGGAATGGACAAGGAAATGACGAGCTGTTATACATCCATGCTTCTCGTGTTTTTAAGTGTTCTTCTGACGGGACTTGGCCTCTATCCGAAGATTGCGAAATGGGGCGGAGCCGGGGCGCTGGTCCCGATTACCGGGTTTGCCAACTCTGTAGCCGCGCCTGCTATCGAATATAAAAGGAAGGGCAGGTGTTCGGGATAGGCTGTAAGATCTTTACGATTGCAGGTCCCGTCATCCTCTATGGAATCGTAACAAGCTGGGCCTTCGGACTCATTTATTATCTCCTGCTGAAAGCGGGAATCAACTGGTAGAGAAAGGCGGGATGGAAGATGAGAAATGGAATGGCAAAGGGAAAGCAGAGCCTTGGGTTTGCCGAGGCTCCGTACCTGCTAAGTGCAGGAACGATTGTGGGACAGAAAGAAAGCCAGGGACCACTGGGAAAGCTCTTTGACGAGAGGGGACAGGACAAGAATAACCTCTTCGGAAAGACGACCTGGGAAGAGGCGGAAAGTGAGATGCAGAAACGGGCGTGCCTGCGGGCAGTGGAAAAATCCGGGATCCCCAAGGACAAGATCCGCTATCTCTTTGGAGGTGATCTTCTGCGGCAGGGTACGGCGACGGCGATGGGAATCGAGAGTCTCCAGATCCCTATGTTCGGACTTTTTTGGGGCCTGTTCGACCTCCGGTGAGGCACTGGCTCTGGCGTCTATGACGGTGGCGGGAGGCTATGCGGACTATGCTGGCAGTCACGTCGAGCCATTTTGGAAGTGCGGAGAAGGAATTCCGGTTTCCTCTTGGCTATGCGTCTCAGAGGCCTCTCTCGGCTCAGTGGACAGTGACCGGAAGCGGTGCTTTTGTCATCGGATGTGAGAAGTCGAAGTTCGCCTCTCCGGCGTGACTGTCGGAAAGATTGTGGACTATGGACTTAAGGACTCCCAGAATATGGGTGGTTGTATGGCGCCGGCGGCATGTGATACGATTCTGACGAACCGTAAGGATTTCGGACAGGATCTGGAGGCGTACGATCAGATTGTTACTGGGGATCTGGGTTATATAGGAAGTACGATCCTTCTGGAACTTTTAAAGAAAAATGGGGTGGATATTGAGGACCGGCATATGGACTGTGGGAAGACAATTTTGATCAGCAGGACCCAGGACACACAGCGCCGGGGGCAGCGGCTGTGGCTGTGCGGCGGTGACGCTTGGCTCCTATGTGTCCCAAAGATCTGTAAAGGGGAGTGGAAGAAAGTACTTTTCGTTCCGACCGGGGCGCTCATGTCCACGGTAAGCTTCAACGAAGGAGAGAGCATCCCCGGAATCGCACACGGAATTGTGCTGGAACATGCTGGATGATAAGGAGGAACAAGATGGAATATGTCAATGCGTTCTGGGCGGGCGGATTGATCTGCGCCCTGGTGCAGATCCTTCTGGATCGGACGAAACTGATGCCGGGAAGAGTGATGGTCCTTTTAGTGACGACAGGGACCGTGCTTGGATTCCTGGGCGTATATGATCCGCTCATAGAAATGGTCGGATGCGGGGCGAGCGTACCGCTGCTTGGATTTGGAAACACCCTCTTTCAGGGAGTGAAAGAAGCGGTGCAAAAAGACGGGTTCATCGGCATTTTTGAAGGAGGCTTTACCTCCAGTGCGGTGGGTATCTCAGCAGCGCTGATCTTTGGTTATCTCGCCTCTCTGATTTTTGAACCGAAGATGAAAAAATAACGGAGGGTATCCCTCCGCTATACATAATCCGTGCTGTATGAATCCTCCTCGATGACCTGGATCTCCAGATAATCGAAATCAATGCCGTCGATAAAACTGTCCTGATAAAACCGGACTTTTGCGTGCTTTTGAAACTCCCGGATATTCGTATCGAGCCAGATCGGCTTGCTGAGATCAAAGGTGTAACAGATCTCGTCCAGAGCCGGAACACCTTGTGCGTTCTCGTGTCCGGGGAATCATCGCAGATCACGGTATCCGCGGCCATCCGGTTGTTTTTCCATATCTTTCCCCACAATCGAAACATCTGAAATCTCCTTTCTCTGTCTGAATATCATACCATTCTATAAAAGAATTGTAAAGTTTTCCACGTTTCTTTACGCCCTGTGGGAATCGTGTTACAATACAGAAAAAGCAAGAGGAGGAGGAGCAGGATGAAAGAACTTCTGGTTGTGATTGATATGCAAAATGACTTTGTGACAGGGAGCCTTGGGACGAAGGAGGCCTGTGCCATCACAGAGAAGGTGCGGCAGAAGATCCTGTCCTGGACTGCGAGGGAGGAGAGGTTGTCTTTACCCGTGATACCCACGGGGAGAATTATCTTGAAACCCAGGAAGGGCGAAAACTTCCGATCACACATTGCATCCGGGGTAGTGAAGGATGGGAGATTATTCCACAGCTTCAGCCGTTTGCCGGGGACAGCCGGATTTTTGACAAGCCGGCGTTTGGAAGTGTGGAGCTTGCAGAGTATAGTCCGGATGGCGGATACGAAGCAGTGGAGATGATCGGAGTCTGTACAGATATCTGCGTGGTGTCCAATGCACTGCTTGTCAAGGCATATGTGCCGGAGCTGCCGGTTTCGGTGGATGCGTCCTGTTGTGCTGGCGTCACTTTAGAGAGCCCATCATGCGGCATTACTGTACAATGAGAATGTGCCAGATTTTAAGTAAAATAGAGAAAAACATGGTTAAAATGTGAAATAAATGACAAAGTAAATAGAATATGTTATAATATAAGATGGCGCGTAAATGCGGTAAGCATGAACATGCAAGTCTTTTTCGTGAAAGGTGGAAAAGGATGAACGTAAAAAACTATGAAGATGTCGACAGTTGGAAAACCGTGATGTTCCTGTATAACGCGGCATTGAAGGAAGTTGGTACCAAGCTGGAGATTCTAAACGACGAATTTCAGCATGTCCATCGGTACAACCCGATTGAACATATCAAAAAGAGAATCAAGACGCCGGAAAGCATTGTTAAGAAACTAAAGAGACAGGGGCATGAGAGCTCCATAGAGAACATGGTGAAGTACATCAACGATATCGCCGGAGTACGTCTGATCTGTTCTTTTACATCGGACATTTACCGGCTGGCGGAGCTGATTGGGAACCAGAGCGATTTGAAGGTGCTCTCCATTAAGGATTATATCCGGCATCCGAAGGAGAGCGGATACAAAAGCTACCACATGCTTGTTTCTGTCCCGATTTTTCTGACAGACAGCGTGGTGGATACAAAGGTGGAGATTCAGATTCGAACCATCGCCATGGATTTCTGGGCGAGCCTGGAGCATAAGATCTATTACAAATTTGAGGGCAATGCACCGGAATACATTAGCAGGGAACTAAAAGAGTGCGCAAAGATGGTATCGGAGCTGGACGACAAGATGCTCTCATTAAATGAAGCGATTTTACGATGTCTGGATGAGGCTGAGGAGGAGAGCAGACAACTGGAACTTTTGAAGGATCAGTACGGAAATCTGATCGTGAACGAATAGAGAGGATATTGCAGGATGATCAAAGGGAGGGTCCCGGCAATATCCTTTCCTGTTGCAATGCATACGACAAAAACGTTCAATAGATGTTTTTTAGAGTTCCCAAACAGGAGAAAGGATTGACATGAAAGTATTAGTTATAGCGGAAAAACCATCCGTGGCAAGAGACATTGCGCGGGTGTTGGGATGTAAAAAGAATGGCCAGGGATGATAGAGGGCGAAAAGTATATCATCACCTGGGGGCTTGGGCACCTTGTTACTTTGGCTGATCCGGAGGGGTATACTCCAGATTGGAAAGAGTGGAAGATGGAAGTACTTCCAATGGTGCCCAAATCATGGAAGCTGACGGTGATACGTCAGACAGCAAAGCAGTTTGGCGCGGTCAAGGCGCAGATCCGCAGAAAGGATGTGGGAGAGATCATTATTGCTACGGATGCCGGACGGGAAGGCGAGCTGGTGGCGAGATGGATTCTTGACATGGCAAAAAACCAAAAGCCGCTCAAACGGCTGTGGATTTCGTCGGTGACGGACCGGGCGATCCGGGAAGCTTCGCCCGTCTGAGGGACGGGAGGGACTTTGAGAACCTTTACGATGCCGCGAGAGCAAGAGCCAAGGCGGACTGGCTCGTGGGGATCAATGCCACGAGAGCACTGACGTGCAAGTATAATGCCAAGCTTACATGCGGGCGGGTACAGACGCCAACCCTGGCACTACTTGCAAACCGGGAGGAGGAGATCCACTCCTTTACGCCAAAGTCCTACTATGGTGTGCGGCTCTATTCTGAAGGGATCTGCTTTACCTGGCAAGATCAAAAGTCCGGCAGCACCCGTATCTTTGACGGAGAGCGGGCAAAAAAGATCACGGAGATGATCCAGGGAGAACGCCTTCTTCTGGAACGTGTGGAGAAAAAGAAGAAGCATACATACGCTCCAGCACTTTATGACCTGACGGAGCTTCAGCGGGATGCCAGCCGACGGTTTGGCTTTTCCGCCAAGGAGACACTCAATATCATGCAGCGGCTTTATGAACATCATAAGGTACTGACTTATCCACGGACAGATTCCCGGTATATAAGTTCAGATATTGTTCCGACTTTGAGAGAGCGTGTGGAAGCGTGCAAGACAGGGCCTTTTCGGGACCTTGCAAAAGCCCTTCATGGAAAGACGTTCAAAGCGGAGAAACGGTTTGTGGATGACAGCAAGGTGAGCGACCATCATGCGATTATTCCGACGGAGCAGTTTGTGGACTTGACCATATGACTTCGGAGAACGGAAGATTTATGATCTGGTTGTACGGAGATTTCTGGCGGTTCTCTACCCTCCGGCAGAGTATGAGCAGGTACGTATTCAGGCGTCTGTCTGCAAAGAGCGTTTCGTCGCAAAGGAGAGACGATCCGGGAGGCCGGATGGAGAGCAGTCTACGACAGTAGTATCGAGGAGGAAGATGGGGAGGATGAGCTGGGCAATCAGACACTCCCGGATCTGAAAGAGGGGCAAAGCCTTCTCATCAAGAGACAGGAGCGGACCGAAGGAAAGACGAAACCTCCGGCACGGTATACGGAAGCAGCCCTTCTGACTGCGATGGAAAAGGGTGGGCTTGGGACGGTCGCCACCCGTGCGGACATTATCGAAAAGCTGTTTCATACCTTTTATATGGAAAAGAAAGGGAACGATCTTTTGATTACTTCCAAGGGAAAGCAGCTTCTGGAGCTGGTGCCTCAGGATCTGAAGAAACCGGAGCTTACGGCAGGTGGGAGAAGGAACTCCAAAGGATTTCCGAGGGAAGGCAAAAAGAGTCGTCCTTTATGAGGGAAATCGAACGGTACACAAACGATGTATTATCTGACATTCGTACAAGTGAGGGGACATTTCGGCATGACAATCTTACAAATCGGAAGTGCCCGCGCTGTGGTAAACGAATGCTTGCCGTAAACGGAAAGAACAGCAAAATGCTTGTCTGCCAGGACAGAGAGTGCGGATACCGAGAGACAATCTCCCGGACGACCAATGCCCGTTGTCCGGTCTGTCACAAGCGGATGGAACTTTTTGGTAAGGGAGAGGCACAGACCTTTGTCTGCGTCTGTGGTCACAAAGAGAAGATGGCTGCCTTTGAAGACAGAAGGAAGAGAGAAGGAAAGGACGTAAGCCGTCAGGACGTCCGGCGTTATATGAAGCAACAGCAAAAAGAGGCGGAACAGCCTCTCAACCATGCATTTGCCGAGGCCTTCGCAAAGATCAAACTGGATTGACAGAAAGCTTTTTGGGCCTTTTAAATGATAGATCAATCTAAAAATTAACAATGATTGAAAAGACAATTTAGATGATGTATGATGGGCATAGAGAACTATGAAAACCAATACAGACGCACAAGGATTGGTCGATTCTACAAAACACATAAGGAGGTAACAACATGAAGATCGGCTGTGTGAAAGAGATCAAAAACAGAGAGTACCGGGTAGGACTCATTCCAGACAACGCAAAAAGCTATGTGAACGCAGGACATGAAGTGTGGATCGAAAAGGGAGCTGGTCTGGGATCCGGCTTTACAGACGCAGAATATGAAAAGGCCGGTGCGAAGCTTTGTGATAAAGCAAAGGAAGTCTGGGACGGCGTAGATATGATGGTAAAGGTCAAAGAACCGCTGCCGGAAGAGTACGGATACTTCCGCAAAGACCTTCTGCTTTTTACTTATCTTCATCTGGCGGCGGACAGAGCTCTGACAGACGCTATGCTGACATCCGGCATGAAAGGATTTGCTTATGAGACTCTGATAGAGCGGGACGGGAGTATTCCTCTTTTAGCGCCGATGAGCCAGATTGCCGGAAGACTCAGCATCCAGGAGGGTGCGAAATATCTGGAAAAGACGTTCGGAGGATCCGGGGTACTCTTATCCGGCGTGCCGGGTACGCCAAAGGCTAACATTGTGATTATCGGCGGCGGTTCCGTAGGCACGAATGCATGTAAGATTGCGGTCGGCATGGGGGCTAACGTGACGATTTTGGATATCAGCCTGCCAAGCTTGCCTATCTGGATGATATTTTCGGGGCAAGAATCCAGACACTTGTCAGCACCGATACCAATATCGAGAATGCGGTGAAAGACGCGGATCTGGTGATCGGAAGCGTTCTGATTCCAGGTAAGGCTGCTCCGAAGCTGATGAAACGTGCGTACTTAAAGGAAATGCGTCCGGGCAGCGTAATTGTGGATGTAGCAGTAGACCAGGGCGGATGTTGTGAGACGACAAAAGTAACATACCACGACGATCCGATTTACGAAGTAGATGGTATTGTCCATTACTGCGTCGGAAATATGCCGGGAGCAGTGCCAAGGACCTCCACCATCGCTTTGACCAATGCGACATTGCGTTACGGACTTGCCATTGCGAAGCATGGACTGGAGGAAGCATGCAGAAAGAACCCGGTTCTGATCTCGGGAGTGAACACCTATGACGGGAAGCTTACATGCAAAAATGTGGCGGAGAGCTTTGAGATGGAATACACAGACCTTGCAGAGCTGTTATAGAATACGAAAATCTTAAAAAACAATGAAAGCCGGATTGCGGATATTCAGAATATCTTCAGTTTCTACAGAATATCTTTCGTTGAAGCAAGTTGAGGACAGTGATAGAATAGCCTCATAACAGAACGAAGGAGGGACAGGTATGAATAGAATTCTGAAACAATCCGGTTTTCATCATATGGGACTGCTGGAAAGACTGTACAGACGCCTTTATCGTGACCCGAATGAAAGGGATCCGGACGAGATAGATATGATTATTGTGACGGAGGAAGGCGTCATGGTAAACGATACCTACTTCGATAGAGAACGGATTCAGCAGCTTGTGGCCGCTGCTGGCAACCCGGGGATCCGCCGGGAACGTCCTATGACAAATGCGGACGGCTCCATGGAGATAAGGATTCCGGAGCTTGGAGTTGCGACTATGACAAGAGGCGGCACAGTGGAGGTCGGCGGGGTTGAGATCCAGCGCAGATCGTGGCTGTACAAGGAAATTGCGAGACTGTTTCTTGCAGAATCATAGAGAGCGGTAGAAACAAGGAAAAGAAACTTAAAATAAGATCATAAACGAAAACGCCCGAAGAATGGAAGATATACACTTTCATTCTTCGGGTGTTTTGTACAAGCATTTGCCACGTCGGAGCGTTTACAGCCTCTTCTCAAAGTTCCCTTCTACGGAGCAACCTTCCGTGAAGATCATAAAGGCGTTCGGATCGATGTTCTGGACGATTCTGCGGATCTGGTTAACCTCATACTTGGAGATCATCACGAACAGGATATAGGACGTCTCATTGGTGTAGGCTCCGGCGCGTCCCAGTTAGTCACGCCACGTCCCGTCTCCTCCATAATCGCCTTGGAGATGCCGAGCTTTTTCGTGAAGATCATCACACTCATATTAATGTTCTGGATGTGAATCCGGTCACATGCCATGGCATAGATGACGCCATAGATTAGTGAGTAAATGACGATTTCCAGGTCAAACATTAACAGACAGACTCCGTATACAAAGATATTGATAATATTGGACATTTTTCCGACGCTGAAATTTCGAAACTTCTTTGTAAAGTAAAGTCCCAGAATGTCCTGTCCGCCACCGGAACTTCCGCCTCGCAGTACAAGGCCGCTTCCGAATCCTGCGATAAGTCCGCCGATGATACAGGAAGTCAGACGGTCGTCGATGATAGAGCGTTCGGGAATTGGAATCAAGGTCAGCGCTGCTGTCTGGACAATGACAGTAAAGACAGTTCGGGCGAAAAAGCCCTTTCCCATTTTCTGCCACGCAAGGTACAGAAGCGGAAGATTAATTAAAAAGTAAACGATACCCGCAATATCGGTCTGCCCGAAAGAAAGATGGAAGACAGATGTCAAAAGGGTACGGATCAGCTGTGCGATTCCCATGAATCCACCGTTATACAGATCCAGCGGTGTGATGAACAGATTCACGCCGGCCGCAAACAGTACACCGCCGCATACGGCGTAGAAAAGGCCGGTCAACTGTTTTTTCTGAGCTGGTTTCATTGCCATTTCTTTTCTCCTCCCTGATAAATGCCAATTGTTTTTCTTCTATATGTATAGAAATAATTCCAACTCATTCTATCATTCTGCCATGACCATGGCAAGTATTGTCTAAAAGATAACAATAAAAAAGTGATTGCAGGTTTTATTGATTACAGGTCGCATGGTTGAATTACTACATAAAATCAATGTAAAGTTTTTAGAATCGTCGTAGAAAAGTTTACATTTTCTTGATTTTACACGGATTTTCTTCCCGACAGCATGAAAATGTAAAATTGGGGGATAAATATTTTACATAGATTTAACCGGAAGTTTTTAATAGATTTAACATTTGTCCTTTATGATAGGCACTGTCGACAGGAAAACAACAAAAAATGTAAAATTTGAAATCAGGGAGAGAAAACTATGAAATTAAGAAAAGTTACAGCAATTATTACAGCAGCAGTTATGATGATGTCTCTTGCGGCATGTGGTAGCAGTGATAAAGAAGGAGGAAGCGACGGAGGATCTTCTTCAGGAGGAAGCATCAACGTCATTTCCCGGGAGGAAGGATCCGGAACAAGAGGGGCATTCGTTGAGCTTTTCGGTGTGGAAGAAGAAGTAAACGGCGAGAAAGTAGATAATACAACAACAGATGCCACTGTCACCAACAATACATCCGTCATGCTTTCTACTGTAGCACAGGATCCGAATGCAATCGGATATGTATCTCTTGGGTCTTTAAGTGATGATGTAAAAGCCGTCAAGATTGATGGAGCAGAGGCTACAGCAGAAAACATTGAGAGTGGTACTTACAAAATATCCCGTCCGTTTAATGTTGTAACAAAAGACGGTTTAAGCGAAGCGGCGCAGGATTTCCTCAATTTCATTATGAGCAGCCAGGGACAGGAAGTAGTGGCTGATGAAGGATATATTCCGGTAGAGACTTCCACAGAGTATAGTGCATCCGGGCTGAGTGGAAAAGTGACAGTATCTGGTTCTTCTTCTGTATCTCCGGTAATGGAAAAACTTTCCGAGGCATATAAAGAACTGAACAAAGATGTCGAAGTGGAAATCCAGACAAGTGATTCTACAACAGGTGTATCCAATGCGATCGAAGGAATCAGCGATATCGGAATGGCTTCCCGTGAACTGAAAGACTCCGAGACGTCCGAAGGTGTGAAGGCGACAGTCATTGCGACAGATGGAATTGCCGTGATTGTAAGCATGATAACAGCGTAGAGGAACTGACATCCGATCAGGTAAAACAGATCTTTACAGGTGAAACGACTTCTTGGGATGAGGTAACGAAGTAATTAATGAAAAAATTGGAAGGAAAAAAGGCGATGCTAGGGATGTATTTCTCCTTGCGGCCTTGTGCTTCCGTTTTAGCGGTAGCTGATTTTGTGTGTTTTTGTTTGCAAACGGGGTTCCGGCGATGTCGAGATCGGTTTTCTGGACTTCCTTCTGGGAGAGGAGTGGAGACCGAGCAATAATATTTACGGTATTCTACCGATGATTATGGGAAGTATCTATGTGACGGCCGGAGCGTGGTTATCGGTGTGCCGATCGGGGATTTTTACCTCAGTTTTCATGGCGCACTATTGTCCGAAAAAGATTTACCCATTTTTAAAATCAGCGACTGAGCTTTTGGCCGGAATTCCGTCCGTTGTCTATGGATTTTTCGGTCTGGTAGTTATTGTACCGTTGATAAGAACATATACAGCGAAAACCGGCGTGGGAGGGAACGGCCAGACGATGCTGACAGCGTCCATCATTCTCGGAATTATGATTCTTCCGACCATTATCGGTGTGACCGAGTCTGCCATGCGGAGTGTACCGGATCAGTACTATGAAGGTTCACTTGCTCTGGGAGCTACAAAGGAGAGGACAGTTTTTCGGATTGTGATCCCGGCTGCCAAATCCGGTGTGATCGCGGGAATTGTTCTTGGAATAGGACGTGCGATCGGCGAGACTATGGCGGTCA
>ENA-OQCE01001123-OQCE01001123.1-human-gut-metagenome-genome-assembly--contig:-NODE-1123-length-11627-cov-2.097478_pt1 | contig 11627 bp, 9 predicted proteins | sample MGYA00242495_ERZ504572 | MGnify/ENA primary metagenome ERZ504572 (study PRJEB26092, sample SAMD00036228) | human gut metagenome | host: Homo sapiens | study: EMG produced TPA metagenomics assembly of...
CTGAGAGTTTCAGCGTTGGAATAGACCTTGATCGTAATTACAGAGGAAGGACGAGAAATGAATCTTCTTGATGTTATGTAGACAGTCGTTTCTTTCTGATTCCACTTTGCCTTATACAGATAGAACGCATCCTTTTTAAGGCCACGGTCGCGAGTTACTAACCCCTTGTCATTGATATAATACTTCGAAGTGTCAGTCGTGGTGGTTACTCCATCCGTACAATGCATATAACCTTCCTTTCTTGCAGCTACGGCAAAATCAAACAATACCCATGCCGATGTGAACACAAGAAAATCCATTTCACAAATCTGTCTCAAATGACTCTCATGCAAAAGATTGGCATACTCTTCATCATGCGTGCGCCATTACTGCCTTTGTTTGTGGTAGTATCAGGTTTCTCAGAATGACAATAAGGATTGCATCCTGAACCATACTCGGTCAAAGCCGTACATCCCATCCTGTTCCTTATACCCATCATGACTCCCTTCATTTCATCAGCGCCTGAAATGCTTTGATTCGTATACCATCCACGATACACATTTTCAGCATGATAATCTCCGGCAAGCATGTCCCATCCCGGCTTGTTATATTGCTTGTCATCTGCCATGCCGATAAAACGGGTAGCGTCAAGGTTCCTTGCATACAAGTATAATTCTTCAGTCCATTCCACTACTTTTGCCACATCCAATGTTCCCTGGGGATTATTGTCATGAGTGTTGCCGAGCTCGTTCCACATGCCCCAGAAAACGATACTTGGATGGTTGTAGTGATGGATGATCATATCCTTCATCTGCCGCTTGATATTCATAAGATAGACGTCCGTGGCATTAACGCCACATTCGTTCACCCATGGAATTTCAGTTTGTACAATTATCCCCAATTCATCACACTTCTCGAATGTGTATTGATTGTGCGGATAATGGGCAATACGGATGAAATTACATCCCAGTTCCTTGATAAATTCAAAATCCGCATCAATATCTGCCTCTGTCAGTGCGCTTGCTTTCCCGTATAGGTCCTGGTGATGCGCCACGCCACGCAGCGGATAACTTTTCCCGTTCAAATAGAATCCTGTTCCAGCATCCATTCTATAATATCTCAAGCCTACTTTTGTTGACAGGTTTTCACAAACGATAGAATTTGCAGATATTACAAGAGTGACGGTATACAAATAAGGGTCAGTCAGCCCGTTCCATAAATGTGGATTGTCTATGGTGATTTCTTTCATGTATTCCATACCAGTGGTCGGAACAAGGAGAGTTTCAATATCCCTTGACACTATGCTTCCGTCGGAGTCAGACAAGGATATCAGCACATTGCATACCCGGTCCGTTCCGGTGTCATTGACAATCCGAGTATTCACCTGAACGGTTGCACAGTCGTCTGTTACAGATTTCTGAAACACATGCATTTTGTCATAGCCGTAATTTTCCATATCAGCGTGCAGTTTTCCAGACTCAATCAGATAAACACGGTCGTGAAGTCCGTTGTTCTTGTTGAAATCTGAGGACACTGGAGGCATCGTAGTATCAAGCTGGTTGCTGCATTTTATCATTATCTCATTAGAACCGGCTTTTAGGGAGCCTGTCAGGTCAACGGTAAATGGTGTATATCCACTTTTGTGTACGGATATCACGGTACCGTTGACGGATACATACCCTGCCTGTGCGGCCGACTTCAGCAACAGGATATAGTTCTTGCTGCCTATTCCGGAAACCGGAACTGTAAGAGTATATTTATAGTAGGTGTCGCCCCGGTAATAACTCGCACTCTGTCCGTCAGCAGCATTACAGCTATGCGGCAATGTTACATCCGCAAAATCACCAGAAGCATTCTTTGAGAATTTCCATTCCGCTAGTTCGGTCACTTTCACCGGAAATATTTCATTCCCGACATCCTGCTGTTGTGCCTTGACATAGCTGTAGACCTGTTCATTCATGGCATCAGACATCTGTGCCACATTCAAACCGTCGGCATCGTATCGCATTCCTATGTTCCCGTCCGCATCACATACATAAAAGCCTTCATCATCCACAAGATGCAAAAGCCTTTCCAGCATTGACTGTAACACTACGGACAAAGAAGTGCCCTTGCTGTCTTTCACCGCATCAAATACGGTAACGGGAAGGATATCTGCCCCCGTTACCTTGTCCTTCATTTTTGTTATATGTCCACTCATGTCACGAAGCGTATAAATTTTCTACATAAGATGCGCCTACCAGTGACGAAGCACTGTATTTCCTGCCGGTTACAATATCTGTAAATCCGAAGTCGGAGCCGTCCTTGTAAGGTTTTAAATTATGTGTGAGAACGCCATTCTCTTTAATCCTGACATAAGCCACACGGGCGGATCCGCTAGTGGACCTCTTTTCGAAATGCCATGATTTTGTGCCGTTGTTAAAGAAATTACCGATAGCAAAGGGGGCCGTGTTTGAAGAAGAGATATCGGGAGTAGATGTATATTGTACCATAGTACCATTTAGGGAAGCTCCTTCTCTGCCTACCTTGAATATATTTGCTGAAGATGGTTTCGATAATGGGAAATTGACGTCTCCTAGTGAGGCGTTCCCGAACAGGGCATTCCAGTAACCGCTTTTCAAGGTGATGCCCGGTATGATACCGAATCTGTCATTGGCTGAACCCGAAGTTCGGGAGCCGATTGCAAAATTGCCTGCATCGCGTGTCATGAGCAGGACTTCCATCTCGGCGCTAGAGATATCCGCGACAACGATATCGGTGAGAACACCTCTTTCGTCATTGTTGATGCTGAGGAAAATAGCCGGTACGAATGAAGTCGTGGTTATCGTCTTCGTTGCGGTGATACTGTTGTCGCAGACTGAAACTGCCTTTATGGTCACAGAGCCGTCCGCAACCACCGTCAGATAACCGTCCCGATCAATGGACGCATACTGGCTTCCGCTGACGACACTCCAGACCACGCCTTTACGGCTGGTGTTTTCAGGGGTATAGGAAATAGAGAACGGACTGCCGTCCAGACCCACTTCCGATTCACCGATGATGCTGATGCCCGTCAGCTCGTCAACCGTTTCTTTGTAAGTCACCGTCACCGTCTTTGTCACAGTCACGGCACTGTCATAAGTGGATGTCACCCTGATGACCACATTGTTCGCCGAAGCACCGCTTTTAATTGTAAGCACTCCGGTAGAAGCGTCTATCGAAGCATATTCCGAACCGCTTTCAACGCTCCACACACATCCCTTCTGCGAGGTGTTTGCCGGATGGTATGTGACTGTATAGAGGCTTGTCATGCCTCAGCCGCTAATGCGCCATTGATGGTTATTCCTGTCACCGCGACATCTTCAAGGAATGTCACCTTTCCCAAATTCTTAGCCGAGAAGTCCGCTCCCGGTATTACAATCGCTATTCCGCTCATAAATATATATTATAAAAAAAATCAAACATCATATTCCACATCGCTTGCCCGTTCGTATTCCACTCCTCCTATACCCACGGACTCAAGCACTTCCTTCGCGTGAGGCGACAGGACAGCGAAGTCCAGCCCGTCCGCGTCATATCTCATGCCTATGTTTCCGCCCGTATCGCAGACGTAAAGACCGTTTTCCTCCACTTCCAGAAAATTGGAGAACTTCATTGTGCGAAGGTCCAGCCTGTTCACTTTCGCGCCCAGCTCCATGCCCAGCTTCCCGTCAAAAGCGGTGCCGGAAATAGTGCCGACGGACAGCCATCCGTCTATCTCCCGTATCAGAATCTTGATATGGTCCGACAGCATGGCCGTATCCAGCCCGTTACCGGCCGCATAGCTTATCACTACGTTCCCATCCGCGTCCGTCACCCGGAATCCTCCAGCGTGGGTGAATCCTAGCACGTCGGTTTCAATGCTCGACAGGATGCTTTCCTTTTCCTGCGCCGTCAGCGCGTTCCAGCGCACCTGCCCGTCATCTCCGCGTCTGGCTATGCAGAGCCAGTATTCCGTATTGGTCGGCGGAATGCCGATGCACGGTTTCTTGCAGCAATATCCGCCGCCAAGGTGGGACACGATGTCAAGTTTCACATAAGACCGGGCGTTCTCGTATTCGTCCTTCAACATCATCATGATCCGTCCCAGATTAGTTGTCGCCATATTCTCAATTGTTTATGTTAACGTAAAATTACCATCATCCCCGATATTGAAACTCACGTTGCCGCAGTTCGGATCGGGCGTGTGCATCATGACACATCCCTCCTCCACGTCAAACGTGGCTATGTTTATGTTATCGCCGGTTTTGATCCCGAGTTCGCCTGGAGAGACCATCTCAAATTCGCTCTTGTCGGGGAGCTTAGCGAGCACCTTGATCGTTTCAAAAGTGTCATCCGCATTCCTGTTCACGTTGTTCAACCCTCCCAGTGTGGATGACAGCCCTTTCAGCGAGTCCGTCAGCAGCTTTTGAGAAACGGCCAGATCCGTGCGGTTTCCCAGTTCCAACGCGAACTCCACGGCTCCGGCATAGTCGCGTATGTTATACAGGTCTTCCCAACCGCCTTCTGTATTGTTTGTCTGTACAAAGTCACCGTTGCGGCGGAATAACGCTGGGTCACCCTTGTTTCCCTTTATATCAAGCAAGGGGATAAGGTTTTGCCATCCGTCATACATGCCGTCCTTCCCCAAGCTCCATTGTATGTAATCCTTCTCTTTCCGAAGATACGCGTTTTTTCCCGACAGCTCATGCCTCTGCATTTCTGTCAGGTCCTGATACCTCAATACGATATCGTCATAGTTGATAAGCAGACGCCACATTGTATTATCATCCGTATCGTACTTATATTCCACACCTAGTTTTCCACGTCGCAACAGCGGGGTCTTTCCTATAGCTGTCACCCCCGTGGGCGCGTCGCTATCCACCATGTTCCCTCCACGATGGAAGGAATGACATGTGACGTTAGCAGTTGTTTGAAAAGAGCGATCTTTATCTTGCCGTTCGCTCCGGATTCCTGTACAAGCAGTACGCTGTCTTCGCCGTCCGTTCCGGACAGAGTGGTAAATTCCCGTATGTCTATGTTTGTCATTTCTGCTGCCATGTCTTTATTCTTTATGAGAACTATTCGCTGGTTTTTCCTATGTAAATGGACTTGCTGGAATATACGTCCATGAAGAAGCTGCCATCGTTGCGTGAACTGTCATCGGATAACAATACCCTCACGATGAAGTCGTATGAGAGGCTGGAGTAGGAAATATCACCTATGGTGGCCTTGACAGGCGACTCGGATGAGCCAATACATTTCCGTATCCCGTAACGTTCACATGTGACCCATAGAAGAACCCGGCAGTTCCGGACCTTATAGTCACCGTCACATCCCCTACACCGTTCCGCTTCACGGAGATTTTCGATGTATTAATATTGATGCACGCACTGTCTATTGATACGCTGTATGAAGATGAACCTCCACCAAACAGTAATCTCATCACCCGTGCGTTATCACACCCAACATGGTGCAGTGTCTTTACCAGCCACCCCATAGGCGTGCTGACCAGCGTGACGTCTCCGCCTTTCGTGTCATCTCCTATCAGCAAGGTCCTCTCGTCTACATTGATGACGTTTCTCTGACTCACGACACAACGGCCCTCCTCACCGGTAACAGATCTGGTACGATTCTGGACGGGACACAGATGACCACTTCCGTACCATAGTTGTCCTCCGACACGTCAGGCATATATATGACATTCATTTTTCCGGCCTCTGCACATCCGGCCTGTATCATCCTGCTGTATGCCGGATTTACTATGTAAGAAAAATAACCGGTATATACATATCCGTAATCAAGTTTCGTGTCACCATCGGACTGGTGCGTGTATATGGACGAGCCGGAATAGTAGCAGTCACCTATCCTGTAGCTTTCCTCTGGATCATATTCGTTCAAATGCACGCCTCTCAGATTCAGGAATCTGTTCTTGGTGAAGCAGTCCTCGAAGTACAGCCTCTTGAATACGCCTTCCAATATCGTGGCGCGTCCTCTCTTTCCGTCCAGTATCAACTTTGAATTTTCCGGATTGAAAGAATCGGTGGTCTGCCCATCCAACGAGGCCATTACGCCGTTTTTAAATCCGAACCCGGCTATGTTTGCCCCGTCTATCAGCGCGGTATCTATTGCTGTGAATACTTCCTTGCTTCCCTCCAGCCAGCCGTTACCGGCATAGGATGAGGGGGGCTTCCCATACATGGAAGTACCGTGCGTCTGCACCATCCATACCCTTCCATTATTGTCATATACAATATCACGGAAATCATCATTGTATACATAGGTTTTTGACGAACTATATAGCCCGCAGGGCCTCGGCATCGCCCCTGCCGCACCAATGGCCCCGTCCGTGCCATCATATACCTGTTCACAGACACGCTGAGCAAATAAGTACTATTCCATGACGGGTTTGAGATGCTGTATGTCCTTATCACGAAGTACTTGTACGGGTATGATGCGGCATTGACAGTCTTGTAGGTCGTATAGGAACATGAACCTATCATAGTGTAGCCCACCCCGTCATTGCTTCCCCATACGGCCATATAGGCGGAGGTATTATTTATTGTACCATATCCCACTTTTGACTTATGATAGACTGTGAAGCTTGACGGCTCAGGACTCCCCGTAGCGTTGAGCCTATTTGGGTGACCGAAGGAACAAGATAATAGCTTATACCATCGCTTCCATCAGAGCCTGGTTCCCCCGGATTACCCTTGTCGCCTCTCTCACCGTCCTTCAGAACAACGACTGTCTCACGGTCCACCACGGTTCCGTTGTAATACAGACTGAATACCACATTAGTGGAAGCCCCGCTGGCAGATATGGGCTGTCCCACGCCACAGGACATATTTGAACTTCCGTCTATTGAATAATATAACGAATAGCTGGATGGAAGGGAAGAAACAGATACGGCAGCCTTGTTTCCTTCCACCTTGCTGAGCGAACAGGATACGAAGGATGGTGAATTTACGCCATCTACAGTCTTCCTTATCTTATCCACAGATGGATGAATTCTATAGACTACCGCCGTATCACCCTGTCTTATTTTGCTTACTGTAAAGGTGACGGTACGGGTATACTGCACACCTCCCGAATCAGCTTTCACAGTGATTGACACAGGCAACATATCATCCGCACTACTTGTAATGGCGGTTACACTCACTGTTGCATAAGACCCGTTGTTTACGTACCGGCTGTCACACCAGCAGGCGTGGATACCATCACGGAAGTAACTGTCAGTTGTGTACTCCCTGCATAGATGTAGACATTCGTCCTCAATGGCAGTCCTCCGGTCACATTACCGTACTGGTCGCATGCTACCCCGTCCATCTCGTTGTCAAGATCGGCCACCACGACAGTGGTGCCGTCCATGATGACGGGTATGGTTTCTTGATCTATTAATACACTTCCCTTATAAAGGAAAAAACGGACAGTACCTTTTATTCCGGTTATATTGACGGCACTGCCATAAGTATATGTCGCCTCTGTAGCATTATTGATACTGTACTTTATACTGAACCCGGATGGAACAGATTCAAGAGACCCGACATTGTTCTTTCCGTTCGTCACAGTGATTGCACAGCTCACAGACGGGTGGGAGAGTTTGCCCCTGTCATCTATTCTTCACTGTAACTTTGTTGCCTGGGGAAGAAAGATTAGTGGATGACTGCATTTTCTCCGGCAATCAGCTTGTTTACGGTAAAAGTTAGACTACGGGTGTAAGTAACGCCCAGATAAACCGCTTTCAATGTGATGACTATGGGGAGTGTCACATCAGCCGCATCTGTAATGGCGGTTACGCTCACGGTCGCATAAGACCCGTTGTTCACATAGTCGGTTGTAACACCAGCAGGAGCGGACAAGGATACGGATGTCAGTACCAGTTGTGCTGTCCCCCCGAACATGCTCGCATTGGTATTCACAGGAAGTCCGGATATCACATGCCCCAAATCATCACATGCTACCGAGTCCATCTCGTTGTCAAGATCGGCAATGACCGCACTCTGTCCGTCTATCACCATCGGAATGGTCTCACGGTCTAGCAGGACAGTGTCCTTATACAGGGAGAACTTCACAAACTCATTCTTTCCGAAGAAGCTGATATCGCTTCCGTAGGCATAGTCCAGTTCATTGCCTCCATCGTAACTGTACTTTATCACAAGCCAGGAAGGAAGTGACGACAATGAGTATGTCCCCTTACCTTCCGTCATTGTCACCTTGCAGCTTACGAAAGCATCCGTATATTGCCCTTCCTCGTTGATCTTCACGGAATTCACGCTGGGAAGCAGTTGGTATATCACGGCATTCTCTCCGGACACTTGCTTGTTTATGGTAAGGGTAAGTTTCTTTATGTATTGTGATCCTCTGAAGGTGGTGTGTATGGTAATACCTACCGGGAGGGTGTCTGCCGCATTGTCGCTGATGGCTGTGACTGTGATCCTGCCAGTTTGTGCGTCCGCCGTAGCTGTGACTCCCGACGGTGTTTGCAGTTCTATCTTGTCCAAAGCCAGAGGCGTTGTGCCATACCAGGCACTTACAGTGGTTGACACCGGAAGTCCTAGCACGACATGTCGGTTCTGGTCACAGGCCACGGATGCCATTTCGTTGTCTATGTCTGCGATGATGGGATTCCGTCCGTTACGGATCACCGTCACTTTGTACACCTTGTCGAATACAGCCTTGCCCTCACAATTTATCTTCATAGCCACATAGCAGGTGTCAAGATCAGTTATGTTGATCACATAGAGCACACCGTTCGTTATCACCGCTGAGCATCCGGCGCACTCCATCCGAACTACATATCTGCCTATTTGCATGGTATCTGAATAAACTAATTCTGTGGCCGCTTTGAATACCTGTATGCGTGTCTTTAGCTTGTAGCTTGTGGTGACCACATTGTCACTGCCGTTTACGACAGTGGTTCCGCCGGCTATCACATTCTGTAATTCGGTAAGTCCGCCTATAATGTTTCCGTCATCATCTACGTCTACGGTTATCACGCCCTCATTATCCGACAAACTCACATTATAGACTGAATCTCCTTATCTCCTCGATCTGTGAGGGGGTGAACTGAATATGTACACCAGTCAAATACTGATTTGTGCCAAAGTAGCCGTAACCGTGCATCTCCATGTTCCCGATAGTCAGTCCTTCGAGCAGACCGTCTTGCATGGAGATGTTCTTCGTAGGATGGATGATCCAGGTGTTCACTCCCGTCATTCTGCGAGTATAGTATCTGTTCTCATACGTGATGGCCTGCCGCTCCACATCGGTGAAGTTCCCGTAGGCGAAGAAGTTCATGCCCGGCATGGGATGGATGTTTGTCCCGGCCTGCAGAATATTCGAATGTCATGCCACCTGCCTTGCTCTCCACAATTCTGGTAGGGGTGAAGTAGGAGGTGGCGAATCCAGAATAGCCCATAAAGCCATTGTCATCGTATGCGTCATCCGTATAGTTTCCGCCTTCGATGTTGTGGAATACTCCGCGGCAGATATCATTGACATGCAGTGTACCCCACTGGTCGTCCAGCAGATCGAGCGTGGCTACCTGTTTTTCCTTGTCCACGGTCTTATCCTTCCGTAAGCGAATGTGTTGGCCTTGTCACCGCTTATTACATCGATGCAGTTGAAGGTGATTTTGGGCACAACCAGCTCTTCTCGGAAGACAGCCTTGTCAGCTCCATGACCGTCTTCCCGTCCGAGTCAAGGTAGATGGACGCGCCGCTGCCGCCTATTAAGCCGGTGACGAATTTGCCAATTCTGATGCCTTTTAAAAAGGTGATAACCCCTTGTACGATATCATCCTTTTTCTTTGATATAAATTCACCGAGTGCGCGTAAGGCCGAGAATACATTGTATTCCGAAGGAACTTCTGTATCTCCTGTCTTGAGAATCTTTGCTTCTCCTTTTTTTTGTTGTTCCGCCAAGGTGTATTTCAACTCCCCGATCGAGCTTTCAATCGAATTTTTCCACGAATGCCTACTGTGTTACAACATCCTATTGTCGCAATGCTCAAGTTCTCTAGTTTGCAGCAGATCTTTGTGATACGACTGTCTCGATATCCCGTTTCTCCGAAATATTCCGATGAAAGCAGGTGTACACGCTGCCCCAACACCAGCGGAACCTTATTCGTATTTACATATATATAATCCGTGTCGCCTGAATAGATAGCAGTATCGCGGGCGTACTCACTCAGAAAGTTATTGACAGCCGATTCATACTCCTGTTCCGCTGCTGTGGTGTAAGATTCAGGCATACGAAGATTCCATAATATATAGGCATCTCCGACAGCGGGAATCATATTTCCACCTGGCAACTGAGTGACAGAATCGGGATAGATATTAATGATCTCAAATTCCTGCGTATCATAATTCCAGTTTACTTCAAAGTCTTTGCCTTGAAGATTCCCTGATTGGAAGGTGAGATGAATCACCTTACCGTCGAGCCTATAGTCATCCGGGTTAAACGGAAGCCCGTTATCTTTTATATGATAGACAATGAATTTCCCTGTTTCCTCATTCTCCTTTTCCTCATTGCGCACAGCTGAGAGCGTACCGACGCGATGTGGGAATATTCCTTCAAAGGCAGCTTCTTCCACATGTTCTTTCAGACCGTATTTTGTATTAAGATCAATAAATTTGGCACGCGAAGGCAATTGAAGGCGATCATACCCGTATTTATTTCGGTCTATGTTTTTTGTGCTTCCGCGTGGAATAAGGCGCGTAAAGAACCGTACCGTGTTGCTGTTTTCTTGTTGTGTCAGTGAAGTTAATCCCTGCATATAGCCAAGCGATACCGATTCGCCGCGCTCGCATTTGCACATGTTCAGATAGTCACCGTCTATCCACCATTCTGTTTCCAGCTGTGCTGCAATATTGTTCAGCGCATCCCAACAGAACACGTCGTTAAATTCAAAGGTCTGACGTGGCGCATAAACGGCTTCGCCTACTCTCCACATCACGTTGTCCGTATTTCGGTTCAGGTTTTGGACCACTTTGGTCAGCATTTCAAGCGGAGTGGCTTCATAGGCGAATGTCACTTCCAAATCGTCTTCTCCTTGTGTCAGCCGACACAGCTTGATATCCTCCGCATCATGTTCCCGCCCGTAGAAGTGAACCTGATAGGAATATTCCTGTGTGGAGATCTGCTTCGGACGATATTCCTTCTTGATTTTGAATTTACATCCCCCCATCTCGATGTAATCGTTCACGTCGAGCATGAAAAAATCCCATGTTTTGAAAGATAACGATACAACGTATTCTGCACCGATCTCCCTGACCCATTGTGACGATGAAGACGGCGAGACTGTTTCTTTTAATTCTCCTGCACGGTTGTATATATTGAGTTCCATTTGTACAATGTTTAATCGTTGTTTAAAACGGGTTCAGGCTCGCGGAATTTCACTTTGAAAATACAGATATACTTGCCATTCGTGGAAGGAAGAGGGTACACTTCGGGGCGGATGGTTCAGACATATACATTCTGTAGTTCCGCAGTCCTTTTATCTTGAAATTCAGCCAGCCGGATTTCAACTCTGCCATCAGAGCTGCATATCGGGTATGCCGTAAAGTGTCCGTATCGGCCGTAACGATAAATTTGCAGAGTGCGGTCAATCGCCTCAAAGCAAGGAGAAGGCAGCTTGTCGGGCAGTT
>ENA-OQCE01001125-OQCE01001125.1-human-gut-metagenome-genome-assembly--contig:-NODE-1125-length-11611-cov-1.843347_pt1 | contig 11611 bp, 15 predicted proteins | sample MGYA00242495_ERZ504572 | MGnify/ENA primary metagenome ERZ504572 (study PRJEB26092, sample SAMD00036228) | human gut metagenome | host: Homo sapiens | study: EMG produced TPA metagenomics assembly of...
GTCAGTTTTTCTCCATTCAGATATAAAGGGGAGGTGGTACGTATGCGTAAGGTTCCGCCGATGGTGGAAGCTATGGTAACCGTTTGCACTTTTCCTTTTTCCCATTTCATCTCTTCCAGCAGAAAACCGCCGCGACAGCGAATTCCTTTTATAGTGCCATGTTCCCACACATCGGGCAATGCAGGCAGGAGATGAATGGCACCGTCATGGCTTTGTACAAGCATTTCGGCTATGCCGGCCGTGCATCCGAAATTGCCGTCTATCTGGAAAGGCGGATGGGCATCGAACAGATTAGGATAGGTCCCCCCGTTTTGTCCGCGTTCATCAGTGGTGGGGTGGAGTTGTTCGGTAATCAGTTTATAGGCATGATTACCGTCGAGCAGCCGTGCCCATAGGCAGACTTTCCATCCCATAGACCAACCGGTGGAGTGGTCTCCACGGGCAATCAGCGATTTCTTGGCCGCTTCAAAAAGAACAGGAGAATTATAGGCGCTGATTTGACGGCCGGGATATAGTCCCCATAGGTGGGAAACATGACGGTGGTGATCCTGAGGATTGTCCCAGTCTTCCATCCATTCTTGCAACTGTCCCCAGCGTCCTACCTGCATGGGTGCCAAATGCTTGGCCACGGTTTGCAAGCTGTCTGTGAAGGATTTATGCTCATTCATTAAGGTGGCGGCTTGAATGGTATTGTGGAAGAGGTCGTAAACCATTTGATTATCCATCGTAGCACCGGCAACAATTACAAAATCGCGTTTGCCGTTAACAGACGGACTGTTTTCCGGTGAATAGGAAGGAGCTACTACCAGCCAGTTGTTTTGGGGTTCGCGTACTAAGAAGTCCAGATAAAATTCGCAGGCGCCGCGCATAATCGGATAAACCTCTGCTAAATAGTTCTTATCGCCGGAGAACAGATACCGATCCCATAAGTGCTGGCAGAACCAGGCGTTACAAGTGGGCCAAACACCATATTTAGGACCGTCTACGGCGCTGTACTGCGCCATATATCGGTGTTGTGATGCAACGTCCAGCCACGGCAGCCGTACATGGCGGCACTCTCGCGACCTTGTATGGCTACTTCTTTTACCAATTGCAGAAACGGCTCGTGCATTTCGGGCAAGGCAGTGGTTTCTGCCGGCCAATAATTCATTTCTACGTTAATGTCGGTGGTGTACTTCCCGTCCCAGGGAGCGCGCAACTGATAGTTCCAGATGCCTTGCAGGTTGGCGGCTTGTCCACCCGGCTGTGAAGAACATATTAAGAGATAACGTCCGAATTGGAAGTATAGGGCAGCCATTTGCGGATCGGCAGTAGAACTGAATTCTTTTACACGCCGGTCTGTCGGTTTTTTGATTTGGGAATTGCTGCCCAAGTCGAGGGAAACGCGGTTAAAGTATTTTTGATAGGCGGCAATGTGGGCTTCTTTTCTTTTTGCGTAGTTCTTGCCGGCCTGCTTCATGTATTGCCGTGCGGTTTTAAGTGCATCTCCCGATACGTCTTTGTAGTTTATGAAGTTTGTGCCGATGGATACGTACAGAACAACGCTATTGGCATTCTTGACTTGCAAAGTACTGTCGGAGGTTGCTTTTAGCGTACCGCCGTTATTCTCAATCCGGGTAAGTGCGGTGAATCGAACCTTTCCTTCAATGCCTTCGTGGTCGTTGGCCTTTCCGTTGAGTTGCAATTCGTTGCGGGAAGAGATGCGGCGCTCTGTGTTTTCGGTATAAGGAGTGGTGTAATGCGCAGTGAAAGAAATGCTTCTTTTTTTTGAGGCTGTTAGTCTGATAACTAATAACCGGTCGGGAAATGAGGTGAATGTTTCCCGTACGTAAGTAACGCCATTGGCCGTGAAACGGGTGGTGGCTATTGCCTTTTCAATATCCAGATTCCGGTAATAGTCATCGTATTTACTGATTCCTTCAAAATCGAGATGCAGTGTGCCGACCGTTTGATACGGCATTCCATTGGCAGATTGTGAGCAGATGGCAGGGCCGCATAACTCTTGCGCTTCTTTATTTTTCCCTTCGAATATCAGTTGGCGTATGCGGGGCAACGCTTCTTTTGCCTTGGGATTGGTGTTGTTGTGAGGTGAACCGCCCCAAACAGTCTCTTCATTGAGCTGGAACCGTTCGTGTATGGGGTCGCCGAAGACCATTGCTCCCAAGCTTCCGTTGCCTAATGGCAGAGCTTCTACCCATTGTCTGGCAGGGCTGTCGTACCATAGTTTCAGGACGGTATCATTTTGTGCCGTGACCTTACCGCCGATACAGCAAAAGGTAAGGATTAGCATGAACCATTTTTTGATCATAGCTTGTCAGTTTATCCGTTTTAAGATTTCTTCCGCTTTGTCTGCGATATAATCGGGGTGAAACTCCTCTAACTCTGTCCGTGGGCGGAACCCCCAGGTTACTCCGCAAGACGTTACCCCGGCATTGATTGCCGTCTGCATATCCACGCCGGAATCTCCTACATAAAGCACATCTTTTCTATCTGTTTTGGCAATGGATAGAATATCGTCTACAATGGTCGGGTCGGGTTTCACGTTTACTCCTTCCCGTTGGCCGAATACGGCGACAAAGTTTATTTTCGGGAAATAGTGAGCTATCAGTTTTTGGGTTGCTGCTTGGTATTTATTGGATGCAACCGCTATTTGCAGTCCCAGCGACTGTAATTGTTCCAGCAGTTCGGGTATGCCGGGATAGGGACGGCTCTTGTCGGCATTGTGTGCATCGTAGTAAGGAATGAATTCCTTACGGACACGGAGCACATTTTCCTCGCTCTTCTCTCCTTCGGGAAGGGCTCGCTCAAATAGTTTGTTGATTCCGTTACCCACCATGAAGTTATAGGCTGATTCCTCGTGGGTGGGGTAACCAAGTACGCTCAATGCATGGTTGGTGCTTTGCGCCAAATCGGCAATGGTATTTAATAATGTACCGTCTAAGTCGAATATAACAAGTTTCTTCATTGTTTTCTCTTTTTTATTTTGGGAACAAAGATATAACAATTTGCAGGGGTTATATAAAAACTCACCATAGATAACGCGGATTAATACCGATTTTAAGATAGATACCTGATAAACCGGAAATCAATGTTATCTATGGTGAGGCAGTATGTCCATGAAGCCTGTTATCTGGTAATTCTGAACCAGTCTACATCTGTCCAGCCGCCGTCGTTGGTAACGATAGCCGGGCGGGTACAGAACATGCCAACTTTGGCACCGATCCACTTGCCTTCTTTTACTTGGAACGGTTTGCCCAATGGCTGGAATTTCTTTCCGTTGAGGCTGTAACTGAAGTGGCACATTACCAACAGGTCGTGTCCGCCTTCGCTCTTGGAAATCTTTTTCCCGTCAGAGGTGAACTTGGCACGCAGGTAAATCGTATTATCCTTTAAATCGACTGTACCGTTTACGGTTTCGGAAGTACCTTTGTCTGCTTTGGGGCAAGACACTTGAGACAATACCAGGCCTTTGTCCGTATTTTCCAGGATAAGTCCGGTGTAGTCAAGTCCCATAACTACCAGTCCGGTACGTTCTCCTTTGTATTTCTCCGTCGGTTTGAAGGTAAGCTTCATTGTGGCGGTAAAGTTGTCGGAAGGAGTTTTTTGCAACAATAGGTTGGCTGCATCCCAAAGGTTCTTATATTCTTTGACAACCGGGTAGGAGTAAAGACGTACAATACTCTGGTCGCCTGCATAATAGGCCCATTTTTCATTGATGTTGGCATGCCATTGCCACTGCGGAGAGAGGTATAACCGTCAAACTCATCGCTTTCTTGCGGAGTGCGGATAGGATATGTCTTGCCTACGTTCGGCTTCGTATGAACCAGTACCGGGTCGCCGCAGCCGTCGCCGTCTTTGTCGATGCCGATAACCGGCCAGTCGTTTACCCATTTCATAGGTTGCAGGTGCACCAGACGACCGTATGCGCCGACATCCTGAAAATGCAGGAACCAGTCTTCACCGGTAGGAGTGTCTACCCATGCTCCCTGATGAGGGCCGTTGATAGGGCTGTTACCCTGTGCCAGTACCTTCTTCCATTCGTAAGGGCCGTATATGTTCTTGGAGCGGAGGACAACCTGCCAGCCGGTGGGCACGCCGCCTGCCGGATGGAAGATGTAGTAATATTCTCCTCTTTTATAGAGTTTGGGACCTTCGCAGGTCTGATGCGCTTCATGACCGTCGAAGATGATGCGCGATTGTGTTATGGCTTGGGTGGCATCCGCATTCAACTCGCAGATGGATATGATGCTTTTCAATCCGGCACGGCTTCCTGCATAGGCGTGTACCATGTAGACCTTTCCGTCTTCATCCAGAAAGGGCAGGTGTCTATGATGCCCTTGCCCGGTTTTACGAGCACGGGTTCTGTCCACGGGCCTTTGGGGTCTTTGGCTTTTACCATGAACGCGCCTTGGTCGGGGTCGCCCCAGAAAATGTAGAATTCACCGTTATGATGGCGGATGGCAGGCGCCCATACACGGTTGCCATGCTCCGGACGTTCCGGTGTTTCGATAGGGGGGAGGGCGTAGGGAACGGCAGCGCCGATGATACTCCAGTTAACGAGGTCTTTGGAGTGTAAAATCTGCAGACCCGGCAGGCAGTTGAAACTGGAAGAGGTCATATAGAAATCATCTCCTACGCGGCAGGCATCCGGATCGGAATAGTCTGCGTAGAGTATCGGGTTCTTATATTTACCGTTGCCTTGGTCGGCTACCCATACCTCGGAAACATAATTCTTTTCTTGTGCCGCCAGCGGCATTGCCAGCAGCAGGCTGAGTCCTAAAAGTGCGTTTCTGCTTTTCATGTTACGATTTGATTCTTTGAGTGTTTAATTCTTGATTTTAATCTGAACAGGGTGTTGCAACTCTTCTTTCACTCGCGCATATAGGCAAACCATGCTTCGGGAGTAGGATATCCGAAAGTTTCCTTGCATGAAGTAAACATGGTGTAATGGTGGAAACGGTCGCGACCCGGTGCAGAAAGGGTATAAAGGAAATTATCTTTATCTTTTACTTCCTGACGGATATATTTCTGAGGAACATAGGTGGCAATGCCCACTGTCTCTTTGGCGTATTTTACGGTGTCGTTGACCGGCCAGTGCCTTCCCCAACTGCCTATCAATCCTTTGTGATCTGATTCCGAGCGTGTTTCGTTGCCCATGATATTCTGCACACCGGTACAGAACACTTCGTTCTCCAGCGGTTCGTCAAAGAAAGTCTCTACCAGCAGGTCACGGTGTCCGGCATAAAGGATATAGCGGTTGGTCATGTTCAATTCTTTTCCCTGATAGTTCCAGCCTTTTACGGTTACATCGACTATGGTGCGTATAGGGCCATAAGCAAGAATGCTTTCGGTGCGGAAAGCTATCGGTTCTATGTGGATGGCCTTCGTTCCGTCCCAACCTTTCAGGGCGCCGACACCGCAACTGTTGCCAACCATCAGTACATCGTCTCCGAAACCGCGTGCAAGCTGTTCGTCATTGGGATAAAAACCGCTTTCCTTGATTTCCAGTCCTTTTTTAAACTTGCCATACGGGTCAACGGTTTGCTTTTGATTGAAATAAACGCGGTAAGCCACTAATTCCGATTCGAACATCGGCCCGTGCCCGTGTAGCATATTATAAAAATTGGTAGAGCCCGGTACTGTAACCGACTGTGTGGGGGCGTGCTTCTGCTTTTTTGCATCGCGTATCAGCATTTCGGCAAATACACGTGCCGGATAGGTCTTATCTGCTTGGGCGGAAGACAGGGTAATTGCCAGCGTTTTCTTGCTTTGGGCAGGAATGTCCATGACAAATGCCAGCTCATCGGCTTTTAAATCGCCGTTCAAGTCGTCCAGTTGCGAGGGGATTTCCTCACTGCCGTTCATTACAACAGCCGAACGTACGCGGAAGCCGGGTTGCAGGTCTTTGATTTTCAGTACTACCGGAGCATCGCTCTTGTCCTTGCTCCATGAGTTGGTTACTTCTACCGAAATGGTTTTGGTATTTGGTTGTGATTGTGCGGCAAGAGTGCATGCGCACATTAACAGGAAACCGGTTAAAAAGGTCGTTTTCATAAGGAATGTGTTTAATAAACTGCGGCAAAATTAAACTAAATAGAGCAGACAGCTCTTTTCCTTTTGGCAAAAAGACTGTCTGCTTTGCGCTTATTGCTTATTGAACTTTACTTAAAAATCCAGCATTTTTCCTTCTGCGCCAATAGCGGAATATACTTTTCCGTCCACTTTCAGATTTTTGGCGTTTTTCACATCCAATGTGTGTCCCTTAGTCTCTATACGTATGTTTTCCAATGTGACACCTTCCGCCTGGCTGATGACAACGCCTTCTTTGGCATCGTTGATGATTACATCCTTTACGGTTACATTCCTGATGGGCATTTCGGGCAGTCCGTTGAAGAACATGGCGCGTCCGGAACCCTTGCAGATGATATTGGAGATGTGAATATCCCGGAAAGAAGGCGTTTCAACAGTCACTTGGGGAACTGCTGTCTTCATGCGGCCTTTCAGGTCTTCTTCCGTTTCTTCACCGGCAGCTTGCCGCCATAGAATAGGTCGAAGAGCAGTGCTTCGTGGGGTATATCAATCATGTGGATGTTGTGAATATAGATTCCCTCTACAACACCGCCGCGTCCTCTGGTGCTTTTAAAGCGCAAACCTACGTCTGTGCCGAGGAAAGTGCAATCTGTTACATAAATATTTTTCACACCGCCGGACATTTCACTGCCCACGACGAAACCGCCATGACCGTGTAACACAGTGTTATTCTTTACGATAACGTTCTGGCAAGGTTCGCCGCGTTTGCGTCCGTCCTCGTCTTTACCGGATTTGATGCAGATGGCATCGTCACCGGCATCGAAGATGTTATTGATTATCAATGCATTCTTGCAGGATTCCAAATCCAGGGCATCGCCGTTCTGAGAATACCAGGGATTGAATACTTTTACTTGGTTAATGGTGATGTGCTCGCATGATAGCGGATGCAGACACCAGCTTGGTGAGTTCTTGAATGTAACACCTTCTAACAGGACTCTTTTACTCTTGACGATATTGAGCAATACGGGGCGCAACCACGGACGGATTTCATTCCATTCCTCGTCTGTTTCGATACCTTCGGGATTGTTGAAGTTCTTGCAGGCCAATGCTCCCTTTAACGATCCGGCTGTGGGATACCATATGGATTTGTCTACTACACCGCCCGACTTGACAAGTGCATCCCATTGGCCGGCAGTCAGTTTGCTTTTTTTCACCGGACGCCAGCTATCGCCCGAACCGTCGAATACACCATAGCCTGTAATGGCTATGTTTTCTGCGTTGCGCGCAGAAATAGGCGACTGGCAACGGCGGGTATTCAACCCTTCAAACGATGTCTCAAGAATGGGATAGGCATTGAAATCATCTGTAAAGACAACGAGGGCATTTTTCTCCGTATGCAGATTGACGTTGCTCAATAACTCAATAGGACCTGTCAGCCACAATCCTTCTGGAATGACTACTTTACCGCCGCCTTTTGCATTGACGGCTTTAATGGCATCATTAATCGCTTTTGTGTTTAAGGTAGTTCCGTCGCTTTTGGCTCCGAATTGCAGGATACTGACTGTATAATCAGGAAACGACGCTGCTCAACCTTTGGCATGTTGAAAGGCAATTCTTTATAGATGTTCTCATCTATAGAATTTTTGCATTGGGCATGAACAGCATTCTGTGCAGGCAGTAATGCAAGAGAAAATGTGGTAAGCGTAAATAGCTTTTTTAGTAATGTGTTCATTCGTGATACTATGTTAATGAATTTATGAATTCTGATTTGCGGATTAAGCGGCATTTCCTAATCTTTACTTTCCATCTTATTACTTCCCCGGAAGCTGCTCTCACGAGTGGCTTACGAAAGAAAATAATAAATGATTCATGTTAACCTAATTCTAACCTTAAATAAATTATTATGAAAAAACCTCTTAATTACCGTTTGCAAATGTATCGGGCTTTGGTAGAAAAGATGTGTACAAATTGTTGGTTTTGGTTGTATTTTTTGCGGTTTTACCCTTTTTCTTTGCGTGCATTCGGGGTTTTTGCACTATCTTTGCAACTCAAAACTTAGTAAAAAAGGTATGAGTTACAATTTGTTGAAAGGAAAAAGAGGCATTATTTTTGGTGCTCTGAATGAGCAGTCCATTGCCTGGAAAGTAGCAGAAAAAGCAGTAGAAGAAGGTGCAACGATCACCTTGTCCAATACACCTGTCGCTGTACGTATGGGTGAAGTTTCGGCATTGGCCGAAAAACTGAATTGCGAAGTCATAGCAGCGGATGCCACCAGTGTGGAAGATTTGGAGAATGTATTCAAACGCTCTATGGAAGTGCTGGGCGGTCAGGTGGATTTTGTCCTTCATTCTATCGGTATGTCTCCTAATGTACGCAAGAAACGTACATACGATGACTTGGATTACGATATGTTGGATAAGACGCTGGACATTTCGGCAATATCTTTCCATAAGATGATACAGGCTGCCAAGAAGATGAACGCTATTGCCGAATACGGTTCTATCGTAGCTTTGAGTTATGTGGCAGCGCAACGTACGTTCTACGGTTACAATGATATGGCGGATGCAAAAGCACTGTTGGAGTCTATTGCCCGTAGCTTTGGTTATATCTACGGACGTGAGCACAATGTACGTGTCAACACAATTTCCCAGTCTCCGACAATGACCACTGCCGGTTCGGGTGTAAAGGGTATGGACAAACTGTTCGACTTTGCCAACCGTATGTCTCCGCTGGGTAATGCTTCGGCTGACGAATGTGCGGATTACTGTATCGTTATGTTCTCCGACTTAACCCGTAAGGTTACTATGCAGAATTTGTTCCACGATGGCGGTTTCTCCAGCTAGGTATGAGTTTGCGCGCTATGGCTACTTATGAAAAAGGTCTGGATGAGTACAAAGACGAAAACGGAAATATAATCTACGGATAAAAAAGGATGATGAAGCGGTAAAGTGATAGGGTATTCAGGCTCATAGCCTTATCGCCTTACCGCTTTACCGCTTTTTTATATCCCTTTATAAATCTTACCACTCTATTTTTATTTCTTTAGTTGATTTACATGGAAACTGCTCTTTATCTGTTGCCTGTTACTTTAGGCGATACTCCTGTTGAAACCGTATTACCCTCTTATAATAAAGAAGTGATTTTAGGTATCCGTCATTTTATAGTGGAGGATGTGCGTTCGGCACGTCGTTTCCTGAAGAAAGTCGACAGGGAAATAGATATTGATTCGCTTACGTTCTATACGCTCAATAAGCATACTTCACCGGAAGATATATCCGGATATTTGAAACCGCTTGAGGCAGGAAATCCAATGGGAGTGATTTCCGAGGCAGGATGTCCGGCTGTTGCCGATCCGGGGGCGGATGTGGTGGCTATAGCGCAGCGTAAGAACTTGAGGGTGGTTCCTTTGGTCGGGCCTTCTTCAATCATATTATCGGTTATGGGTTCCGGTTTTAACGGACAGAGTTTTGCCTTTCACGGATATTTGCCTATTGAACCGGTGAGCGTGCCAAGAAACTGAAAGCGTTGGAACAACGCGTGTATAATGAGCATCAGACCCAGCTTTTTATAGAGACTCCCTATCGTAACAATAAGATGATAGAGGATATTCTGCATAACTGCCGTCCTCAGACCAAACTTTGCATTGCTGCCGATATTACATGTGAGGGAGAGTATATTAAAACGAAAACGGTGAAAGAATGGAAAGGGAAGGTTCCCGATTTGTCTAAAATTCCTTGTATTTTTCTCTTGTATAAATAATTTCTTTTGTGTGTTCGTATTCACGTTCGAAACAACTGCTGAAAAAGTTTCTGTGAAGGTTATGCTCTATTTGCTGGAATGTCCAAAGTTTTCCGCCTTTGAACTTTTTGTTGCATAGGATGGAATCATTGTTCAGGTCAAGGATAAAGTTATAGACCAGGCGTTGGTAATTTCATTCTCAAAGTGGTACATGAAACAGAAGTGGAGGATTTTGGGGCGGAGCTGAGGGAAGGATTTCTTGTAAGATTCTTTCAGCACCTTGTTCCAGAGTTTCTCCATACAATAAGTAGTTCTCCATTAATATATCCGTTTTGCCTTTTTCGAGTATGCTGCATTGAGGACGGGGCAGTAAAAACAGCATACCGTGTGAAGTTACGGTGATGCGGATAACGGGATTGATATATTCGTTTTTCCGGTTGATGCTTCTGAGCCATTGCTTTTCCAATAACATCTCCTTTTTTTTGTCACGATAGGTACAAATACGGTATGACTCATTATCTTGTTGAAATAGTATATGCCGAACTGATTGAACAAGATACCCAGTATGAATACGCAGGGCGGCATGATACGGAATAAAATGTAGCGTAGCGTATCGTTCAGCGGATGCCCGAACAATATGGCAAGCGATATGATAAGAAAATGCAGGAAACCGATGAGCAGTAATACACGGGCCGATACTATGGCGGCTTCGGCTCCTTGTGCAAAAAAACTGCTTGCAGCATTTATGGGTCTGGGCTGTGTGATAGTTCAAAAAGCGTCTTCTATTCAGAAAGATGATGAGCGGAGGTATAATCGCACTGATTTCCAGCGTAAACGGAAACATTGCTTCCGGACAATAATCAGCGGAAAAAAAGGAAGTTATTGTCAATAACAGTAAACATTCCTGTCGTGCTGTATAATATGAATTGGGGGATATGCGGCCCCTTGCGCTGCCACATATAGATACTGGACAACACACCTACGCCTGCACCGATGTAGATAGCAATGTCTTGTATTATGAATTCACATAATATAATGGATATAATAACGGGAATATATCCGAGCGACATATTAAACTTAGATGATAGAATTCGTTGCTTGCCCATTACTACGCTATTTTGCCGTTTCCTATTCAACAAACAGCCGGTATAAAATGTTCTTTATTTCATCTTTTTTGTAGATATTGGGTTGATTTTTCTGCATGGTAGGACGAACGGACCAATGGTGCGCTTTCTACCTGGGTGAATCCTTTTTTTAATCCGAGTTCCTTGTAGGCGGTAAATTGGGCAGGGGTAACATATTCTGCTACGGGATAATGCTTATGCGTAGGTTGCAGATATTGTCCGATAGTGAGTATCCGGCAACCTGCGTCGCGCAGGTCGTCCATGAGCGCTGCCACTTCATCCGGAGTTTCCCCCAATCCTACCATAATGCCGGATTTGGCAACAGTGCCGCTTTCGGATATCTGCCGCAATACTTCAAGGCTTGTTTCATAATGAGCAGCACTCCGTACCAGCGGACTGATACGTTTTACGGTTTCCATATTATGGGAGATTATCTCCGGCCGGGCTTCGATAACCATGTCTACGAGTTCCTTTCTTCCCTGAAAGTCTGGAATCAGTACTTCAACGGTCGTATCCGGGTTGAGGCGTTTGATTTCGCGGATTGTTTGCACCCAATGGGCGGCTCCCAAATCCGGCAGGTCGTCTCTGTCTACGGAAGTGACAACGGCGTGGGAGAGCTTCATTAAGGCGATGGATTCGGCTACGTGCACCGGTTCTTGCGGGTCAAGCGGCATGGGCTTGCCTGTTTGTGTATTGCAGAACTTGCAGCAACGGGTACA
>ENA-OQCE01001126-OQCE01001126.1-human-gut-metagenome-genome-assembly--contig:-NODE-1126-length-11605-cov-2.518470_pt1 | contig 11605 bp, 18 predicted proteins | sample MGYA00242495_ERZ504572 | MGnify/ENA primary metagenome ERZ504572 (study PRJEB26092, sample SAMD00036228) | human gut metagenome | host: Homo sapiens | study: EMG produced TPA metagenomics assembly of...
GTTTTTTTCTGCATATCACTCTTACTCCATGCAAGCGGCCCGCGTGTCTTGTTTATCGGAGATTCTATCACGGACGGTAACTGGGGGAATGCCTGTGGGATGCCCAAACCGACTGCGGAGCGAAGTCTTTGGGATATGAACCATATTTATGGTAGCGGCTATATGTATTTGTGTGCAAGTCATTATCAAGGAGATTTCCCGGAAAAGGAATATGCTTTTTTTAATCGTGGCATCAGTGGAAACACTCTCAGGGATTTGGAGAAACGCTGGGAAGAGGATGTCATTGGAATGAAACCGGATGTGCTTTCCGTCTTGGTGGGGACAAACGATGTACATTACTATCTGCAGGGTGACAAAAAAGAGCCTTTTGATTTTGAAGGATGGGAGAAATGTTACCGTTCCTTGCTTGACCGTTCTTTGCAGGTCAATCCGGAATTGAAGATAGTGCTGGGCGCTCCTTTTGTTGCCAATGTCGGCAATATGCGCAAGAGTGGGGATTTTGCAGAACGTGACAGTCTGGTACGTCGCTGTGCCGCCATCGTAGAGAGGATAGCGAAAGACTATCAGACGGTATTTCTTCCTTATAATGCGATGTTCGATGAAATTCTCGGCACTGCTCCGGCTTCTCAAGACACCTATTGGATTTGGGACGGTATCCACCCCACTCCTGCAGGGCATAAACGAATGGCTGATATGTGGATAAAGCGCGTGAATTTATAATTTATCAATAAAATAGAGAGTAATGGAAAAAGTGATTATCAACTCGTACGAGGATTTTGAAAAGCTGGTAGGCCAGCAAATCGGTGTTTCGGAATATGTAGAGCTTCCTCAGGAGCGTATCAATCTGTTTGCTGATGCGACATTGGACCATCAATGGATACATGTCGATACGGAACGTGCCAAAGTGGAAAGTCCTTTTAAGAGCACCATTGCACATGGGTATCTCACCTTGTCCATGTTGCCATATCTGTGGAATCAGATTATTGAAGTGAACAACCTGAAGATGATGATTAATTATGGTATGGACAAGATGAAGTTCGGTCAGGCGGTATTGTCCGGACAGAGCATCCGGCTGGTTGCCCATTTACAATCTCTGTCGAATCTGCGCGGCGTGGCAAAGGCGGAAATAAAGTTTGCCATCGAGATACAAGGTGAAAAGAAGAAGGCACTGGAAGGGGTAGCTATATTTTTGTATTATTTCAATTGATTATGCGTAAGATGGTATGCCCTCAATGCAAAGTGGGGGCATTTTTTGTGTATGAATGGACAAGGTGAGCGCCTGCCGGTCTATATCTCTGACAAAGGCGAGATTGTGCCTAAAGACAGCACCTCTTCATTGGAAGGATACGACCTGGATACGGTTTATTGTTTGTGCTGTTCCTGGCGCGGGACTCCGAAGCGTTTGGTGAGATACTGATGGACATACTCCTGCCACAAATGGCAGAGTGCCGCTACGGATGATATAACAGCATCCGTGGTCCGGCATACCGCATGACTTCACGCATCCGTTCTTTCATTTTGGGCTTGTAGCAGTGAATGCTGCATTGCCTGCAGGTGGATTTATTCTCACCGAAAGGACAGCGTGAAAGACGAGTGCGGGCATACCCCAGCAGTTCCTCGCATTGGGGACACAATTGCTTGTTACCTTCCTTTTTCCGGCAGTAGAGGCGGACCATCCGTTCTACTGTCCGTTTTTCCTGCTCGATACGGGACGGCATGTTTATTGTTTGGACTGCCAGCGTTTCAAGGTCGGGAAGAATTCTTTCATACCGGCAATGGCTTCCTCTTTAGTGAAATTCATTCCGGAATTCTTGTTGAATTCGTCGGTGAACTGTGCACAGTGTTCTATCATTTCGTCCATAGTGCAGTCTTGTGCAAAATTGCCGTGCTGGTAGCAATAGGTGCAATATTCCTCGTTGAGGCTACCGTCGGCATTGGTTCCGAGTACTTCTGCAGATGACAAGGGCATTCCGCAGCTTTGGCAAAGTTTAGCTTCCATAATGTGTGGAGTTAAGTGATATGCAAATATAGGATATTATTTTGGTTGAAGCGTCCTTTTCAGATAAATCATGTCTTTCAGTTGCTTGCCTCCTTCAAATATGGGGTGGTCGTAATTATCGATAAAGAAATCGGGTACCGGTGTGAGTATGCAAATCCGCAGCTTTCATAGAAGGGGATGGTTAGCGGACTGTCTCCAGTGCCGACAAGCATAGTATGGCACCGGTCTTTATAATGTTCAAGAACGAATGCTATCAGTTGTCTTCCATATCCCTGGCGCTGGTATTCCGGATAGACAGCTATGCTCTTTATTTCGTAGATTCCTTTATCCTCGCAGGTGATTACACAAGACGCTTTGACTGTATCATTATCGGATAGGATGAACATCTCTCCCCGTTCCAGATAACGGTCAATCATGGACTCTTGTTCGTCGGCAAGCAGCAGCAGGTCAAGATATTGCTTTTTGTTGCCGGATATGGGATGTATTCTTATCATATTTCTGAATTTCTGGTGTGAAGTTAGTCATTTTCTATTGAATTACAATGGATATCTCTTTTTAACTGTTGAATGGTTGAGAGTTGCCGGTGAACAAAATCTGCCATACGCCGTTCTTCTCATAATATGATAATCTGATGAAGTTATGAGTAAGTTGAAATTCTCTTTTCTGGTTTTGATGCTGATGGTATCAGTCTCGGCTTCTGCCGATTGGGCACCTGCTGATGTACAAGCTGCACTGAAGAAAATGTATCCTACGGCAGATGATGTTGCCTGGTCGCATGATGAATCTTATTATGTGGCAGATTTCCTGATGAACGGTTTTGATACGAAAGTCTGGTTTGACGGGCAGGCGCAATGGGTAATGCAACAGACGGACTGGGAGACAATGGACGAAGTGCCCCCTGCCGTTTACAATGCTTTTGCCGCCAGTGAATATTCCGGAGGGATGGTGCAGAATGTCACTTGGGTACAGTTTCCCAAATGGCAGTCCATCGTGGCGGTAGAGGTAGGGATGGCAAATCTCCAGACGAAATATCAGATATTGTTTACCCCGACGGGCGAAATCATCCGTGCCCGTAATGTCACCTATACATACAATCCGCTCGGCGCAGCCACTTTCTTGTAACGTCTGTTCGCATACCTGCTGAATTTATCATATCTTTGCCTTCCCAAACCAGACTTTTATGGACAAAGACACTTTTCAGCAGGAGGTTTATAATGTAGTGGCCGCAATCCCTCCGGGGCGGGTGGTGACGTACGGACAGATAGCCTATCTTGTCGGAAGACCTCAATGTTCGCGCGTGGTGGGACATGCTATGCACGATGTGCCCGACGGCATGTGTTTGCCCTGCCATCGGGTAGTGAACAGCCAGGGCAGGCTGGCACCGTGCTGGGCGGAACAGCGGGCTTTGCTGGAGGCAGAGGGCGTGACGTTCAGAAAGAATGGGTGTGTGGACATGAAAAAATGCCAGTGGGAATTCATGAAAGAGCAAATACAATAAGATTATGAAATTTATAGGTGCACATGTATCGGCCAGTGGGGGAGTGGAAGCGGCTCCCGTCAATGCCAGTGAGATAGGGGCAAATGCTTTTGCCTTGTTTACCAAGAACCAGCGTCAGTGGGTGGCAAGGCCGCTGACGGAGGAGAGTATCAGGGTGTTTAAGGAAAATTGCGGGAAGCTTGGCTTCGATTCCCGCTATATCCTGCCTCACGACAGTTATCTGATAAATTTAGGGCATCCCGAAGAAGAAGGGTTACAGAAAAGCCGTGCCGCTTTTCTGGATGAGATGCAGCGCTGCGAACAATTAGGGCTGAAGTTACTGAATTTTCATCCGGGCAGCCATCTGAATAAGATTTCCGTGGAAGAGTGTCTGGACAAGGTCGCTGAATCCATTAATCTTATATTGGGCAAGACGCACGATGTGGTGGCTGTCATAGAGAACACAGCCGGGCAGGGTAGCAATGTGGGAAACGAGTTCTGGCAGCTGGGACATATCATTGACCGGGTGGATGACAAGTCTCGCGTTGGAGTTTGCTTGATACCTGCCACACGTATACAGCAGGCTATGATATAGTGAATGAGTATGACAAGGTGTTTGAGGAGTTTGACACAGCGGTAGTTTCGGCTATCTGCGCGGTATACACCTGAATGACTCCAAGAAAGCACTCGGCTCCAGAGTAGACCGTCACGACAGCATCGGCAAGGGCTGATAGGTATGGATTTCTTCCGGCGCTTTATGCAAGATGTGCGTTTTGACGGTATACCTATTATTTTGGAGACGCCCGATGAATCGCTTTGGGCAGAGGAGATAAAACTGTTGAGAAGCTTTGTCTCCTCTGATTGAGAGACTATGCCCTGAATACACATTCTATACGGTTGCCGTCCGGGTCGAGGACGACACTTTCAAAATATCCGTCGCCGGAGGTACGGGGCTCTCCTGCGATGGTATATCCCGCTGTGCGTAGCCGTTCTGTCTGTCGGAGGACAGCTTTCTGGCTGTCGAAGGCAAAGGCAAAGTGGGTCAGTCCCAGTCTGTTTTCCTCAATAGGGGTATTCTGTATGTCTGTACGGCTCATCAGTTCCAAATCCGTTCCTTCATCGAAGTGAAGGAAATAAGATTCGAATCCTTTTTGGGGGTTGATGTACTTTTCATTGCTGCTCCCGTTGAAGTAACAGGTGTAGAACTCTTTCATCTCTTCCAGTCGGAAGGTCCAGATGGTGATATGATGTATTCTCATGAGTCTGATTATTATGGTTTATAGGATCATCATTTATTGTATTACTTTGCTGATTATAAATCAGCAGACGGTCAGAATTCGGCTTCTTTGGTAATCTTTAGGGTTTCTCCCGTGATAGGATGGGTAAATTCCAAATACTCGGCATGCAGATAAAGCCGTTCTGCTTTCTTCCCGTAAAGTTCATCACCGATGATGGGGCAGTGCAAGCCAAGCGGGTGTGCTGCATGTATACGTAGCTGATGGGTTCTTCCCGTGCGCGGATAGAAAGCGATACGGGTCCGCTTTCCGTCCAGACGTTCCAGAACTTGATAATCGGTGATGGCGGGCTTCCCGTGTTCGGTGTGTACCATTTGCCGTGGGCGGTCAAGTGGATTCAGGCAAAGCGGGAGGTCGACCGTACCTTTGTCCTCTGGGACGATACCTTCGAGCAGTGCGACATAACGTTTCCTGACCAGGCGGTTCTTGAATTGGGCTTGAAGGTTCTGGTGTACGCGCTTGCTCTTGGCAATGAGCATTAAACCGGAAGTGCCCATGTCGAGACGATGTACCGTCAGGGGACCGTCAGCTTCGGGATATTGCCTGCGCATCAGGCTATAGACGGAGACTGCATCTTCCTTGCCGGGAACAGACAGCATTCCTGCCGGTTTGTTGATGACCGAAAGCCATGGGTCCTCATAAACAATCTCCAAATTTTGGGAGGGTACCTGCATTCTTTTCAACATGGGGTTTTCCTCTACTTGTAGACCTTGCAGCATGTGTTGCAGTATAGGTTCGCACTTTCCTTTGCAAGCCGGATAATAGTGGCCGTGATGGCGTATCTCTGTCTTGGGGGAATCACCCCACCAGAACTCGGCCATGGCAATAGGTTTCCATCCGTGCAGATAAGCTTGTTGCAGCAGTTTGGGGGCTGCGCATTCACCCGCACCGGCAGGAGGTGTCTTGTGCACGGTCTGCCCGAATATCTCACAGAGATTCTTGACTTCTCCCCGGTAGTTCAGCATCCCGAACTGTTCGAATAGCTTTTGCTGCAATGCTGCAGAGCGGGTTTTACGTTCAGACTTCAATGCTGAAATCCGTCTTTCCCAGTCTTCTGTCTGCGTTTGTAGTGTGGTAATCCTTGCTTTCCATGAACGTTCCAGACGTTATATTCCGCCTTTTGGAACTGGCTTTCCCGTATCAGTTCGGCTTCTTCCTGCGCATTGAGTTCTTTTTCTTTTCTGCGCTGTTCTCTGGCTGTTTTGGCTTCTTTCAACTGTGCTTTGGCTGTTGCCAGTATGTCTTCTGCCGACCGGATGGTTCGGGCAAGCTCTGCTGATAAGGCAGCATATGCTTTGTCATTTTCCAGTTGCCGGATGTTGCGGTTGATGGAAGATATGTTTTCTTCTTCTATCTTGAAAAAGCCTTGTGGCTGTAGCAAGTCATATACGGGAGGAACAAAAAAGGAGTGTAGGTTCTTTCCGGCCAATATGCCTGAGAATGCGGCTAAATATCCGGTTTCTCCATGCTCGGTCTGTACAATCAGCACCCCGAACATTTTGCCTTGGCGCAATTCGTCCTTCCATGCAGTTTGCCGGGTAAGATAGCTTTGTACTTCTTTGGCTGCCAATATACATAACGGGTGTGGAGTATAGCAGAAAGGATAGGTGAACCTTTCCGGAAGCGGAATGTCGGTTATGGGAGTAGTAAAACGGTGCAACATGATGTTGCAAAGATACTACTTTTCTCTTATAACGGCCGTTTGTACTGCAAATCTTTCTTTCGTTATTATTTTTAGAAGCGGTAGTCTTGTTCGATGTATGTCATATATTCGTCGTAACTGATGTGCCTGCCTCCCATTGTCTTGAGGTGAGGAGTTTCGAACTGGCAATCTATCATGACGCCTCCATGTTCCCTGAAGAATTGGGCAAGATGGATGAGGGCCAGCTTCGAGGCGCTGGGGACGAGTGAGAACATGCTCTCTCCAAAGAAACAACGTCCTAAGGTCACCCCGTACAGTCCGCCGACCAGTTGTTCTCCTTCCCATACTTCTACGCTGGCAGCGAGACCTTGCTCGTGAAGGTGCGTGTAGGCTTCCATCATCTTCTTTCCGAGCCAGGCTCCTTCCTGTTCCATCCGCAATTCTCCGCAGGTTTGTATGACGTCTTCGAAAGCCTCGTTGAAGGTGATTTCGTACTTTCCCTTGTTGATGAGCGTACGCATGGAGTGGGAGATATGGATTTCGTCCGGAAAGATGACGAAACGGTCCATCGGGCACCACCATTGTATCAGTTCTTCCCGAAATGCGTACCAGGGGAAGATGCCGTTGGAGTACGCCAGGATGAGGCGGTCAATGGATAGGTCACCGCCCACAGCGAGCAACCCGTCGGGGTCGCCGTAGTGAGGGTCGGGGAAAGCAAGTTTATCCGTCAGTTGAAAGACCATATCGTTATTCGGTTGCGGGTTGTAGTTTCAATGCTCCATTTTCCACTTGCACGCGGACTTTTCCTCCTGCCTTCAATGTACCGAACAGAATTTCGCGCATCAGCAAGGGTTTCAAGTGGGCGGCTATCACGCGGTCCATCTCCCGGGCGCCGTATTCGGGGATAAAACCCCGTTGGAGCAGCCATTCGTGTGCTTCCTGGCTCAATACCATTTCCACCTGACGGGAGGACAGTTTGCTGCCCAGTTCTCCGAGTTTCTTGTCAAGGATAAGTGATGCCATCGGGCGGTCCATGTCGTGGAAGACCACCGTGGCAGAGAGGCGGTTGATGAATTCGGGCTTAAAGGTTTTTTTGACTTGTTTCAGCATGGCTTCTCCGGCGGTGACCTGACTGTTGAAGCCGATGGACGCTTGGCGGGCATATTGTGCTCCGGCATTGGAGGTCATGATGAGGACCACGTGTCGGCAGTCGGCTTTCCGCCCTTTGTTGTCGGTCAGTACGGCATAGTCCATTACTTGCAGCAGGATGTTGAATACGTCGGGATACGCTTTTCTATTTCGTCGAGCAGCAACACGCAGTTGGAGTCTTGCGTATGGCGTCGGTCAGCAGGCCGCCGTCCTCGTAACCCACATAGCCGGCAGGCGAGCCAATCAGTTTGGCTACGGTATGCTTTTCGGTATATTCGCTCATGTCGAAACGTTGCAGGGCGATGCCCAGCTCGGCGGCGAGCACTTTGGCAACCTCGGTCTTTCCTACTCCGGTGGGACCTACAAAGAGCAGGCTTGCCATCGGTTTGTTTTCGTCCAGTAGCCCGGCTTTGGACATTTGCACAGCTTCCACCACCTGACGGACGGCTTCTTCCTGCCCGTAGATGTGGGACTGATGCGTTCGTGCAGGCTTTCCAAGGCGACGGTGTCGTCCTCTTTCATGGCGAGGGCATTGACCTTGCAGGTACGTGCCAGTATGTCGGTTATCAGTGCCTTGTCCACGGTCTGTTCTCCGGAGTCTGTGGGATGTATTTCCCGGTAAGCTCCTGCTTCGTCCACCAGGTCGATGGCTTTGTCGGGCAGGAAACGGTCGCTGATGTAGCGGGCGCTTGCCTTTACGGCGTAGGGGATGACGTCGGGCTCGTAGGTGACGCCGTGGTAGGTTTCGTATTTCTCTTTCAGGCCTTCTACGATATGTATGGCTTCTTCAATGCTCGGTTCCAGTATGTCTATCTGCTGGAAGCGGCGTACCAGTCCCTTGCTGCGTGCGAAGTAGCGGTTGTACTCGTCGTAGGTGGTGGAACCGATGAAACGTATTGCCCCGGTTTCCAGATAGGGTTTCAGCATGTTGGAGGCATCCATGGAGCCTTCACCCGTGCGTCCAGCGCCTATCAGGTTGTGTATCTCGTCAATGTAGATGATGGCGTGTCCTTCACGTCCGATACCTTCCATGATACTTTTCAGCCGCTTCTCGAAATCGCCGCGATATTGTGTGCCTGCCAGTAGACTGCCCAAGTCCAGCTCATAAATGCGGAAGCCGGCAAGCCGTTCGGGGACGTTGCCCGCTTCGATACGGGCGGCAAGCCCATAGGCAAGGGCTGTTTTGCCTACACCGGGTTCGCCCACATGCAACGGGTTGTTCTTTTCTTTGCGGCAGAGCACTTGTATGGTTCGCTCCAACTCCATCTCCCTGCCGATAAGCGGGTTGTGGCCTGCCAGATGGTCGTTGAGGCAGGTCACGTAGTTACGCCACGCTTCTGTTTTCTCTTGTTCATCGGGAGATGGCGTATCGCCTGCTTCTTCTGCCAGCTCCGCTTCTTCGTAGTGGGTAATGAGCAGACTGAGGAATTCGGACAGGTCGCCGCCGACTGCTTCCTTTAGGAAATGGCATGCCCAGGAATCTTCCAGTTGCAGCAAGCCTTGTATCAGATGGGGAACACCCAGCTCTTCGGCGCTGGAATACTCTGTCACCATATAGGCATGTTGCAGGAGTGAACTGAGCTGGACGGAAAGTCCCAACTCGTATTCCACATTGTCGGGGATAGTTTCCACTTCTTCCGTCAGATAGTTTTCCAGTGAGATGCTGAGCTCCACATAATTGTAGAAGGTATCTTGCAGGGTGTTGATAAAGGGTTCCTGTTCCAGAATGGCGCTCAGCAGATGTTCGGGCATGATGAACTCGTGCCGGTAAGACTCGGCTTTTCTTTGTGCGGAAGCGAATGCTTGGTTTACGAATATCGTATTTTTTATATCCATATTGTTTCTTTCTTATTCTTCTTCCTCCGGGGTGACGGTGAGCCGGAGGGGGAAACCTTCATTGCGTGCCATGCGGGTGGCTTTCTGTACTTTGGAGTGGGCGATGTCGTATGAGTAGATGCCCACTACCGCGGAGTTGCTCTTGTGCACCTGCAGCATCAGTGTTTCCGCTTCTGCCGATGATTTGTAAAAGACGGTGGTGAGTACCTTTACCACAAACTCCATGGTGGTGAAGTCATCATTGTAGATGGTGACTTTGAAGCGTCGGGGTTCCCGTAATTCTATGCGTTCTTTTTCTTTGAAAGAAGATTGCTGTTGTTCCATTTCTTTTTAAAAACTACTGTTAAGACATTGTTCTACCGTTGTGTGGGCAACGAAAACTCCTGCCAGTCATATTCGTCCCCATACTCGTCGGCTATGGCTATGCGTATGGTGACGTTACCCGTCTTTATCCGTTCTCCGGCACTGATGTTGGCGGTGTATTTCACACCGTTGTGCGGAGTTATTTGCTCTATCATGACCGACGGTGATATGTAAATGCGCTTCATGCCCGTGGTTTCCGCCACCACCGGCACTACATTGTAGGCTGTTTTGTTTCCTTCGTTCATGATTTCAAAAATCACTTTACAGTTTTCGCCCGAATTGATGACGTGGTTGCGGCTGTCGTCAATGAAACGTATATTCCGTATCCTCAAGTGGTCGATGGCCGATGCTTGCGGCTGTCTTCCGGATTGCGGGGGATAGGGCTGTGTCCTTTCTATCCGGTAGCTGTACTCCTCCTGCTTTTGGGGGGCTGTGGCTGCATTGGCAATGGCAGCTCCCGCAATGGTCCCTATGATGGTGCCGATGGCAGAACCCCGGTATCCTCCTCGCCAGCCTCCGTTACTGTCACCTATCAGCGCCGATGGCACCGCCTACATTGCTTCCGATGGCAGCTCCTGCAAGCACTGCGTTAGGGTCGCCTGCAGCCATCTGGCTTGTGCCGCATCCGCTGAGGATGATGGTTGCTGCCAGGATTCCTATAAAAGACTTTTTCATGTTCATATCCTATAATTATTATGTTGGGCAGATTGTTTTATAAAAGGGCTATTCCCAGTAAATCATCTTTTTGGTCATGCCTCCGTCAATGGTTATGTTTTCGCCATTGATGAAGTCGTTTTCGTCTTGGCATAGGAATACGCACATACGGGCAATATCTTCCGGTTTGCCAACCCGTCCGGAGGGGTGTTGCGAATGGTCTTCTGCTCGTAATTGTTCATAATCGTGTGTCTGAATCCAGCCCGGAGAGATGGAGTTGACCGTGATGTGCCACTCTGCAAGCGATAAAGCCAACGCATGCGTCAATGAATAGATACCTCCTTTGGAAGCTGCATATCCTTCACTGCCCGGTTCACTCATCAGATAGCGGGTAGAACAGAGATTAATGATTCTTCCGTAGGTATTCGTGCTGTTTTGACTTTTGCGGTGTACTGCCAACGCATGTGAAGTAATGAACACCGGACGTAAATTCACAGACAATATTTTATCGAACGTCTCCACACTCGTTTCTGTGATGGGAGAGAATTCACTAATGCCGGCATTGTTTATAATGATGTCAATATCCCCCCATTCCTTGAAAATATTTTGCAAGCACAGTTCCAATGCTTCTTTGCTGTTTAGGTCGACGGGATAGAATTGTGCTCCGGTGGCTTGGGCGGTTTGCTGCCCTTTCATTTCATTCTTGTCACAAAAGGCTACTTGGTAATTAAGCTTGCAGAAGGCTTCTACAATGCTTTGCCAATACCCCCGGCACCTCCGGTAACGAAAACTTTCTTTCCGCCTTTTTTGAGGGGAAGTGTCGGCTTATGTAGCGTTTGTACCTTGCCGGATTTTTTCGCTTTCTCCCAAGCTGCTTTGCGTGCCTGGTATTGCTCGTACTGATTTTCAAGATAATTATCGGCCATATATGTTTCCGGTTTTATTGTTTAACTACGGCGTGTGTCACTTCGTACCCGATGACTACTGCCAGTCCGTTCTGTTTTAGGTATTGTCCGATGCGGGTACGTAACCGCATCCATTCAATATGAGCAGGGAGGTGGTCAGTATAGCAATCTGTTTCTTCATGTCATTTTGATTTATTTGGTTTAATGTTACAAAGGTAGAGAAAGTATTGAAAAGGCTATAGGGGTAGCATTATGTTTTCTTTCCTTTTGTCATATTATTTTTTT
>ENA-OQCE01001128-OQCE01001128.1-human-gut-metagenome-genome-assembly--contig:-NODE-1128-length-11593-cov-1.735043_pt1 | contig 11593 bp, 16 predicted proteins | sample MGYA00242495_ERZ504572 | MGnify/ENA primary metagenome ERZ504572 (study PRJEB26092, sample SAMD00036228) | human gut metagenome | host: Homo sapiens | study: EMG produced TPA metagenomics assembly of...
CGTTTCTGGATCAGCGTACCGGCAACCGATGCCCCCGCAGTCTTTACCAGTTCGGCAAGCTCAGCGAGCGAATCCTCTGCATCGTCTCCATCCTGCTCACTTACACCCACCAGAATAACTCTCTCTTTAAAATCTTCTAAAACAATTGGTTCACCCATTATCTAGTCTCCAAAAATGTATTCTCGTGTTTTGCTTCCTCATCATCCGGATAAGCCTTTAAATATTCCTTCATCATCTTTTTCGCGGAATCAAAGTCGCCACTGTACTCATATGCCGCAATGGCACTTTTCATGAGATTCTGCTTATTCGGCACTTTCTCCAGTTCCAGACCGGAATTAAAATAAGTCAGTGCATTCTTATAATTTCCATCCTGCATCTCCTGCATGCCAAGTTCATACAAATCATAGGATGTAGCCACTCCACTCTTTATATACTCCGCGATACATTTCTTTGCCTTGTCCGAATCTCCATTGGCATCATATGCAAGTCCCAGATAATACGATGCCAGCATCTGCTTATGTTCTTTTGCTTTTTCCAGATAACTGATGGCATCTTTGTTTTCACCGAGCAGATAACTGATTCTTCCTTTATACAGTTCGTCTTCCGGTTTATCCCCTTTGATCTCCATCGCAGCAGACAGATATTTCTGTCCCTCATCCTTTTTCTCGTGCCGGCTTAAAGACTCATAGATTCCAATGTAGATTTCATAATTTTTTTTGCTTGCTGCACAGCACTCTCAAAATCTGCCCTGCCCTTTTTTTCTTCTCCCATATCCATATAAAGATCTCCACGCAGATAGTATGCGCGTGCATCTTTATTATATTTGATAATGGCATTATACGTTGCAAGTGCATCTTTTGTCTTTCCGTCCAGTGCCTGTGCTTTTGCCTTGTAAAAACAGATATCCAGTTCTTTCTCCCCGATATGTCCGATCGACTCTCCAAGCGCATTCTGAAATGCCTTGACCGCATCTTCATACTTTCCGCTCTCCATGCAGGTAATTCCATACTGCCGATAGGCATCCTGTTCCTTTGTATCTTTCGTTCCGCATCCAATCACAGACAGCGCAAACACTGTTGCAAGCAGCACGGAAATGATTCGCTTCTTCATGTTCTATTCTCTCTTTCTGAAAACTACTTTTAGCATGCCACCGCTATATTTACCCAGTTGTCACCGATCCGCGGTCCATGCTCCCGGTAATAAGTACCACCGTAGGTAAATTCGTCCGGTTCCACTGCATAGGGAAGTCTGATCCAACACTTGGCAAATGAACCATCCGTGCCATACTCCGGGGATCTTCATTCCTATATCTTACGGTATTTTCCGTACTTTTGCAATCATTTCAGAAAATGGGAACCGGACATCCGGTTCCCAGAAACAGCACTTATTCGCGCTGTGCTTTCCGCGCTTTTTTAAACTGATACATTTTTTCATCCGCATTATTGATACATTCATTGAGACTTTTTTCCCCGCAGAGAACTACCTCATATCCGATACTCGCTTCCACATCAAATTCAGCATGAAGACTTTTTGATATTTCATCCAATGCTTTTAAAAACGCTGCCTTTAAACTTTCAGCCTGCGCTTTTTCACATCCCGGAAGCAGTACAACAAACTCATCTCCACCGTACCGCATGGAAACGGCTTCCGGCGGAAATACTTTACGAATCCCATCTGCTATCCCACGAATTTCCAGATTCCCCATATCATGCCCAAACGTATCATTGATATATTTCAGATGATCCGCGTCAATGAACATAACCGTCACCGGTTTTTTTTGCAATCTGCATTTTTCATACAAAGGCTCTGCAAACTCCTGGTATGCCATACGGTTATACAACCCTGTAAGAGAATCCAGCACATACAACCGGGATAATTTTTCGTTTGCTTTTCGAAGCCTGAGTTTGCGATACAGATATTCCAGGGATTCCAGATACGTATTCATTGTTTCAAACAAGAACTGATTTTCAAGCATATAATCGCAGTCTGCCAGAACAACATACCCTACTTCCCGCTCCCGGAAATGCAGTGGTGCATACACATACAATGAATATTCCTGCTCCATTCCCTTTTCACAGATCACGTGCATGGTATCCGGATATCCATCTGTAATATAAGAAGCCTCACCCATGGAATCGCTCAATGATTCCTCCACCAGATCCTGATTCATCCAGATACGCACGCCTTTACAACGCAGACCACAGACACATTTTGTAAAATACTGTGCCATCTGCTTATAATCTTCACACTCGATAAGATTGTGCTTTAATTCCATAATCTCATTGTGCAGATCAATTTCCCTCACTTCCTGAAAAATCCGGTCTTCAATATATTCACTCCTGCTTCTTACCTGTTCTGGTTTACAGCCACAACTATCCTGAAACAACATTTGTACAGGAACCGTTTTACAGTCAGCTGTTGTATTCTGCCCCCAGATCTGTACCAAAAGATCCATGCTGCCTCAGCAATGACTTCTCTCTCGTATGACACCGTCGTAATCCGCGGTCTGTAATAAGATGCTTTATCAAAATTATCAAATCCTGTCACACAAAAATCAGCCGGAATTTTAAATCCTTCCTGCTGTGCCTGATGGCAGAGCCCCACCGCAATATTCTCATTTGCGCAGACAAAGGCATCCGGCAGCAGATGTTTTTCCTGAAAATGTATGAATGCATGGACACCGCTCTCCACTTCATAGCTTTCATTCCAGATTCTGTCATTTTCAAGCGGAATTCCATATCTTTGCAGGACATCTTCATAAGCCTGCCAACGCAAAAGATTTTCCTGGCTGTCTGCCGGTCCTCCCACATAGTTTAATGTTTTGCAGGAATGAGCCACTATCAGATGCTCCACCATCTGTTCCATTGTTGCGTAATTGTCCAGTCCTGATGATACAATCCCGGAATTTTTTCAAGCAGCGATACTGCCGGTACCCCGGACCCCTGAATAATCTGTATGATCTGCTGCTTCTTTTTCTGATTCAGCATATTCGTAACTTCCAGAATAATACCATCAAACTGTGACAAATCCGGCAGATGGATGATATTGTATTCTCCTGCATTGAATTTTTCATCCCTGCTGAAATTTCCGAAACTGTGAAATACCGAAATTTCTATTATCCAGCTCATGTTCTTTGATGTAATTCCTGCATCCCCGGATCCAGACATATGTAATATGTCTGCGCCATCCGTCTGCAATAATTGCAATTTTTCGTTTCATGCCTTCTCCATCTGTGTCCTTTATTAAATAAAGTGTTCTGCTTCTTCACTGAGTACATCAGCTATTTTTTTATTATACATGATTTGGCTGGAAATGTGTGAAATTTCTTCGGAAAGCGTGGCTGTATTTTTTGCAGCAAGATTAATACCTTCAGAACCTTCTTCTACCGCCCTCTGAATCTGTGAAATATATTCCATTACTGACTCGGTGCGCTGTTTTTAAATCTGCCGCCATCTGATGAAACTTCTCAACCACTTCATTAATATAGACTGCATCATCATTATACTCGTGCCCCAGCGCACACAAAATTGTCATAATCCGGAAGTATATTTTGTTCCATATAAGTTACCAGCGCGTTAGCATTTTTTATCAATTCCTGCACGGTTCCAATCACGGTACTATTGATGGACTGGATATTAACCGCTGCGTCCCTGCTGGATTCCGATAATTTACCAATTTCAGAGGCAACTACTGCAAAACCACGTCCTGCTTCCCCTGCACGTGCTGCCTCAATGGATGCATTTAATGCAAGCAGATTGGTCTGATCTGCAATATTTAAAATATCATTAGTAAGTTCACTGACTTTTTCTACTTTTTTACTTTCCTGAATTGTTGTTTGCAGTTTTCCGATAATATCAGAGACAATTTCTCCCGTATTTTTTTTATTTAAAATTGCATTATTTTTGAGTTTATCCGCGTTCTGATCCATCGTATCTGAATAGGATAAAAGACCATCGGATTTTTCCGAAAGTTCTTTCGTACGATCTTCCACTTCTTTCATATTTTTTGTAATCCCGGAAACCATATCCGCAACGGAAATCATGGATGCCGATAATTCTTCCATGGCAGCGGAAATATCATCCGAATTTTCGTTTGAACTACGTACTTGTCATCCACCTCCCGGATAATCTGGTTCATACGCAAAGAACTGTCTGTAATCCGTCCCATAACATTTTGAAGCGTATCAATAAATGCATTTACATTCCTTCCGACTTTACCAATCTCATCTTTTCCTGAAATCTTTAATCTTACAGAAAGATCTCCCTGATTTTTTTCAATATCTGCCACCATTTTCTGCAATGTCTGACTGATATAGTGCATCGGTGCTACAATCCCTCTCAGACAAATCCAAAGAGAAAACAAAATCATAAGCATTGAAACTGCAACGAATACAATAGCAGAATCTCTTGAAAATTCATATGCTGCCTGCTGTGCTTGTAATGAATCATTCATTGCCTGTTTCCGCATAGCAATCAGACTGCTGATTTTCTTTGCAAGATAATCTTCCGAAGGTTTCTGTATCACATTGATTGCCTCCGTTGCACCATCCGCATCGCCTTTTGAACTTGCGGTAAGGACCTGTTCCATTCCTTCTTTATACTTTTTAAAGCGATTTTGTAATGCCCCGAAATATTCTTTTTCCCGCGCTGTTTTTTTTCTGTTTTTTATACTGTTTAAAATAACTATCCATAGATTCCAGCTTTTCATGGATGGTTGTTGCAAAGCTTTCTTTGGAAATAGAATTTTCCGCATCACAGTGTCCATACATATTTTTCCCCATGGATTCCAGTTCGGATGACATATCCATCAATAGTTCAATACTCTTCGAACAATCCTGCGAAATTACAACCCCCGCCTGCAACAGCCTTTTCGAATTTACAAGACTTGAAATACTTGCCAAAAGAATAACAATTCCCAAAATACAAATTGGCAGCATAACCTTTACTTTAATACTGATCTGATTCAACCACTTCATAGGTATTTCCTCTCTTTCTGCCTAAATTAATGGGATAATTCCGGATGCAATTGCTCCATCTTTTTATAAAATCGTCCATTCCCTGCGCAAGTGAAATTTTACCTTCAAAATACGGATGCAGACACTGTTGAATCTGCTCATTGCAGTCCTTATCATAATCTGATATATTACTCATATCAATTTTCTTTGCAGCCTCTGCAAAAAGTGCAATATGATTTTGTCCACCAAGGAAATCCGACTGATAGTCACTTTTTGCAATCTCATCCATTGCTTTCTCATTATTGGTATAGTCCTGCGTATCCAATGTAATCTGCTTCATGGTTTTGATATCACACGTCAGACGCTTCATCAAATCCTGATAAAAGGAATATTATCGGTTCCCTGCGCCGCACACATCCATGTACCGCCCCAGTAATATGCCTGTGGACCTTCACACACGGCATAATCTCCGTAAATTCCATTTCCTTTTTCTGCGGGTTTACTACTGTCTGCCAATGCATTTCCCATCAGAGTAAAATTAATGCCCCAGGTCGAATAGAAAAAACCAAAAACATTCCCATCCGGTCCCTGATCCTGCGTCCACTGCGGACTCCACAGTGTGGTATGATTGTTATAATCTTTTTGAGCATATTCCTTCGTCTGACAAATCCACTTCTTGATATTTTCATCTATAACAATCTTGTTACCGACCACCCAGGGATGTGAGACATTGTTGGAAAATGCCCGATAGGATCATCATATCCCGATAACATTTTATATCCGGCGGCATTCATCTTCTGTGCAACCTGATCAAACTTATCCCAATCCTTCAGTTGCTTTTGTACCTGATCCGGATCGTCTGTACCCAATACCTTTTTTGCAATGGACCTGCGATACGCAAACAACCCCGGCGTTGCCTGCCAGGTCACTCCCTTTTGTATTCCATTTTCCGATACAATTTTCTTTGTATAATCATATTGCTGCTTCAGATCCTCATCGGTCAGTCCCACTGTTTTTTTACATCAATGGAATTATCTGACTTTACATATTTTGATGCATAATCTGCCTCAATTAAAAACAAATCCACTTTGTCATCATCAATACATGTATTCTGCTCTTTTAATGCTTCATCCAGATTGATCTGATAGGCATTGTTATCACTGGAAATTATGACAAAATTCACTTCAACATCGTGTTTTTTAGACAAGACTGATGCATATTTGTCATAAATTTCCTTAAACTCATCATTCCAGCAATAAATATTTACAACCTGTCCTTCCTTACGCCCGGTATTTTTTTTCTGTCCGTTTTCTCCCGTACATCCACTTAATAATGCCGCACATATGACAATTGCCGCTACCTGTTTCCAACTCTTCTTTCTCATTCAAATGCCTCCTTTTATTACTCCTCTTCTCCCCCTTTTCTTCCCCCAATATGCAGAAAAACGCCATGACACGCCCCCTGTCGTAAAAATGGATTCTGTCATGGTGTCTTTTCTGTTTTCTTTTTAAACTATTTTTCTGATACTACTCTGTGATCTTCTCAAGAGAGAAATTCGTCAGCGTAATGTCTGAAGCTGGTGTATTTTTACCACTGATTTTTCCCATGGAAATAAACATTTTCGAATCATTATCTGTGTCCTGCGGCATCGTAAATTCACAACTAACTTCCTTTTCCTCTGCTTCCGCCAGAGAAATATCTTCTCCGCCATACCACTTCTGGCAATTGTTATCCATTAAGCCGAGTTTTATGGTTCGTGCTTTCGTCGAAGTGACTTTGAATTTTACACGATATTTACATCCTTTTTCAAGTGTAAATCCATGCTGATTAAGCTGAACATCCCAGTCATTTACGCCCGGATTTATCACATGAAACACAATACCGCCATGAGTAACTACTGTTGTTGCCGTCTGACCACCCTGACCATCATTTGTATTAATGCCCCATTCACTCGTTTCATCCGAAAAATCTCCATTGGTCAGCAGATTCTTTCCGGTTTCCTCCGGCTTGATCTCCGGTGCCTTTATCTTTTCCAGCACAATGTCATCCATACAGATTCTGTGCTGCTGTGTGATCTGTTCTCCACCGACTGCACCCATGGCAATATTAAAGATCGTTTCCGGATCTGTATCCTCTTTCATCTGAAACTCTTTCGTGATCGTATGATATTCGCCGGTCAGATCTACGGTTTCCTGGCAGTATGGAGTCCAGTCCTCATTTCCATCTGCATCCTTATGGGTGCTTCCATCTCTCTGCAACGCATAAGACACTTTTACGGTCGATAGAAGATTTCATTTTCAGGGAGAGTCGATACCATTGTCCCTGTTCGAGTTTTACCCCTGTCTGCTTTAACTGGATATGCCAGTCAGCTTCTCCGGTATCGTTAATTGTGAAATCTGCCGCATTGTCTTCGTTTAAGGAGTCAACAACATACGTTACATTGGATGGTGTATAGCAATAGACTTCAAAACCTGCCATGCCTGCATTAAAACTTCCGTTTTTGATCAGACTGTCCTCATCAATCCGCACATCGTCGAGATATACGGTTGTCCCCAGCCCGAGATCAAAGGAAATATTCTTATCTGTCAGATCCGCTGCCGTCTGAAAGGAAAAACGGTAATTTTTCTTTTCATTGGTAAGTTCTGCCTGAAATTTCTGTCCGGCAACATGTACTGTCATAGTTTCTGCTTCGTTTGCCTGAGCCGAAAAACTGAGCACATATTCTGTATCCCCGCTCAGAGCAAGCCCCTGCTGTCCTGCTGTTACCACAGTTCCTTTTGGGCTTACCACTTTCAGACGGCGTCCATCTTCCAGACCGGTTACCTCTGTGGTTGCATTTTCCGGTTTCGTGATGTCCCAGTAACCCAGACGGTTCTTCCCTTCCTGGAAGGAACCGTTGTAGACATAATTTCCGTCTGCAAGCACTTTCTTTGTGGTGTCTTCTTTGATTTCTTCATATCCGGTCTTTTCAATGCGCACATTGGAAAGGTGCACTGCTGCTGTGGAAGCAGCATTTCCCAGATTAAATTCCAGACGTCCGTTGGCATCATCGGAACCTGTCATCTGAAACACATAAGTATATGTCGTTTTCTGTGTTCCAAGTTCCACTTTTGTATCCTTCCAATACCTCGTATAATTATGATCCGGTCCGGAAATATCTGCAATCATTGTACGCGCCTCATCCGCATAAGCATCAAAGGTTACTTTATATGTTCCGCCTTTTTGTAACGGCACATCCGGCTGTACCAGCTGAATGCTGTAATCTGCGGTTCCCATATTTACTGTAGAAATAACCATCTCATGATTCTTAATTTCTGCTTTTCCATCACCATCTAAAGTGGTAAGAAATTTCCAGTTTTTGTCATCACTTAAATTCTCTGCTATGGAGAAATCACCGTTGTTAATATAATTTCCCGTTGTATCCGGCTCTCTTAAAATAACATTCTTTACCGGTTTTTCCACATTTTCGTCATAACTGTCTTTCTGATATACTTTCACATAATCCACTGCAAACTGCTGATCGGCATAGGTGGTCGAATCATCCGGATACCCTACCCAGCTGCCACCGACCGCCAGATTCAAAATCATATAAAACGGCTGATCAAACGGTGCCGGATAAGCCACTTCTCCCTGCCCGCTCTTTGCAGAAAACCAGTCGGACTCTTCATGAAATTTCACACCATCAATATACCAGGTAATCTTTCCTGGCTCCCAGTCACAGGCATATGTATGATACTGATCTGCAAAATTATTTTTTGCATCTACCGTACAGGTCCCTGACTCTGATCATGCGGTTCTCCGTAATGAATGGTACCATATGCTTTATTTGTTTCCTGCCCCATCACTTCCATGATGTCGATCTCACCGCATTTTGGCCACTGTCCATACAGATTTTCGTCCGTCGGCATCATCCAGAATGCCGGCAGATAGCCTTTTCCGGTCGGAACTTTTGCACGGCACTCAAAATATCCATACTTAAAATCATGTTTGCCCTGTGTATTAATACGACCGGACGTGTAGCTTCTGGTTCCGTCTGCATTCACCGTTTCCACCGGCTTGATCAGCAGTTTTCCGTCTTTTGACCTGAATATTTTTGTCAGAATCCACATATTCCTGCCACTCACTGTTGACCCAGCCTTTTTCATGCAGTTCCACATTCCAGTCTGCACGGTTTAAAAAATTTCCGTCAAAGTTGTCCTGCCACTTCAGTTGATAGCCCTGTTTTAAGAGATCCGCTTCGGTCAGCTTTGAAGGTGTCTCAACTGTTGTTCCACCAGAAGAATTGCCCGAAGAAGAACTGCCGGAAGAAGCATTTCCGTCCGAGGTATCGTCTGTTTTCTGGTCTTTTCCATCCGTCTTGTCTTCTCCGGAAGTGTCTTCTTTCTTTCCCTTCGGAGTTATGGTGCAGGATTCACCGGATTCCACTTTCAGCGTTGTTCCATCCGCAATTTTTACAGATATTGCTTTCTTTGTCTGATTATCCACCTGTGCCTGTGCATTTTTTGTACACGTTATGGATGATTTTTCCGCACCTTTTTTGAGCACAATGTTCACATCTTTCTTTGCGGTTATTTTCGCCGGTGCTGCCAGAATCATCGAAACGTCTTCGGCATTTACAACAACCGGCACTGCCTTTTTATGGTTTCCGGAAAAGGAAACACTTTTGGCATTTTGTACCGTCACTTTCTTTATGGTACCATTGTTTTTGATCGCAACCGTTCCCTTACTGTTTACAACAATTTCTTTGACGGTACCATTATTTACAACGGCTGCCTTTTTTCCGACCACCCGAATGGTCACTTTATAAGTTCCCTTTGGAATCGTAATCTTTACGTTTTTCCCTGCTTTTACGGTAATGACCGCATTCTTCCCTTTTACGGTTTTTAATGCCTGATTCAGCTGCTTTTGAGAAGAAACGGCAAGCGTTTTACCGCCTGCCGCCTGTACCGGCGTCGCCGGTACTGTACTCATTACCATGCAGCGGCAATTGCTGCCGCTCCCACCTGTTTCCATAATGTTTTGTTTTTCACTGTAAAAACCCCTTTCTTTTTCTATTATCCTTTTACGCTTCCCAGAGCAACCCCCTGTACAATATGCTTGGAAAGAATCAGATATACAACGATAACCGGCAGGATCGAGAATGTAATCATGACATATACCTGCCCCATATCAAACTTCAGCCAGTCTGCACCACGCAGCTGCGCGATCAGAATCGGAAGTGTCTTTTTCTTGTCATCATGCAGCACAAGTGCCGGTGTAAAGTAATTGTTCCAGCTGCTGACGAAACTGAAAATTGCCTGTACGGCGATCGCCGGCTTCATCAACGGCAGAACGATGCTGTTGAACGTACGAAACTCTCCGGAACCATCAATACGTGCAGCTTCTATCAGCGAAAGCGGAAGCGCACTCTCCATGTACTGTTTCATGTAAAAGAACGTAACCGGAGATGCAATGGCCGGAACAATCAGTGGAATAAAGGAATCCATCAGTCCCATGCCTGTAATCAGTTTGATAAATCCGAGTGCCGTAACCTGTGTCGGAATCATCATAATCATCAGAATAAACGGATAAATAAATTTCTTTAATTTAAAATCGTATGCATGAATGGCATATGCAGTCATGGTAGAAAAATATACACACAAAACTGCGGTTGCTGCTGCAATGATCAGACTGTTAAACATGCCCGACCAGATCGGCAGTGTTCCATGTACCAGATTGTTCCAGTTTGTCAGCAAATGATCGCTCGGCAATGCCGTAAACCCTGCTTTCAGCTCACCTTTAGAACGCGTCGCATTGATAAACATGATATAAAACCAGAACAGGCAGAAAAATGAAATTATAATTAAAACAATATATGCGATGGCACGTCTGGCATGAATCCCAAGTCCGCCTTCCATATCTTTCTTACTTTTTGCCATCACAATCACCCCTTTCTCTTATCGTTTCCGGATACTTTAAATACAAGCAGACTCAAAAGACTTGTAATGATAAACAGTACCACGGAAAGTGCTCCTGCCATACCATAGTTCTTGCTGTACAGATGCTTGTTCAGATACATGATCAGTGTCATGGTAGAACGCATCGGATTTCCGGTTCCGTTTGTCAGAATCTGTGGCACGTCAAAAAGCTGTAATCCACCGATCAGTGAAGTAATCACTACATAAATCAGAATCGGGCGAAGCAGAGGCAGTGTAATCTTAAAAAATACCTGTGTGGAAGTTGCTCCATCCACTTCTGCCGCTTCAAATAAAGAAGTATCAATTCCCATCATTCCGGCCATCAGAAGAATGGTTGTATTTCCGAACCACATCAGGCAGTTCATCAGTGCAATCAGGCCTCTGGCACTTCCGGTATGGGATAAAAATTTATATGGTTCTGAGATAAATCCAATCTGCATCAAAAGAGAGTTAATCGGACCTGCATCTGAAAACAGTGTAAAAAACAACATGGAAAATGCAGATGCCATAATCAGATTTGGCAGGTAGATCACGGTCTTAAAAAAACGTGATCCTTTCAATCGCAGGCGTACATCGGAGAACCATGCGCCCAGCAGGAGTGAAAAAAAGATCTGCGGAATAAAACAACATAATCCAGAGGATCATTGTATTTTTAAAATAAATCCACACGTCTCCACTTTTG
>ENA-OQCE01001129-OQCE01001129.1-human-gut-metagenome-genome-assembly--contig:-NODE-1129-length-11591-cov-1.572052_pt1 | contig 11591 bp, 18 predicted proteins | sample MGYA00242495_ERZ504572 | MGnify/ENA primary metagenome ERZ504572 (study PRJEB26092, sample SAMD00036228) | human gut metagenome | host: Homo sapiens | study: EMG produced TPA metagenomics assembly of...
TGGCAGAATCTTTCAATGCTAAAATTAAACTGTTCAGAGCAAACCTAAGAGGCGTAGCTGACAAGAGGTTCTTCCTTTTCCGCATTGCTAAACTATATGCGTATCCCCACTAAAAAGCTACTGACTCATGTTTTCTCCGTATTAGTTATTACGGGAAAAAGATTGCAAGGAGCAAAGTCGGGGGGCTTTGCTCCTTCTTTTCATATATAAGAGACCGAAGCGGTTCCTCTTTTTTATAAAGCATAAACAGATTATCTTATAGTAGTGCCCGGACAGCTGCAAGGAGTTGTCTGCCTAAAGACCGGGAGTTATTCGGATAAGTCCGCAGGTTTTGGGGTGTACCAGCGGCTGGTACGGCGTGTACCAACAAGTGGTACGGCAGCTACCAAAGGTTGGTACTCCATGTACCTTAGGTTGGTACGGCAAGTACCACTGCTTGGTACAAGACATACCAAAGGACAGTACAAACCTGGTACATATATCTCATTGATTATAAGCGCTATGATACTTATTTATATTCCCGTATCGGAAGCTCCCCCTCAATGCTCCAAGCGCATTCAGCGCCAATGCTTCCATTTCATCCTCGCCCGGATAAACATGAACCGGTGCAAGGAACGAAATGCGCTCCTTCAGACGGGAAATGATATAATCGGAATGTGCCATGCCGCCCGTCAGCAGAATGGCATCTATCTTACCGTACAACACAACGGAAGCCGCACCGATGCTTTTGGCTATCTGGTAAATCATGGCATCCAATACCAATCCGGCATGCTTGTCCCCTTCCTCTATCCGGCGGACAATGGCAGGCACATCGGTCGTGCCCAAATGGGCTGTCAGCCCGGCACGGCCGGAGATACGCTTTTTAAGTTCGTCTTTTGTGTAGCGACCGGAACAGCAAAGGTCTATCAACTGCCCGGCAGGAAGCGTACCGGCACGTTCCGGCGAGAACGGGCCTTCACCGTCGAGCGCATTATTTACGTCGACAGCCTTGCCATGATGATGAACGCCGACGGATATGCCGCCGCCCAAGTGGCAGACAATCAAATCCAGCTCTTCGTAGCGCGTATGATGCTCGGCGGCATAGCGACGGGCAATGGCGCGCTGGTTCAGTGCATGCCAGATAGTGATGCGGGGCATAAGGGAGAGCCGGTGATGCGGGCTATCTCGTCCAACTCGTCCACAACACCGGGGTCGGCAATGAATGCACGGCAGCCCGGAAGCAACGCGGCCAGTTCGGAAGCTATGAGGCATCCCAAATTGCAGGCATGGGTGCGCATGGCATGAAGAATATCGTCCAGCATGGCGTCATTCACCTCATATACGCCGCCCGGTATGGGCTTCAGCAGTCCGCCGCGCCCCACTATGGCGTCAAACTCAAAAGGTATATTATTAGCTTCCAATTCTTTCTGTACCAGATTCTTGCGGAATTCAAACTGGTCGATGATATGAGAAAAGGAAGACAGTTCGTCTACCGTGTGACGGATGCTTCGTACCAAGCGGGGTACTTCGTTCTCGTATACGGCAATTTTTGTCGAAGTGGAACCGGGGTTGATGACGAGTAACTTCATCGATGTATTTATTATTTACGATTTACAATTTGATAGTTGCGAAATATCATTCGCAGTTTCCGAACCGCAACTGGTGAGGCATGCCATAGCAATGCTGTAATACTTGGACAAGCCGGAATGCTGCGCGAAGGTAGCACAACAGGGCATATAGGTCCTTGAAGCAACCCCGCCATATCGGCATGAGAGAAAAGGGAGACAGCCTTATAGAAAGCATTGCCCGATTCGATATTCGGGAAAATCAAGACATCGGCCTCGCCGTTGATGGGAGATACAATGCCTTTGATGTCGCCGCTCGTCTTTTCGCAGGAAGTCTTTACATCCAATGGGCCGTCGATGATGACATTTCCGAACTCGCCTGCCTCGGCAAGTTCCACAATATTGACATAATCCAACGAATGAGGGAACTTGGCGCTCACCTTTTCCGTACAATGGATAAGTGCGATACGCGGCTGTTCGATACCAAAATGGCGGCAGGTATGGATGGCATACCAAATCATCTCTATGCGCTGCTGCAAGGTGGGCCGGGGAATGACTGCGGCATCCGAAAAGAACAGCAGTTTATCATAGGTGGGAATCTGCATGACAGCCAGATGTGTCAGAATCTTTCCTTTCGGCAGCAGTCCCTTTTCCTTGTCGAGAATGGCATGAAGCAGATTATCCGTATTGATAATACCTTCATCAGAATATCCGCACCGCCCTCACGCACGATACGCACCGCTTCGCGCGCCGCTTCATCCTTGTCTTCAATATGCAACGTCTGCACATATTCGGGATATTTCTTTAAAGTAGGATATTTCTCCAAGATGGCCGAATCGCCGATCATCAGAAATTCGGCAATGCCTTCGTCCAAAGCGCGGGCTATGGCATATTCAGTATTGGGGTCATTGGCACAGACTACGGCAATGCGTTTCCTTTTATTTAAGGTCTTGAGATGAGAAGTTAATTGATCAAAGTTCCGAATAGGTTCCATAACGTTAGATTTTTAGCAAATATCTAAAAAAATGTCGAGAAAAAGAACGGTATACTTCATTTTATTTCTATGTTTTATATCATTTTGACAGGTTCAATACGGAGAGCACAGAGTTTCACGGAGTTTTCGGGACAAAAAACATATTTCTTTATCACATTTTTAAGACAAAAGAACAAAAGAACATATTCCGCTTTGTCTTTTTGTTCTTTGGATAAAAAAAAACATGCCATGTCGCAAGACTGAACATGCCGTGATTTGCCGCAATACCCCTTAAAGAAATAAAAAAAACTCCATGAAACACTGTGCCCTCTGTGGTGAATTATGTACTTTTGTCACAAATACAGAGAGATATACAATATGAACAGCCTTATTTTTCCGCCATACGTGCACGAGGGCGACCGGGCGATAATCCTCTCCCCCTCCAGCAAGATTGACAAGTCCTTCCTGAAAGGAGCCAAAAAACGGCTGAAGTCATGGGGACTGGAGGTTATCATCGCCAAACATGCAGCAGTGCGCACGGCACTTACGCCGGAAGCATACAGCAGCGGTTGAAAGACCTGCAGGAAGCCATGGACGATGAGAAAGCCAAAGTTATCCTTTGCAGCCGCGGCGGATACGGTGCTGTGCATCTGGTGGGGCAGCTCGACTTCACCCGGTTTCGCCAGCATCCCAAATGGCTTATCGGCTTCAGCGACATCACCGCCCTGCACAACGTGTTTCAGCAAAACGGCTTCGCTTCGCTGCACGCTCCCATGGCACGGCATCTCACCGTGGAGCCGGAAGATGATCTTTGCTGCCAGGCATTGAAAGACATCCTGTTCGGCAATAAACTGCAGGAAGAAACCTCGTTCAGCTATACCTGCCCGGCACACAAGCTCAACCGCAAAGGCGAGGGAACGGGTATCCTTCGGGGCGGAAACCTGGCGGTGCTTTACGGGCTGCGCGGCACGCCTTATGACATTCCGGCAGAAGGTACGGTACTCTTCATCGAAGACATAGGCGAGCGTCCCCATGCCGTGGAGCGTATGATGTACAATCTGAAACTGGGCGGCGTACTCGAAAAGCTGTCCGGACTGATTATCGGACAGTTTACCGAATACGAAGAGAACATGTCTTTAGGCAAAGAGCTGTACGGCGCATTGGCCGATTTGGTAAAAGAATACGATTATCCTATATGCTTCGGATTTCCGGTGGGACACGTTACGATGAACGTACCGATGATTAACGGTGCGCAGGTCACGCTGGAAGTTGGAAAAAAAAGAAGTGAAACTAACATTTAACACCCACAAAGAATGAAACGGAATTATACAATTATCCCACTGGCACTGCTGTTGCTCATAGCGATGGTAGCGTGCAGCAATAAAAGCAAAGGCAATACCGACAGTGAGGGAAAACAACCTAAGAGCACGGTCAGCGTACCCCAATTCGATGCAGACAGCGCTTATCGGTATGTCAAGGAGCAAGTAGACTTCGGTCCCCGCGTACCCAATACTGCGGCACACAAAGCCTGCGGAGAATATCTTGCAAAGAAGCTGGAACAATTCGGCGCCACGGTATACAACCAGCAAGTGGATTTAACCGCCTATGACGGCACCCTCCTAAAAGCCCGCAACATCATCGGCAGCTACAAGCCCGAAACGAAGAAACGCATCGTGCTGCTCTCGCATTGGGACAGCCGTCCATGGGCAGATGCTGACTCTGACGAGAAAAACCGTCACACACCCATTCTCGGCGCCAACGACGGTGCGAGCGGGGTAGGCGTATTGCTCGAAATAGCCCGCCAACTGCACAAACAGCTACCCGAACTGGGCATCGACATCGTACTGGTAGATGCCGAAGACTACGGCCCTCACCAATCCTATACAGGCAACCATAAGGAAGAGTATTGGGCGCTCGGTTCGCAGTACTGGGCACAGAATCCCCATGTCCAAGGATATAATGCGCGTTTTGGCATCCTTCTTGATATGGTAGGCGCCAAAGACGCCACTTTCTTCTACGAAGGATACTCCGAAGAGTTTGCCAAGGGCATCAACCGGAAAGTATGGAATGCGGCCAATAACCTGGGCTACGGACGTTATTTCGTAAAAGAAAAAGGGAATATCGTAACCGACGACCACCTTTTTGTGTTCCGGAACGCACGCATCCCTACCATTGACATCATTCAATACAGCGAGGAAACCGGATTCTACGAAAACTGGCATACCCTGAAAGATGACATGGACGGCATCGACCGCAACACTCTGAAGCGGTAGGCCAGACGGGTCATGGAAGTTATCTACAATGAAAAATAAATACTAAAGATAAAATTATTATGAGTATCAACGAAGTGCAAGATGAAGTAATCGCCGAGTTCAATGATTTCGACGACTGGATGGACCGCTATCAGCTCCTCATCGATTTAGGAAATGAACAGGAACCGCTTGATGACAAATACAAGACAGAGCAGAATCTGATTGAAGCTGTCAAAGCCGTGTATGGCTGCAGGCGGACGAGGAAAACGGCCGAATCGTTTTCCAAGCCGAAAGCGATGCTTTAATTGTAAAAGGCATTATCTCGCTGCTTATCAAAGTGCTGTCCGGACATACTCCGGACGAGATTCTGAATGCGGACCTCTACTTTATAGACAAGATAGGATTAAAGGAGCATCTTTCTCCCACACGCAGTAACGGATTGCTCTCGATGGTGAAACAGATGCGGATGTATGCGCTGGCATTCAAGGCAAAAAGCGCTAATAATTGAGCGGACTGTTGCTGTTTTGGACAGAAGAACAAAAGAACACATACTCTTATAACTATTCTATATAGTAATGTGTTCTTTTGTTCTTCTGTCCATATATACCATCGGTTTACTTTTCTTCTCCCTCCACATACTCCAGTATATCTCCCGGCTGGCAATCCAATACCTTGCAAATAGCTTCCAATGTGGAGAAACGGACAGCCTTTGCCTTACCGGTCTTCAGAATAGAAAGATTCGCCGGCGTAATGTCAATCTTCTCCGCCAGTTCTCCCAAAGATATTTTTTCTTCGGGCCATCATAATGTCAAGGTTTACTATAATCATTTTCTTTTTCCCAATATTCGGTTAAATAGTCAAGTCCTGTTCTTCTTTCATCTTCAATCCTATTGCGAATACCTCGGCCACAATCAATGTAGAAATTCCTAATACCAAAGTGGTTGTATTCACCGTATCCGAAAGATGCAACTCGTAACCATGAACGGAAAAAACATTGCCTACACTCCTAAAAGTAAGATATGCAGGAAGAAGCGCCGTACAGAAACTGATAATCAATGCCGCCCCTAACAGGCGCAAGCGGTGGACGTTCTTCCAGTTGAAGATATCGGACTTGTTGATAGAAATCACCAAGCGGACAAACAGCACAATACTCCAGACACATATAACTATATGGAGAAAAATTCAACAAAAGTAAAAAGCAGCCTGCTCCCAAGTTGTGGATTCCGTATCGACACTGACCATCATCGAGTTGAAAGAGACCGGTACATATTCACCGCTCCTTTCATTATAAACGGAATCTTGGAAAAGGCCGTTATCGCCCAAACCGGAAAGGTGCTCCGGCAACAGGCTGATGTACTTCATGTTCATCAGTTTTTTCTGGCTTGCCTCGGAAGCATTGCCGTCAATCCCGGCTTCCACACCGGCTTTTACCCCTACGATAAAATAGTAGCCGGTCTCAAAAACCGAATAGCTCAACACGAGCACTACAATCACACAAAGAATATTCAGTCGTCTTTTCATATTTTAAAAGTTGTATCAGTTGCCGGTAACCGATAAGAATTCATTACTTTACAAGAGACGGCAAACAACACTGCCGCTACTGCCAGACAGCTCCAATAGGCCGGTTCTCCAAGCAAATCGGATGTATATTTCACATCGGGATAATGCAAACTGAGGAATACCGACAGGCTGTTGTTCAGAATATGTATTAAAATTCCAGGAACCAGACTGCCCGTTTTATAATAGAGCCAGGCAAACAAGCCCCCCGATAATACAGCACCTGCACCTGTGCCGGGTTAATATGGAAAATTCCGAAAACAAGGGCGGAAAGGATAATAGCCTTCACCGGACTGTACCTTTGCAGCAATACTTTCGTAATCGCTCCCCGAAACAACATTTCTTCCAAGACAGGCCCTAACACCGAGATACAGATAATGCCCAGCCAACCCGATTGCAACACATCGAATGTAGCTCCCATCCAATCAGGCAGGAAAGACAATCTGGACATCACAAAGTCTATCAGGAAAATAGTAGAAAGGCCTATAATGATACTCCATCCCAAATAAGCAACCGACACCGGAGACCATATCCGCCCGTCATCTTTCAAATAGCCCTTCTTCCACAAATAGCAACCCATACCGACAAATCCCAGCAACATACTCGGAGCCAAAGCTATAACGCTTGCAGCATCTATCGTACCACTGATGCATACGAATAAAGCATGGCAAAAGGCATCACCAACAATGCAGCCAAAATCTGCATTACAAAATAAATCAAAACCAGTTTTATTGCTGTTTTCATCGTTCCTTCTTTTTTAAGAGCGTGTAAAGATACACATTTTCCTGCGAACTCGTCAAGCCGCAGCAGCAACTCCCATTAACAACATCATCACCATAGAAAGTGACAGTACCAGCAATGTAATACTCATAAATGCTCTCTTCATAACCGTAGACTTTTTATAATCAGCACTTATTCTTATCTACCTATTCTGTTTCTCAATAAGAATTTATCGTTTTTCGATATGCAAATAAAAGAGCTTTTTCTGAAAAGACAAAGAGAAACAGCATGTTTTTATCGAAAAACAATAAAAAAGATATGTTTTTCAATAAATATACAAGAAAGAGCTCAATAATGAAAACCTGAAAAGCAGTGTTATGAAAGAATAGCAGTGATTTCAGCCTCGTCCTTATGGAGCTGTGCTATCAGTTCGTCTATGGAATCGAACTTCAGTTCCGGACGGGTGCGACAAACGAAGGCCAATCGCATGTTGATTGTAAATATCAGCATCAAAATTAAAGATATGCACCTCAATGCTACGGTCTATGCCATTATTCAATGTCGGGCGGTAGCCGATACTCAACATCCCCGCATGCTTTTCCCCGCCAAGGAAAGCATAAACGGCATATACCCCGTCAGCCGGAACCAGTTTTTCACAATCGCCGATGCGCAGATTAGCAGTTGGAAAGCCTATCTTACGTCCAACGCGGTAACCGTTCACAACCGTACCGTCCAAAAAAAATTGATAGCCCAAGCAGTTTGCCGCCTCCGAAACGTTTCCTTGCAGCAAAAGGCGGCGGATAGCCGAAGAGCTGACCGTCATTGCATCGGTGTAATAAGCCTGTGCCAATAGCACTTCTATTCCCAACTCCTGTCCATAACGCACATAATCTTCAAATCCTTCACTCCGATTATGTCCAAAACGGTGGTCGTAACCTATCACTAAAACCTGCACCCGGTAATCTTGCTTTAATATAGCCATAAATTGTTTGGCCGACAGGCACGCCAAATCAAGTGTAAAATCGAGCATGATGCAATAATCTATCCCGGTACCGGCAAGCAGAGACACTTTCTCATCGCAAGTAGTAAGCAGCTCAGGACGAAAATCAGGTTGCATCACTTTGCGGGGATGAACCGGAAAAGTAATTACCGATGAAGCAAGCCCACGTTCAGCCGCAACTTTACACACCTGTTCTATCAGGAACCGATGTCCCCGATGCACTCCGTCAAAAAAGCCGATAGTGGCTACATTGGGCAGGAGTTCATTGCCAGATGTTCCGGTATATAGTTGCATACTCACCTCATGCGGTTTGGTTCATTTAAATAAATGACTCCAGTCTTCACCGGCTTTCGGGACATAAGTGGAAATACCTAATGACCGGGCAGTCATACAATTGGCTTCCGAATCGTCGATAAAGAAAGTTTCTTTCGGATCCAGCCCCGCATCATCCAGCACTTTGCGGAAGATTTCTTCATCGGGCTTCGCCATCTTCATTTCATAAGAAAGGAAAATATGTTCGAAATAATCTTCTACGCGGAATGTCTTATAGGGAAAAGCATGTTCGCAGGACCATTTCCAATGGATTTCGTTGGTATTGCTCAACAGATATACCACATAGTCCTTACGCAGGGCCAGCAATAAATCCAGTTTATAGGTCGGTATGCTCACCAAAAAGCTGTTCCATGCAGCATCAATCCGGGCATCGTCAATGTCTTTTCCTATCTTTTCCCGTATCACATTCCGAAAATCGGCACTGGAAATAAGGCCTTTCTCATATTGCTGGAAGAAATCCTGCTGGTGATATAGGTCGAGGGTGTGTTCTACATCCGGCAACCCCAATTCCCTAAAGTTCTCCAAACAACGTTGGCGGTCTAAATCAATCAGCACACCGCCGAAGTCTACTATAAGGTTTTTAATTCCTTTTCTTTTCATTATCTCATTTTTGCATTAGACGTCGGACAAGGCGAATACCTTCGCCCACCCATAATACCAAAGAAGTAGAAGCAATGATTATCATCCATGTCGTAAAATCAAGCGGCTCCGTACGGAATACAGCCCCACCGAACTGTACGATGACAAACTGACCGCCCAAAATGGCAAGTACCACCAACTCCATGCCGTAAGATTTGGATATTCCCTTAAAAGCAGAATCCGATGTTCCGAACACTCTCGCATTGAACAGGTTCCAGAATTGCAGCATAACAAAGAAAGTGAAGAAAATTGTAAGGCGTTGTACCGTCATACCGCCTTCTTCATTGTTAAACCGGAACAACATGCCCATAAGCAATGCCAGGAAAACCACTCCCATGCCAAGTATATAATTCCGCATGGATTTGGTTATAATGAAATCCGTACTTTTGCGGGGTTTCTCTTTCATGACACTCTCACTGGGCGGGATAGACGCCAAGGCCAAAGCGGCAAAGGTATCCATAATCAGGTTCACCCACAGCATCTGCGTTACGGTCAACGGCAATTCAGTACCCACCAGCGAACCCAACAGCACAATGAACAGTGCCACGAAGTTAATCGTCAACTGGAATACGATGAAACGCTGGATATTCTTATACAGTGAACGCCCCCACATCACGGCCGTACCGATACTGTTGAAAGAGTCGTCCAGCAGCGTGATGTCACTTGCTTCTTTCGCCACAGATGTTCCCGTTCCCATAGACAACCCCACCTGTGCATGGTTCAAGGCCGGAGCATCATTGGTTCCGTCACCCGTCACGGCTACCACCGCGCCTTTCTGTTGCAGTAGCTGAACAAGACGTTGCTTATCGGTAGGACGGGCACGCGACATAATTTTCAGGTCCAGCACCGGTCGAGCGCCTCTTCGTCCGTCAGGTCGGCAAAGGCAGCACCCGTGATACGGTTACGTTCCGTATCTTCCGGTTTCCATAAACCTATCTGCCGCGCAATTTCGGTTGCCGTACCCGGCGTATCTCCCGTTACTATCTTTACGCCGATGCCTGCCGACTGACATTTTGCGACCGCCGCAGGCACATCCGGACGTATAGGGTCACTGATGGCCACAACGCCGAGGAAAGACAAATCGTTTTCTGCAACCAATGCCACACAGTCGGCCGGTTCCGTATCGTCTACTATCTTATAGGCAAAACCAAGCGTACGCATCGCCATGTTCTGATAGTTCAGCAACTGAGCTCTACCGTAGAACGATATTCTACCGCATCCACCCGCTTGCCATCCAGAAGCACATCCTTACATTTGCCCAATACAATTTCGGGAGCACCCTTTACATAAAGTATTTTCTTCCCAATCAGAGGAGAGTGTACCAATGTTGCCATAAACTTCCGTTCGGTAGAGAAAGTCAACTGGTCAAGCACCTTCACGCCCTCTCTCAACTCCAGATAATTACGCTGCTGGCTATTGAGCCACAACAATAAAGCTACCTCCGTAGGATTACCCACGCCTTTGGGCTTCTCTTCCGGAGTCGTTTCCTCCAGAAAAGCTGTAGAATTGGCACTGATACCTTCCATTACCAATTTACTCAAATCATCTTCTCCTATTTCCTTTCCGTCCTTCAATCCGTAGAAATTCGGTTCATACACCTGCATCAGGTTTTGTGTCAGCGTACCCGTCTTGTCCGTACAGATAACGGTAATTGCCCCCATTGTTTCGCAGGCATGCATCTTCCGCACCAGATTATTGGTAGAAAGCATGCGGCGCATATTCAGTGCCAGACTGAGCGTCACACTCATGGGCAGGCCTCGGGAACGGCAACGACAATCAAGGTTACTGCCATCATAAAGTACTGCAAAGTAGCTTTCAAAGCAGGCAGCCATTGCTCAAAGTATGGAATGAGGCAAAATCATAAACCAGGACAACATCCTTTATAAAGAAGATAGCGAATGCAAGACCGGCTACCGAAAAGCCGATTTTCCCTATGAGGTTGGCAAGTTTTGTAAGCTGGATATTCAACGGAGTAGGCTCGGTCGTTTGCTCGGTACTCTGGCGGGCAACTTTTCCGATCTCCGTGGCGTCACCCACAAACTCTACACGCATAACTCCGTGTCCGTCGACCACTGTTGTACCGCGCATCACACGGTTGAAGCATAAGTGGCTTCTTCATCAAAATCCGCTTCTACAGTAGTTTTGGTTACAACAGGCTCACCCGTAAGATTAGATTCATTTATCTGTAAAGAAACAGCTTCCAGCAATTCACCGTCTGCGGGAATTTCCTCACCGGTTTCCAATATAACAATATCTCCTACTACCACATCCTTACGGGGAACCTCCTGTACATGTCCGTTACGAATCACCTTTACCAAAGTTTCCTCGTTCACTGCATTCAGTAAATCAAACTTTTTATTGGCGTCGTATTCAAAAAAGAAGCCAATACCGGTAGCCAGTAAAATAGCAACTATGATACCGATTGTTTCGGCATATTCGTTCTCCACTATGGAAATAATCAAAGAAAAGAAAGCAGCCACCAGCAATACTCTTACTACGGGGTCTTCAAACTTTTCCAGATAAAGTTTCCACAAAGACGGGCGCTTCGGAGGCGTCAACAGGTTTACACCATG
>ENA-OQCE01001131-OQCE01001131.1-human-gut-metagenome-genome-assembly--contig:-NODE-1131-length-11571-cov-3.400909_pt1 | contig 11571 bp, 9 predicted proteins | sample MGYA00242495_ERZ504572 | MGnify/ENA primary metagenome ERZ504572 (study PRJEB26092, sample SAMD00036228) | human gut metagenome | host: Homo sapiens | study: EMG produced TPA metagenomics assembly of...
GATAGAATTGACGAAAGAAGGTAAGAAATTACATGTGATTATCGACAGTCCTTCGCTGCCGCCTTCTCTGTGGTCGATAATGTTCCGTCGCATAGCTACGATGCTCCGAATCCCGGTTCTGTCCGGATTGTTTTGATGTTGATGTGAAAGCCGGTCGGAAGGAAACATTGAAAGTGCGGCTGGTTCCGGTTGTGGAATAATACATGAATGTACCGATATGCGGGGTACGACAATACCGTTGAATGGGCATATCGGTATGCTTCAATTTCTATTTGTTATTTGCCGAAATTCCAGTTCCTGATGATTTGCAGTATTTCCTCTTTCATTTCCTTCGTTATGTTGTTTTGTGTACTGGGCTGGAAGGCGAGAAACCTCTTGGCTGCTTTATGGAATTTGTCCGGATGTAAAAAAGAGGGGTTTGTATACAATTTGGCGAGTAGGAAGTAGGTATATCCCTGTTCCGGTAAAATCCGGCTGATTTCCAGCAGGTAACTTTCCGCTTTCTGGTATTGCTTGATCGCCTTTTCGTTTTTTGCAATTGCATAGTATAGTTCGGGGGCTGCACTTAGTTTTAATGCCCTGTCCAACCATTTGATGGCAATATCGTGCTGTCCGGTCTTATAGAAACATTCTGCTCCCTCATATAGAAAATCTGTCCGGTGGTATAACTGGACAAACAGACCGGCATACCGGCTGGCTGCTTGTTCGTACTCCTGATTATGATATAATTCCTGAAGCGTCTTCCATTCCCTATAGGTATAGTAGGTATCTTTCTGTCCGTAGAAAAGAATGCAGGTAAGAATGGCGGCGATGGCACTGATATACGGGATACTCCTCTGTGCTCGCTGCTTGTTATGCTTCGGATTGGTCACACATATGGCGGTCAGGAATAAGAGCAGAACCAGTAGGTCGGGAGTTGAAGCGGATAGGAATAAAGGGCGAAGATTCCGAGTGCCAGAATTCCGCCGGATGCTCCTATCTGTCTGTGTCTGATCCATAATAAAGGGAAAATGCGAGCCAGAAGATAAAGAACAGCAACCCCGTAATACCTAACTCAAGTCCTATTTGCAGATATTCGTTGTATGCATACTGGGGACAGGTTGCGGTTTGTTTTTCTTTGGAAGAAGCGGTATCGGTTTCGAAATAGGCAGATTGTTCCTTTGCGTATGTGGCTGGAAAGCCGCCTATACCTATGCCGGTTACCGGATGTTCCATGATAGCCTGGGTCGTGATATTCCAGATCAAAAGCCGGCGATCTCCGGCCTGGGCTTTTTGGATATTCCCGACCAAAATGACTGCCGTGATCGCAACAAACAGGATAATCGAAGAGATGGCAAACAGCTGGATGTGTTTCTGTATGGCTTCTTTCGTCTGTTTCCATCCGATCAGCCTCATCCAGCAAACCCAGATTCCGGAAAGGAGGGCTGCAAGCCATACGGGTTGGTCTGTTTTGAATATTAAGGTGGTGATAATCAAAGTAGATCCGAGAATGGAGAAATAGAACAGGAAAGTACGGGATTTCCACAAAGCGATCTTGTCGCAATTCTTAAAACGGAGTAATGTGTTCAGACAGACTGGAAAAATGACTGCGATATAGCCATAGAAAGGCTCTGGTTTCAGCGATGTTTCAAGCAGCCTGAAGACAGGATGGGTGATGGGAGCAGGATTGATGGTATGGCTGATCCCCCAGATGGCCGGAACGATTCCGGTAAATATGATGATCGTAATGAAAAACGGTCGTAATTCCTGATGCGCCTGTAAAGCACCTCTGAGCATAAACCAGAGAGCAACCAGCTGAGCGATGAAAAGGAAACGTTCCGGCTGAAGATTCTCGTCTTTGTCGTAAGAAACCAATACGATACCGAACAGAAGTAATAATAAGGCATCCGGTAATGAAAAGATAAAACGGCTTTTCTTTGTTGTGAATTCCATAAGTAGAACCCCACCGGCTAACAATAGAGATGTGAAATGAAACCAGCAAATTTTTCCGGACAGCGTGCCGTCTGCTAATTCCGGATTCATGGCGAAGATTATACACAATAGTAACATTCCACTCGTTGCGAGTAAAAGTAATCTTAGATAACTAAAAAAATTATTCATAATTATATTTATTAAAATGTGAAAAAACTCTGCTTTCTGTGGGTTGAGAGGCAGAGACCTTCTCACAACTTATCTGTCAGGCATTGCCAAATGGATGGCAAAGAAATGGACCGATGCAAGTATACCCTATTTAAACAGAAAGAGAAGCCAGTGTGTTTTCCTTTTGAGAGGAAAGATTTGAACAGGTCTAAAGAGGTCGCAAAAGTATATTTTGCTTTATTGGAGGGTGAATGTTAGAGTTGACATTTTGTTGACAATATGCAAACGACTGGCATACAGAGTATTTTGATGATAAACGGTAATCCTTATTTGAAAGGGGAAAGTTAAGGTTAGGGTTGTTTTTTTAATGTGAAAAGAGGTAAATAGAGGAAGATTCCTAAGATAGACATGGCAAGCCCGCCGATGGTGCCGGCGGCAAGCGGGAACCAAAACGCTTCCTTATCCGGACCTAACATGAATGGGATGAAGCCTAAGATGGTCGAAACGACTGTGAGGAAAATGGGCGTGATCTTAGCATTCCAGGCTTTCAGATATGCCTTGTAGGGCGACATCAACGGTTTGCGTTGCCGGATTTGGTTGTATTCATTCAAAATGTAGATGCTTGCGTTAACGGTTATGCCGCACAATAGGACGAAGGAGGCAAATCCTCCTTGGTCGAAATTCAATTTAAACCAATAGAACGTGAGGAATACGCCAATGTAAGAGATCGGTATTACAAAGATAACGGCCAACGGCTGTTTCAGCGAATTGAACAGGATACTGGTGGTAAAGAAGATAATGACGATGATCAGCAATAACAGAAGATATTGTTTATTGTCCTTTTTGTCCCAATACCAGTAAGCGCTTTCCGACTTGGCGGTATAACCCATCGGCAGTATGGCATTGATTTCCTTCAGGTCGCGTTCCTGTATCTTATTTCCCTGATTGGAAGCCCCGATATATTCGTATTGCAGACAGAGGCGGTATTGTTGGTTTACTTTGCAAACCTTCTGCGGCATCTGTCCTTTTTCGACACTTGCAAGTTCTGCTAACTTGTAGGGCTTGCCGTCAATAGTTTGTGGAACATACTGCATGCTCCACACATCGTATTCCTGTGACTGGCGGGAGGAGAGTTTCAGTTTCTCTGTCTCTTCGTTGACGACGATCGTCCCGGTATAAATGTCCTTTCCGAAAACGGGATTGATGGAGGCGAACAGGTCGATCGGCTGTATGTCCTCCTGGGTCAGCCGGGCTTTGTTGAGGTTGAAGTAGAACTCCTGGTAATCGTCTTTCCACCACGAGAATTCTGAATTGATCAGCACTTCCTTGATGCGGCGGTGGGTGAGCAACTTGGCTTTCAGCTGTTCGGCCCATTCGTACAGCTCGTCGTAGTTGTAACCATACATCACGATACGGAAAGAACCGGCTCCTTCGCGTACATCGTTGCTGAATCCCTGGTCCTGCAAACCGTAGACTTGCCAGCTCCCCCCCCCCAATTCAAGTGCTTTGCTGATGATTTTGCTTTTCAATGTGTACGGGAAACCGCTCCGTTCACTCTCTTTCGTAAAATAGATGCGGATACCGGCCTGGCGTGCGCTGTAGACGTTTGTTTGGAACTGTCGTATTTCTTTGAAGGTGCTGAGATAGGCTTCCATCCGGCTCATCAAGGTATTCATTTGTGGCAAGGTCGTCCCGTTCGGGAGCGATGCGCTGACAGACAGGACCGTTTCTTCGTTGCGGGTGAAGTAACTTCCTTCATAAACTTTTTGTACGAACAGGCGTAGGGTCCCACCCAACGTCTTATCGACGATGGGTTTGATCTTCTCCTTGTACGTCTCGTTGGAGGCGAATTTATTATATGTATCGATTAGCAGGGTGTCTGTTGCCGTGTAGACCTTCTTTTTGTCTTTCGTGTCGTATTCGATTTTTTCCGGTAACAGGAAAACCGGGATGCCGAATGCTAACAGTAAAATGAAACATGCCAATTTCTTCCATCCGCAAAGGAAATCGATCTGACATTGATAGTACCGGTTGTAGTAGACAGGGAAACGTTTGAGAAAGCGGTTCGTTCTTTTTCTGATCCGGCTTTTCCATGTATACTCGGTCTCTTCTCCGGATATGTTCTTTTTCCCGCTTTTTTTCCATTCCAAATTCATCTTATCGATTAGGGCGGGAACCAGGAAAAGCGCGATCAATAGGGAGACTCCTAAATTGATGATGACGACAGCCGCAAAATCCTGCAGATTGAGGCGTATCTTTTCATCTAAGAAAAAGATAATGACCAGTGCACCTATCGTTGTCAAAGTGGCTGCCAATATGGATAGGATTGCCTTTCGGTTATGTCGGTTCCGGATATGTTCCGTCATGACGATCGTGTTGTCGATCACCAGGCTGAGTGAGATTGTGACGCCTGCCAACGAATAAAGCTGCATTTCCAGTCCTGACAGATAATAAAGGATGACAGCAATACTGAGGTTGATCGAAAGGCTGATGATGATCAGTAACAGATATTTTATCTCGCGTGTGATCAGCAAGACAAACATCAGTAGGATCAGGACGGTGAGCCCCGTGCGAACATAAATCTTGTTCAGTTCGTCCTGAATGAATTCGGTCGCGTCATAGCTGGTATGTATTTCATAACCGGGTGGAAGCAGGGTACGGATATGTTCCATTTCGGCTCTTACCCGTTTGGCAAGTTCCAGCTGGTTCGCCGTCTCCTCGGCGCGGATGGACAGATAAATGGAATTCAAGCCGTTGATACGGTAATAACTCTGTGGAGCCTCTTCCTGACGGGTGACTTTTAGCAGTTGGTCCAGGCGGATCAGCTTGCCGTCTTTGTTCAGGACGGTTATAAGCGATGGGTTGAATCCGTCTGTTTCGTTTTCAGGAACCAAAGCGAGACGTATCCACTGGCTACTTTGTCCTTCTTTGCACGAAGTCGCCAACTGGGTTTCCACGTTTCCGGTTCCTAAGAATTCTTTTTGATAATACTGGCTGATCGCTTTCTGTATATCCGGGATGCTGATACCTAACGTTGCCAGCTGACGGCTATCATATTCCAGTCGCCATTCCATCGGGGTGGCACCGCTGACATCGATGCGGTAGATGCCGGGAATCCCGCTTAGGCGAGGTTTTATCTGGTCTTCGGCAAAGCGTTGTATGAATATGGGTGTGGCTGCCGCATTCAGTGTGTAGCTCATGAAAGGCCGTACTTCCTTGTCGTCCGGCCGGCTCATTTCCAGGACTGGATAGCTCAGTCCGTCCGGTAGGCTGGGCCATGTCTGTCGGATGATGGTAGACGCTTCGAAACGGGCGGCATCGATATTGGTATGCTTGTCCAGCTCGAGCGTGACATATCCCCATCCGTTGCCGGAAGTGGAATTGATCTCCTTGATCCCCTTGATGCGTGCCAACATCGCTTCGAGCCGCGAGGTCACTTCCATCTCTATCACGCGTGCCGAATTGCCTGGCATGTTATAGCTGATAGTCAACTGTGGCAGCGTGCGTGACGGCGACAGCTTGATCGGCAGCAGCGGTATAAAGGCAATCCCTGCCAGTGCCACGCAAAGGAAGGTGACGATGATGGTGAAAGAGGATATTTTAGGAGATGCACTCATTATTCATTTTTTGTTACAATCCGTATTTATATTCGAACTCGTTCGAAAGGGAAACTCCCGTTTCGAAATCGTGCAACGTCAGTTTTCGGATCTTATAATAGCTCAGCCAGTAGTTCTGTAAAGCCGAAATATAGTTCCGCTGCGCTTCCTGTTGGCGGTTCAGCGACAGAGTAAGACTGTTGATATCCGCTTTTCCGATCATGAAGCGTTGCTTGGTTTCGCTGTAGGCTGTTTCTGCCAGGTCTACCGCTTCTTCGGCACTCCCAATCAGGGCTTGCTGGATATTGAAGTCGCCGACTGTCATAATCACGTCTTCTTCTACTGTCAATTCTTTTTGTTTGGCGGATGTTTCGGTGACAAGCAGGTTGTTCTTGGCAATATTATGCTTCCCTTTTCGTACGCCCCAGTCTACCAACGGGATCGAAACAGACAAAGAGACGATTTCCTGCTGTTGCAGATTTTTGTAGGCGTCCTGTATGTTCTTGGACACTTGGTTGAATCCGACGCTGGCATTGATCTGGGCGTTGAACATCGCTTCTTTCTTGGTTTTGTCTACCTGCTGCTGGGCTTCTAATATTTGCTGGCGCAACTCCAGAAAGGTCGGGTTGTTTGCACGTGCCAATTCGAGTGCTTTGTCGACCGAGATTTCCATATTGCGCGGGCGGCTTGGGAGGCGCAGGCGTATTTCTGTATTCTTGTCGAAGTTCAAGTAAGAGGCGAGGCTGAACATGGCACGTTTTAGGGTGATTTCCGCATTTTTCAATGTGTTGCGTGCGTTTACGGCATCCAATTTCAGTGTCAGCAAATCCGCTCGGCTGATAGAAGCTATCTTATGCCGTTCCTGCCCTGTCCGGTACAGTGTGTCGGTCGTGGCGACATTTTCCTTGGCCAGATCATATTCACCTGTGCCATTGCCAGAGCGAAGAAATAGGTCGTTGCTTGCTCGCTCATTTGCTCTACATTATATAATAGTTCTTTCTTGACCTTCTCGTATTTCAACGGTTCGATTTTCCGTTCCCATTTAAAAGCGTTATACCCCAATAAGTCTTGCTGGTAGCCGAGGCGGATCGGAACCGATGAGAACTGGTTATAAGTTTGGTCGCCGAAATAGCGCATATAATCCAAGTCTGTATCCAAATAGAATGTACCGCCTAAGAGGTCGAAATTCTGTTCGATCTCCAATTGCCCGCCCGCATAAAACGATTGTTGTTTTCTATATACGTCGATATCAGCCTCCGAGTCATATCGTTGGGTAAAATAACGGCGGTATTGTGCCGGCGTCAGATTTAGGGTAAGGCTTGGCAGACGGCCGGCCTTGTAAGTCCGGTATTCCCAGTAGCCGGCCAGATACATATTCTTGTATCGGAAAGCGTCCAGCGAACTGTCGGCCGCCAGTGTGATAGTTCGTTCCAGCGTCAGTGTGAGCTGCGCTTTTCCTCCGAACACGCATGCAAGCATCAACAACGTGATGACATATCTATAAATGAATTTCCTGTCCATAACTTCCAATTTTCAATTTTCAACATTCAAATTACCAACCTCATGTTTGCGATAAATGAACCAGTATATCAGTGGTATGACAAAAAGGCTGACTGCCGTACCGATCAGCATGGCCGAGATCATGGCGATGGAAAGCGGCTTTTGCAGTTCGCTGCCCATATCGAATGTGAAAAGCAGCGGAACCATTCCGAATATTGTCGTTAATGATGTCATGATGATAGGACGCAGGCGCCGCCGTCCGGCTTCATGTATGGCTTCCATAAGAGGAACCCCTTCTTTGCGGAGTTCGTTGATAGCATCCAGTTTCAGGATGGAGTCGTTGATGATGATACCGCAGGTCACGACGATACCGATGGCACTCATCAGGTTCATGGTATGGCCGCATATCCAGAGCACCAGCAAGGAGCTGCCACATCGATCGGAATTTCAAGCAGCACGATGAGCGGCTGCAGGAAACTTTCAAACTGGGCTGCCAGGATGAAATACATCAGCAGGATCGAAATGAACAAAATCACGACCAGCTCGTTCAGCATCTGCCGGTTGGAAAAGAAACTTCCTGAAAAATCGATATCCCAGTCAGTATCGATTTCTTTTTTTACATTTTCCATCAACTGTTCGGCATTGTCTATATCATAGAAACTGAATGGAATGTATTCTCCGTTCTTTCCTGCCGTGATCGTTTTCAAGTCCTCTCCCGGAGTGACACGCACCAGCGATTGCAGCGGGATATATCGTACGTTGCCTTCCGTGTCAGGAACAGTGTTTACCAATGTTTTCTGTAAGACCTCGTTAACCGTTTGTTCTTCCCCGGCCAATGCGATTGGCAGATATTGTTGGTAGGAGCGGAGCGTTGCTACTTCATTCTCTTTGAATGCCGTTTTCAGCAACCGGTACACTTCGTTGTAGTCGACGTTATAAAGCAGAAGTTTCTGTCTGTCTATTGTGATATTTAATTGGTTGTCGAAGGTGATACCGACAGGAGTATGTCCTGTTTTCGCCTCGATTTGCTGTTCTATTTTATTCAAGACGGAGGCTTCCGGTGCTTCAGATTTATTGCGGGTGTGCAATTCGGCGACAATGTCGGCTTCACCTGTCACAAACAGCTTTTCAAATACTGTTTCGGGAGGCGAGAAGGATATCACTGCCATCGGGTAATGCGTTTTGATCCATTTTTCCACCGATTTTTGTAAAGGAGCGATTCCGGTTGGTTTCTCCGTCTTGAAATATAACTCGCTTTCGGAAACCGACATCTCGCGATCCCGGTTCAACAGGAATTGCTGCTGCCCGACATAGGCCGTGTGTTCTTGTACCTGATTGTCGATAGAGGCGAATAACTGGCTGACACGGCTCTGGTTTTCATCGATATGGATGTTTTCGTTCCATTCCACATGAGCGATCAGTTCGTTCTGGTCTATCTCCGGCATACGGCTTTTCGGTATTTCGTAGAACAGAAAGGCGCAAAGCGGGAGCGTAATGGCAATGAAAATCAGGCTTGCCGTTTTGTGACGGAACACAAAATCCACTCCGGTATCATAGAAGCGGTCCAATGTATGCTCTTTTACCAGATTGTTGATTCGTATATTGAAACCCTTATGTTTGATGTCCGGAATACTGTATACCAGTTTGTAGAGTACCGGCAGCAGCATGATTCCCGTGAAATAGGAAACCATCAGACCGACGGTGACGGCAAAGGCTTGGTCGAAGAAGATCGCTCCTGCTATTCCGCTCATGAACACAAGCGGAACGAAGACGGCAATTGTCGTAAAAGTGGAACTCAGCATCGGAGTAATTACTTCGGTCGTCCCTTTATTGCAAGCCTCTTCCAGCGAGTCTCCTCGTGTCCTGTATTGGGTAATGTTTTCCGTTACGATGATCGAACTGTCGATCATCATACCCAAAGCCAGGATCAACCCGGAGATGGAGATGATATTCAGCGACATCTTGCAGAGGTAGAAAAAAAGGAAACTGATGATCAGGCTCACCACCATACTTAACCCGATCACTGCCGGGCTCTTGATATCCCCTAAGAAAAGGATGGCGACGATACAGATGAAAAGGAAACCCAACGACAGGTTTTGTTTCAGGTTCGAGATGGTATAATCCAGCAATTCCGTCTGGTTGCGGCTGACACTGAAATCGATATCCGGATAGACGGAAGCAAAGTAATCCGTCACTTCTGCCAATGCCTCTTTCATGTTATCCATATTTTCATCCGCCTGCTTGATTACAGCCAGCGTTACCGCCCGTTTCCCGTTGGAAAGGGAAGCTCCGGTCTCTTTCTCCGGCACGACGGAAATGCGTGCCAAATCTTTCAGTTGAAAAATATGGTTATTTTTCCTGATATAAATATTCTCGACATCTTCCGGTGTGCGCAGCAGTGTCGAGAACTTGATATTGTACTCGTAATAGCCGTCACGTACGGTCATGCTACCCGGTTCTATATTGTTAGATGTCAGTGCGGCCTCCAGATCGTCAAGTGTGATCTCCGACATTTTCAGCAACTTCATGTCCGGAACAATCTGTAACTGCCGTTTCAGAATTCCGGTCACATCTACCATTGCCACTTCGGGCAACTGTTCGATACGACGTTTGATCACCGTTTCGGCAAACTGGCAAAGGTCGAGGAACGATCCTTCGTTTATTTCACTGTAAGCGCTGTCGCTTTTCAATGTCAGATTCAAGCAGAATACGGGAATATCAGTGGCACTGGCTTTGATTACCCGTGGACGTTCTACTTCACGTGGCAGGTAGTTCATAGCTGCGTCTATCTTTTCGTTGACTTCGATAAAAGCCAGATCCGTATTTGTTCCGAAATCGAAGTTTAGGCGTATGATGGCAGCACCGTCGCGTGTTTCACTGTGGATGTCGCGTAAACTGGCAACCTGCATTAATTGCTGGCGGATGGTTTTTACTACTGTGTTTTCCAATTCGCGTGCCGAAGTGTTCTGGCCGGATACCTGTACGGTGATCTCCGGAATTGCAATATCAGGCAGCAACGACACCGGAATGGTGAAGTAAGTAACCAGTCCCACGATAAAGCAAGCCGTAAAAGCCATCAATACCGCGATAGGGCGTTGTAGTAGAAACTTTATCATGTATTAGAACTATGATTTATAAATTATGATTTCTGAATTGTCAATTGTCCATTTTTAATTGTCAATTACTTTGACCGGTGCTTCGTGAGCCAGGTTAATGTTACCGCTTGTAATCACGATATCCCCTTCTTTCAGTCCGTCAATGATCGTATAGCTGTCGGCATTTTCCAAACCTGTATGTACATAGTTCCAGTATGCTTTGTCTTCCGTTAATGTGAATACAACCTGTTTGCCGGAACGGAGTACGACAGCGCTTTTGGGAACGACCAACTGTTTACCCAGCGAACGATGGATACTTACTCGTACATTCATCCCTTCGAACAACTTACCTTTATCGTTTACGGCAGCTTTCACCTGTACCATCCGTCTTTGTCTACCAGCGGGTTTATTTCGGATATACGGCCGTCAGCCGTGACATCGGACAAGGCAAAAGGAGCTACCTCTACACGATCGCCTGTTTTGATAAGCGGCAGTTCGCTTTCCAAAACTGTGAAAGCGGCTTCCAATGTGCGGGTATCGATAATGGAACAGAAAACATCGGAGGTAGAAGCCGTATTGAACTGTTTGGCGAACAGGTTAGCGACGACACCGTCGAAAGGGGCGGTCAGGACTGCGTTTCGTTGTTCGTATTCGGCAAGCTGCCAAGAGATCAGTGCCTGGTCATACCCGCTTTTTACCTTGACTAACTGCATGGTTGCGGGCGGTACTTTTGTAGAATCTTCCAGTTTGTAGCCCTGTCCGATCAGTACGTCTTGCAGTTCCAGTTTGGCGCGTTCGAGTGCATCTTTGGCTTGCGCTGTCTTGTTGGCAAGGCGGAAGGTTGAGAGTTCTGCGAGTTTTTGCCCTTTCGTCACGCGATCGCCGTTCTTCACATATATCTTGGCGATCGGTTCTGCCGATTCGAATTTTAGGTCGACAAAGTTTCGGGCTGACAGTTTGCCGTTACTGATCAGTTCGTGGTTGAAATCAGTAGTATTCAACTTCATCACCGTCACCTCGTTTGTCTCATCCGGTAGAACGGTTTCTACGCTTTCTTCGGAACCTTTCTCTTTCTTTTCACCGGAGCAAGCCATCATCCCGGCCAGAATCAGTATAGCAAACAATTTGTAGTATTTCATATTTTATTGTTTTTATCAAAGTTGTTTCGCAAATATACAAACATATTTTAGTTACGAGCCTTTTCGTAATTGCTTTTTTTTCTATTATCTTTTTTACTTCTTCCCTCATCTCCGGATTGCCGTACTTTCCACCTTCGGCTTTTTTGGTCAGCACAGCTCCGG
>ENA-OQCE01001133-OQCE01001133.1-human-gut-metagenome-genome-assembly--contig:-NODE-1133-length-11555-cov-1.603955_pt1 | contig 11555 bp, 15 predicted proteins | sample MGYA00242495_ERZ504572 | MGnify/ENA primary metagenome ERZ504572 (study PRJEB26092, sample SAMD00036228) | human gut metagenome | host: Homo sapiens | study: EMG produced TPA metagenomics assembly of...
ACCAAAAGAACCTTGTCAAACTCTACTGTTGCACCGTTTTCTGCATTCTGGATGTGGTGTACAAACAGTTTTTTGCCAGCTTCTGCTTTGAATTGCTGACCGTTAATTTCTACAATTGCGTACATTTCTTATATTAATGTATAAGTTAGCTCCGTCGGGTGGTCTCTAATCACTTAGAAAGCACTTGGTCGAACCCGGTGCGGAATAATCGGGCACAAAAGTACTCTTTTTATTCTAAATGGGCAAATGTTCTTTTGCTTTTTTATTTCTTTTAGTGCAGATTGTACTTTTGGCTATTGGAGAAAAACTGTTTCATCAAGAAGAGACAATTTATGTAGGGATGGTTGTTGTTACAAGATGAATTTCAGTACATAGATACCGGCCAGCATTAGTGCCATGACGAGGCATGCAAATATGACGAGTAGCACAAGACTGTAAGTCAGCATGAGGATAGTGCGCCAAAAGCTTCTCCACCAGGTGCAGCGGTACAATTGTTTGTAATCGCAACAGAATAGGACGAAAATAAGCCATAAAGGCAGCTCATACAAATCGTCTACCTTTGCACACCCGTTGAAAGGCAGCACGATGATGCTTAGCAGGAGTATCTGGCAAGCTATGTAGCTTGTATGAATACATGCTCCGTGGTATTGTAGTTTAACTTATATTTCCGGCGTCGGAAGGCAAGTTGGGGTGGCAAGTGCAAACAAAGGCAGTGTGGCAATGATGCGGAATGCTTTGTTTCCGTGTCCCCAGCTCTTCATCAGATTCCATACTTTCATTAGGAAAGGAGAGTTCTGGAAGACTTTTTCCAGTCTGTCTCCCACCTCCGAGGTGTCGTTTACAAACTCATCGATGAGGTCGCCATCATCGCTGTTCGATTCGGATACCTGTGTGGCAGAAGTGGAGTCGTTCTTCTCTTCCAGTTTGTTCAGGCTTTTCTCCAGGCTTTTTATAGTGATGGCGAGGGCTCGCTTTTCCTCTTTGCTATAGGTTTTCTCCATCTTTTGGGTAAGCTTCTCTTTAGCGGCAATGATTTCTTCTTTGTCTGTCTGCTCTGTCTTTTCCGTCTTTGCTTTTTTGCTCAGAGCTTCCGGGTCTACCAGTTGCACAGCCATGATATAAAGAGCTGCAAGAATGAAGAGTGTCTGGAACGGGCGAAAATACTCTATACGCTTACCACCGATGAAGTCTCTAATCATGTATCCCGGACGGTAGAGGAGTTCCAGAAGGGTACGTCCAAAACCATTGTCTATATTGAAGAAGCCTCCGGCAATGTTTTTAAGGGCGTTGCTTAGCCGGTAACGTGGAGTGTTTCGGCTTTGTCCGCAACGGTTACAGTAGTTGCCGGTATAGGTGGTGCCACAATTCAGGCAAGTGCAGGTTTCGGTACTCGCAGGAGGAGTTTTCCTTCCTTGTATCAGCTTGATGTGGAATGCACGCAGGCGTACTGCGTAGGGGTGCCACCATGAGTCGATGAAAGTTCTTGCTTTGTTGGGCAGTATCCTTCTTTTTTGGAGGATGCCCCACAATGTCAGTATGAAGACAACCGGGAAGAAGTTGCTGTCGTCGGTCATGTCCAGCTCTTCAATAGCCAACCAAAAGAGTGTCAATAGAAGGAGGATTTGCCAGGCATTTATCCTTTTCTGTTTCCGGGGAGAAGTGGCATACATATTTTCCGGTCGGATGGGGCTTTCAATCTTGAATATGGAGGGATGCTCCTCCTGAACTGCCAGCAGTTCTTCCAAAGTGCTCATTATTTTCCGGTGTGGGTACTTTTCCAATTCTTTGGCAGTGGTTACTCCGTGGGTGACCCCGGCAAAGTCTACTCCGGCCGCTTGGGCTGTTTCCGCATCTATCGTGCTGTCGCCTATATAGAGGGTATCGGTTTTGCTGACATGTAGCCGCTTAATGGCAAGGAGTAGCCTTCGGGAGATGGCTTGGCGGTTTTCACGTCTTCACCACCCACGATGATGTCTATAAAATCTTCAGGAAAATGCTGGTCGAGGAGTTCCTTGATGCGGAATCGGTATTTGGTCGAGATGATTCCGATGCGGGCGCCAGAGTCCTTTAGTGCAGTCAGTACAGACTTGGTTTCCAGGAAAAGCACCGTATTGACAGTCATATGCGTATCGGCCTCTTTTCGGTATTCTGCCTTGAATCCTGCCAGTTGTCCGGCATCTGTCACGCCGGTGAGGATGGAAAAAGAGTTTTCCAGAGTCTTGCCGATGGTACGTTTGATGTCGTCATCTGTAACCTCTGTATATCCGTGATGGGTCAGTACGTTGCGGAAACAAGTGACGATTCCGCGGGAAGAATCAGCAAGCGTATAGTCAAAGTCGAAAAGATAGGTCGTGTAATTCATTGTGACTTTTTGTGGCAAAGATAGTGTAAAGTATATTTTTACAAAATAAAAAAGAGGATTAATCGGAATTTTGTATTACTTTTGTTTGCATGAATTCTGTTGAAAAAGTGACAAGATGTGTAAGTGTTTTATCCGGTTAGGTTGTTATACTATACACGTTAACCCTATAATGTTATGAATTTGATAAAATCTTGTTGTTTGTTTGTGGTCTTTTCATCCTTTCTGGCATGTACCCCACAAGTGTCGGATGTGAAGAGTATGTCTTATACAGAGTTCGTGAACCCCTTTATCGGTACAGATTTTACTGGAAACACCTATCCGGGTGCAGGCACCGTTTGGCATGGTGCAACTCAGTCCTGACAACGGACTGCCGGGCTGGGACCGTATTTCCGGATATTTTTATCCAGACAGTACCATTGCAGCTTCAGCCATACCCATCTCTCCGGAACCGGCGCTGGTGACTTGTATGATATCTCTTTTATGCCGGTGACATTGCCTTATAAGGAGGCGGAAGCTCCGCTCGGCATTCACTCTTTGTTCTCTCATTCGGAAGAGTCGGCAAGCGCCGGATATTACCAGGTGCGTCTGAAAGATTATAATATCAATGTAGAGTTGACGGCCACCGAGCGTTGTGGCATTCAGCGGTATACTTTCCCCAAAGCCGATGCTGCCGTTTTCCTGAATTTGCGGAAAGCCATGAATTGGGATTTTACCAATGATTCTCACATAGAAGTCGTCGATTCGGTAACGGTGCAAGGTTACCGTTACTCTGACGGTTGGGCACGCGACCAGCGCCTCTACTTCCGTACCCGTTTCTCCAAACCGTTTGTTGTGATGCAGCTCGATACAGCTGCCATAGAGAAAGATGGCAAGCGGATAGGGACATCCGTCATTGCACGATTCGACTTTCAGACTAAGGAAGGAGACAGATTCTTGTTAGTACTGCCATCTCCGGTGTGAGTATGGAAGGGGCGGCACGTAATTTGGCAGCCGAAGTACCCGATGATGATTTCGACAAATACCTGGCAGCTGTGCAGGATGATTGGAACAAACAATTGTCCCGGATAGAAATAAAATGCGATGACCGTGATGAGAAAGTCAAGTTCTATACGGCTTTGTATCATTCGATGATTGCTCCTACCATTTACAGTGATGTGGACGGTGCTTATTACGGTCCCGACAAGCAAGTGCACCGTGCGGAGAGCTGGACAAATTACAGTACTTTCTCCTTGTGGGACACTTACCGTGCGGCTCATCCTCTCTATACCTTTATTGAGCCGGAACGGGTGAACGATATGGTGAAGTCCTTCCTCGCCTTCTTCGAACAGAACGGTCGCCTTCCCGTATGGAATTTTCAGGGGAGCGAGACAGATATGATGATAGGTTACCACTCTGTACCAGTTATTGTAGATGCCTATCTGAAAGGTATTGGGGACTTCGATGCGAAAAAGGCCTTGGAGCTGTGTAGCTACTGCCAATATCGATTCTTATCGTGGCATTGGGTTATATAAGAAATATGCTTATGTTCCTTATAATGTGACGGATCAGTATAATTCGGAAAACTGGTCACTTTCTAAAACACTGGAATATGCATACGATGACTATTGTATAGCCCGTATGGCAGAGAAACTGGGCGATAAGGAGGTAGCGGACGAGTTTTATAAGCGTTCCCGTAATTACCGGAATGTTTACAATCCGGTAAGTTCTTTCATGCAGCCCCGTGATGACAAGGGAGAGTTTATCCGGAACTTCTCGCCGGACGACTATACTCCGCACATCTGCGAGAGCAACGGCTGGCAGTACTTCTGGTCTGTACAGCAGGATATTGACGGCTTGATAGCTTTGACCGGAGGTAAGGAACGGTTTGCCCAGAAGCTGGACAGTATGTTTACCTATAATCCTTCTGCAGATGATGAGCTGCCTATTTTCAGCACCGGAATGATTGGCCAGTATGCGCATGGAAATGAGCCTAGCCATCACGTCATTTATCTGTTCAATGCTGTGGATCAACCTTGGAAAACCCAGAAATATGCAGCCCGGGTGATGCATGAACTCTACCTGAACACTCCTGCCGGTTTGTGTGGCAACGAGGATTGCGGACAGATGTCTGCTTGGTATGTGTTCAGTGCGATGGGCTTTTATCCGGTAGACCCGGTTGGCGGAAAATATGAAATCGGTACCCCCCTATATCCGGAAATGAAGATGCACCTGCCTGGTGGAAAGACCTTTAAGGTACTGGCACCGGCGGTGAGCAAGGAAAATTGCTACATTCAATCTGTCAAACTCAACGGTAAGAGCTATGACAAAAGTTATATTACGCATGAACAGATAATGGATGGAAGTGTTTTCGAATTTGAAATGGGGGATAAGCCAGGTGATGCATGGTACAGCCCCCGATAACCGGCTAAAATATGGATGAACATTTCGACTTGACATATAAATCCCTTTTCCGCAGGTATTATACCAATCTGCTGTTCTACGCCACACGCATTGTGGGGGAAGAAGATGCGGAAGATGTGGTGCAGGATGTTTTCGTGGAGCTGTGGAAGCGGAAAGATGCCATGAAGGTGGGAGAGCAGATTCAGGCTTTTTTGTATAGGGCGGTGTATACCCGTGCCTTGAACGTTCTGAAGCATCGGGACATTGTAAGTGGCTATGAGGCTGTCATGCTCGAAATCCATAAAAAGAGGGTTGAGTTCTATCAACCGACAGCAATGATGTGGTGAAACGGATAGAGGATGCCGAACTCAGAAGGAAGCTGTCCGATGCCATCAATGAATTGCCGGACAAGTGCCGGATGGTATTCAAACTCAGCTATCTGCATGATATGAAGAATAAGGAGATAGCTGATACGATGGGAGTGTCATTGCGTACGGTGGAGGCTCACATGTACAAAGCTTTGAAGTTGCTGCGCGATAAACTGGGGTATCTGAACCTGATGTTGGCTCTGTTTTTCATCGGGAAAGTAAGTGTTTTTGCGAGCAGCGTTGTTTTATTATCATAATGAAGGAAAGAATGAATAAGTTGAATGAGGAGATATTGGCCAAGTTCCTTATGGGTGAATGTACGGAAGATGAACTTCGTGAGGTGAACGCCTGGCTGGAAGGGTCGGGTGAGAATGCACGCGAATTGTTCAGGCTGGAGGAGATTTACCACTTGGGGAGACTGGGGGATACTTCGAATGCACAAGACATAGAAAAAGGTCGAAAAGCGATTGTTTAAAAGGTTGGAACAAGAGAAGACGAAACAATACAAGGTACGGAGGATGGTTGGATGGATGCGGTATGCGGCCGTATTTGTGGGCTTCTTCCTTTTGGGTACTTTCGGCTATCTTTTTTATCAGACTTATAGCCAGCCGGAAACATTACTGGCTGTCACCACTCATGATAAGATTAAGGAATTGAAACTGCCGGATGGCACAAAAGTCTGGCTGAATAAAAATACTACCTTGAAATATCCGTATGAGTTTGCAGGGAAGGGAAGAAAGGTTTATCTGGAAGGAGAAGGATATTTTGAGGTAATGAGGAATCCGGAAAAACCGTTTGTCGTACAGAGTGAGGCCATGCAGGTCAGAGTATTGGGAACTGTTTTCAACCTCAAGTCTGACAAGGCTAAGATGTCTGCAGTAGCTACCCTTCTGAAAGGCGAAGTAGAGGTGAAAGGCAATCATGGCGAGGGTATGATTATCCTTGCCCCCGGACAGAAAGCCGAGCTGAACGGAATGACTAGCGTCTGGTGGTGAAGCAGGTGGATACGGGAATCGAAAACTGGCACAATAATGAGTTTGTCTTTGAGAAGGCTGACCTATACACCATTGCGCGTACATTGGAGAATTCGTATGGGGTGAGGATAATTCTGGCACCGAACATAGATGTAAGCAAGACCTACTCGGGTACACTGAAGAAAAAAGAGAGTGTGGGGGCTGTGCTGAATCTGATAAAGAATGCCATTCCATTGGAGTATAAAATTGTGGGGAACAGTGTTTTCCTCTCCTCAATGAAGTAGGAAGGCCGCACAAATCCGAGATATGACGAGAAGAATTTATTTAATACTAACAACTTTCTAATATTATGCGAAAATTAATCCTATTGTTTCTTTTTGTGAGCAGTTCCTTGTGGCTGCATGCCAAGGACTTTACCCAGTATGTCAGTCCTCTTGTCGGCACGCAGTCTACTTTCGAGCTTTCCACCGGTAATACCTATCCTGCGATCGCACGTCCCTGGGGTATGAACTTCTGGACTCCTCAGACTGGTAAGATGGGTGACGGCTGGCAATACGTCTATACCGCGAACAAGATCCGTGGTTTCAAGCAGACACACCAGCCCAGTCCCTGGATTAACGACTACGGGCAGTTCTCCATCATGCCGGTGGTTGGCAAGCCCGAGTTTGATGAGGAGAAGCGTGCAAGCTGGTTCTCCCACAAGGGCGAAGTGGCACTTCCTCATTATTATAAGGTATATCTTGCCGAACACGATGTGGTTACCGAGTTCACCCCTACCGACCGTGCCGTATTGTTCCGTTTCACTTTCCCTGAAAATGATCATTCATACGTTGTTGTTGATGCCTTTGACAAGGCTCTTATGTGAAGATACTTCCGGAACAGAATCGTATTATCGGTTATACTACCCGTAACAGCGGCGGTGTTCCCGAGAACTTCAAGAACTATTTCGTGATAGAGTTCGACAAGCCTTTTACTTATAAGGCGTCTGTAGCCGATGGCGTCTTGACCGAGAATAAGGTTGAGCAGGAAGCCGGACACGCCGGTGCTGTTATCGGCTTCAAAACCCGCAAGGGTGAAGTGGTACATGCCCGTGTAGCCTCTTCTTTCATCAGTTTTGAGCAGGCTGACCGTAACTTGAAGGAGCTTGGCAATGACAATTTGGAAACATTGGTTCAGAAAGGTCAGGATGCCTGGAACAAGGTGCTGGGCCGTATTGATGTGGAAGGCGGAACCCTTGACCAGTACCGTACTTTCTACTCATGTTTGTATCGTTCCTTGTTATTCCCCCGTGCATTCTATGAACTGGATGAGGCGGGAAGTCCTATTCATTACAGCCCTTACAATGGTCAGGTGCTGCCCGGTTATATGTATACGGATACCGGTTTCTGGGATACTTTCCGCTGTCTCTTTCCATTCCTTAATCTGATGTATCCGTCAGTGAACAGGCAGATTCAGGAAGGTCTTGTCAACACCTATAAGGAAAGCGGTTTCTTCCCCGAATGGGCAAGTCCGGGTCACCGTGGCTGTATGATTGGCAACAACTCTGCTTCCGTACTGGCAGATGCCTATCTGAAAGGTGTGAAGGTGGAGGATGTGCAGACGCTGTACGAAGGTCTCATCAACGGTACAAAGAATGTCCATCCCGAGGTCTCTTCTACGGGTCGCCTCGGCTATGAGTATTACAATAAGCTTGGTTATGTTCCCTACGATGTGAAAATCAACGAGAACACTGCCCGTACTTTGGAGTATGCTTATAATGACTGGTGCATCTACCGCATGGCAAAAGAGTTGAACCGTCCGAAGAAGGAGCAGAAACTCTTTGCGGAACGTGCCATGAACTATAGGAATGTGTTTGATAAGGAAAGCAAGCTGATGCGTGGTCGTAATCAAGACGGCCAGTTCCAGGCTCCTTTCTCTCCATTGAAGTGGGGTGATGCCTTTACGAAGGTAACAGTTGGCACTATTCCTGGTCTGTATTCCACGACCCTCAAGGTCTGATAGACTTGATGGGTGGCAAGGAATCTTTCGTGGAGATGCTTGACTCTGTATTTATTGTTCCACCCTTGTTCGATGACAGCTATTACGGCAGGTAATCCATGAAATCCGTGAGATGACAGTGATGAATATGGGTAACTATGCCCATGGCAACCAGCCCATCCAGCACATGATTTACCTTTATAATTATGCCGGGGAGCCTTGGAAGGCCCAATATTGGCTTCGTCAGGTAATGAACCGCATGTACACTGCCGGTCCCGACGGTTATTGCGGTGACGAGGACAACGGTCAGACTTCCGCGTGGTATGTCTTCTCTGCACTTGGTTTCTATCCGGTTTGCCCTGGTACGGACGAGTATGTACTGGGTCGCCCCTCTGTTCCGTAAGGCTACCCTCCATTTCGAGAACGGTAAGTCCCTGACAATTGACGCTCCGGATAACTCACCGGAGAACATGTATATCGAGTCTCTCAAGGTGAACGGCGTGGATTATTCCAGGAATTATCTGACGCATGGCAATTTGCAGAATGGCGGTACCTTGAGGTTTGATATGGGCAGCCAGCCTAATATGAAGAGAGGTACGCAGCCGGAAGATTATCCTTATTCTTTCTCGAATGAACTGAAGAAGTAAAGAATAGTAATAATATAGTAAGAAAAGGGTTGCCTCGAAAATAAGTTGATATATCATTTTGTTATTTACTATCTGTTATATTAGGTGTTTTCTTGAATCAGGTGGAAATAATTATTTACTTCGTTAGTAATATTGAGCAAAATGATATATCAACTTATTTTCGGGGTAACTCTTTTTTTTTAGGATTAATGATAAAAAAGATACTTTTTCAGTAAGTGTATTTTCATTGTCTGTTGTTTTATATAGGAATGCGAGAGAATGAATCTCTCGAAGTAATTTATTGTATAACCTATAAATTGTGTTTATGAAAGACAATTATGCTTTTCGGAGTTCGACGTTCATGCGGGCTTTATTAGTTTTGTTGTTCATGGCAGTTTCTATCCAGTGGGGCTTTGCCCAATTAAACCTGAATGTGTCTCGCGGCACATTGAGGACAGTCATTGAACAAATCAAGTCTCAATCCAAGTATCAATTTTTTTATGACGACAAACTGGCTGCGTTGCCGGTAGAAAACGTCAAAGTGAACAATGCGTCTATAGAAGATGCTTTGAATGTTATTCTCAAAGGGAAAGACATTTCCTATAAAGTGGAGGATAACATCGTTTATCTTTCTGAAAAGTCTGCTGCTCCTCAAGAGGGCAACCAACAAGGGAAAGAACGGACGATTACCGGAGTCGTGTCAGATGACATGGGACCTCTGATTGGTGTGAATGTATTGATAAAAGGTACCAGCAACGGGTGCATTACCGACCTCGACGGTAACTTTACGTTGACCACTACGGAAGCGAATCCGGTGATCGTATTCTCTTATATCGGTTATACTACGCAGGAAATTCCCGTGAAAGGTAATGCACCGATTAATGTGATGATGGCCGGAGATACCCAACAGCTTGAAGAAGTTGTGGTTACTGCCTAGGTATCAAGCGTTCGGAAAAGGCATTGTCCTACAATGTACAGCAGGTGAATACAGATGCCATTACTTCCAATAAAGACGCCAACTTTGTGAACTCATTGAGTGGTAAAGTAGCAGGTGTGAATATCAATGCTTCTTCATCCGGTGTGGGTGGCGTGTCAAAGGTAGTGATGCGTGGTACGAAATCCATCATGCAGTCTTCCAATGCACTTTATGTAATTGACGGTGTGCCTATTTTCTCTGGCCGTGGTACTGCCGGAGGTAAGGAGTTCGACTCCCAGGGATCTTCAGAACCGATTGCTGACATCAACCCGGAAGACATCGAGTCAATGTCGGTCTTGACTGGCGCCGCCGCTGCTGCCTTGTACGGTTCGGAAGCTGCCAACGGTGCCATTGTCATCACTACAAAGAAAGGTAAAGAAGGTAAGGTGAGTCTTACTGTCAGCAGCAATACTGAATTCACCAATCCGTTTGTGATGCCGAGCTTCCAAAACCGGTATGGTACGGGAACCGGTGGTGTGATGAGCACTTCAGGAGCCATGAGCTGGGGAGCTCCTTTGTCTGCAGCCAATAATTACAATTACAGTCCGAAAGATGATTATTTCCAGACGGGTATTGTAGGGACGGAAAGCATCTCTTTGTCAACTGGTACAGAAAAAAACCAGACGTATGCATCGGCTGCTGCCGTAAACTCTAAGGGTATTGTTCCCAACAACAAATACAACCGTTACAACTTCACGGTACGTAATACCACTACTTTCTTGGACGACAAGATGACTTTGGACTTCGGTGCAAGCTATATTCTGCAGAATGACCAGAACATGACGAACCAGGGTACTTACAACAACCCGTTGGTGGGTGCTTATTTGTTCCCGCGCAGCAACGACTGGTCGGATATCAGCATGTATGAGCGCTATGACGCTGCCCGTAAGATTTATACGCAATATTGGCCGGTAGGGACGAAGGTATGGTAATGCAGAATCCTATTGGATTAACTACCGGCAATTTGCGCAGAACAAGAAGGATCGCTATATGCTGAATGCCGGTTTGAGCTATAAGATTCTGGACTGGCTGACTGTTTCAGGACGTGTACGTTTGGATAACTCCAATAATGACTATACAGAAAAGTTTTATGCTTCTACCAATACTCAGCTCACCGAGAGTTCTTCACGAGGTCTTTATGGTATTACTAAGACGCAGGACAAACAGTTGTATGCTGACTTCCTGGTGAGTATCAACAAATATTTCGGTGAAGACTGGTCACTCCAGGCCAACGTCGGTGGTTCATTCTCCGATATACGTTCGGATGCAATGAAAACACGTGGTCCGATTGCTGACGGTGGTGATGCTTTCGGTGGTGAACCGGTAGGTCTAACCAACTACTTGCTATCCAGAACCTGAGTGCCAGCAAGACACAGCGCTTGCAGGAGGGATGGCGTGAACAGACTCAGTCTCTCTTCGCTTCGGCTGAGCTTGGTTACAAGAATACTTACTTCTTGACGCTGACCGGACGTAACGACTGGCCTTCACAGTTGGCAGGTCCCAACTCCAACAGTAAATCATTCTTTTATCCTTCAGTCGGTGGTTCTGTTGTACTGTCTGAACTGATGCCTAACTTGAACAAAGATTATCTTTCTTTTATAAAGGTTCGTGGTTCATGGGCATCTGTTGGTAGTGCTTTCTCCAGATACTTGGCTAATCCTCACTACGAATGGAATTCAAGTTCCGGTCAATGGAGTATCACGACTCAATATCCGTTGTATAATCTGAAGCCTGAGCGTACCAATTCTTGGGAAATCGGTTTGAACATGCGTTTCCTCAAAAATTTTGAATTGGATGTGACATATTACAATGCCAAGACTATGAATCAGACATTCAATCCGCAGTTGCCTGTCAGCGGTTGGTCGGCTTTGTATATCCAGACCGGTGCCGTAC
>ENA-OQCE01001134-OQCE01001134.1-human-gut-metagenome-genome-assembly--contig:-NODE-1134-length-11549-cov-1.389949_pt1 | contig 11549 bp, 17 predicted proteins | sample MGYA00242495_ERZ504572 | MGnify/ENA primary metagenome ERZ504572 (study PRJEB26092, sample SAMD00036228) | human gut metagenome | host: Homo sapiens | study: EMG produced TPA metagenomics assembly of...
CTTCTCTGATGGATCAGGTGCAAAAGATCCTTGGAAACCTATGATGTGGGAAAATGGAATGGATTCAGGGGAAATGACAGTATGGTTCTGGATGGCAGCAGTTTTTCATTTCATGTTAAGTTTACAGATGGAACATCCATTTCTGCATCCGGAAATAATGCATTTCCAAAAAATCAGAGAAAGGTCTTTTCCGAGTTGAATTCCCTGATCGATCCCGTCGTTGAGCAGTGGTATCAGGAGCAGTATCCGAAGATGATTGAGGATAACAGGATCAACGGTTTTTCATTTTATGTCTGTTCAAAGGATCAGGCGCAGAAATTTGAGTGGAGATCTGAAAAAAGAAACGATGATCCCCAAGCCGATTACCTGTATGCGGATATTGTCAATATAGACCAGTTTGAACCGATTGGTGAAGTGGAGTATTTCTTTTACGGAAAGTCCCGAAGCTGCCGTATGAAGAATTGCAGGAGATCGTAGAAAGGTTCCACCTGGCGGAATGGAATGGGGAAACTTATCCTGCTTCATCAGAACAAGAGGAGAAAAGCTTTAGACTGCTCATTGAATACCAGTCAGGCGAATCGATCATGGCATCCGGGGATTCTCTTCCCGATGGATATGAGGCGGCGGAAGATGCGATCATCTCACTTCTCTGGGATTATATTCAGGAGAATCGTGAACAATTTGTAGTTTGGAAATAATTAAGAGGTGAGTGCTATGAAAAATATACATATCAGAAAACAGACAGGAATCCTTTTGTGCATGCTTTTTGCGCTGGCATTGAGTGCATGTACTTCAAAGAATATAACAGAGCCGGCAGAACCGGCAAAGCAGACCTTTGGTGCAGCACCGATACAGAAGTCAGAAGAAGCGGAAGCGTGATGGAATCCCAGTCAGAAGAAATCGCAGAAGAAAACCGGTTTTGCGGACAATGGATACTTGCTGGTTATGAATATGGGGAACGTGAGAATGCAGGGGATACGCCGATTAGAACTCCATATTATTTAGCAGGGGATGAAGGCGAGGAATCTAAGATCCACATTTATTCAGAAGGTGACCAGCTATATGCAGATTATTATCATTGCCAAAATGAAGGAACAACAACGATCAATGGTATGGCATTTGAGGAAGAAACAACGACCACAGAGGATCAGCCGGCGGCCCGCTTAAAAAAACAGAATGGATGAATCGGAAATACGCCGTACAGTGACTCTTTTGGAGGACAATGTGCTGCAATACCGGGAACAGTATTATGGCATGACATCGGATTATACATATAACGGAATCTATATGCGGGAAGGATCGAAGGAACTGGAACAACGTAGTGAGTATCAGTATCTGGATGTTGTTACTGTATCAACGGTGGAGGAACTGGTGGAAGCGATCCAGGACAGGACGAAGGTCATTCTAAAAGGGGGAGAATATAATTTTTCCAGTCTTGATGATACAGAAATCCAGAATCCTAAATTGGATGCGATTTCGTATTATGATGAACCGGCGGAATATACGATCAAAGATCTCCATAACTTCTGCATGGAAGCAGCAAATGGTGAAAAGGTCGTGGTCAGCACGGCATCACCCTATGGAAAAGTACTGGCTTTTGAAGGCTGCGACAATATTACGGTCCGTGGACTGACCTGTGGCCATGAGGTAGAGCCGGGATATTGTACCGGAAGTGTGATCTATTTGAGTGAGGCAAGCAATGTCATGATCGATGACTGTCATTTGTATGGAAGCGGAACTTACGGTGTGGAGGCACATAACTCAAGAGCTTTGTATGTGGAGGGAACAGAGCTGTTTGATTGTACTTACGGACTTCTTGAACTGGACAATGTAACTGCAGCAAGATTTCAGGAATGTACATTCCGGGACAGCAAGCAATATAATATGTTTTCTTTCCAGGATTGCTATAATATACTTCTTCAGGACTGTCTGATCTCCGGAAATCATTCTGATGCAGGGTATTTTCCATTTATATCGGCTCCCGAATTCATATAAAGTCCTGTTTAAGAATTGTGAGTTTAAGGAGAATACCTACAGTGATTTTTTAGCTGAGACAGACAGCCTGAGTATGGAACGGATTGTATTTGAAAATTGTCTGATGGATGATGGGGAAACCGTAAATACAGTTGATGAACATTAAAAAAGGGGGATGCGATCATGAAACATACAAAAAAAATTACGAATCCTGCATTCAAATGACCTGCATGGGGATTTTCTTGGCAGAACAGGTAGATGAAAAGCTGGTTGGTGGAGTTTCGATGCTGTCCGGTTATATTGAGAGTGTCCGTAAAGAAGAACCGAATACGTTGTATGTGATCGCAGGAGATATGTTCCGCGGTTCAGTCATCGATTCGGAATACAAAGGGCTTTCTACGATTGAGATCATGAATGCCCTGGCTCCTGATGTAGTCACTATCGGAAATCATGAGGTTGATTACGGGATCGCCCACCTTCTGTTTATCGAGAAATGTGCAAGATTTCCGATCATCAATGCGAATCTTTACATTAAGAATACGGCGACCAGATTATTTACCCCGTATAAGATCTTCCGGGTGGACGGTACGTAGAATCCTGTTCATCGGTGTCATTACCCAGGATGTGATCAATCAGACGAAATCGGAATCATTAGTTGGAGCGTTCGTGGATACAGCTGCTGCGGCTGCTGAAATTGGAAAGATCTGTAACGCACACAACAGTATCGATATCGATTTTACGGTTATTCTGACGCATATTGGCTTTGAGGAGGATAAGCATCTTGCAAGACAGCTGGATCCGGCCTGGGGTGTAGATCTTATTATTGGAGGACATTCCCACACATTTCTGGAGCATGCTGTGGAAGAAAACGGCGTTGTGATCGCACAGGCTGGTACCGGTACGGACCAGATCGGCCGCTTTGATATCATTGTTGACACCGACGGAAACTGTATTGATTCATATACCTGGCGGAGCATACCGATCACAGCAGATAACTGTCCGCGAAGTCCGATGATAGAGCATGTACTGGAGCGTTTCACACAGCAGATCGACGAGAAATATAATTTCATTATTGGCCGTTTCCGCGTGAACTGACACATCCGGAGCGGACGCAGGAAACAGAGCTTGGAAACCTGTTTGCAGATATTTTTACGGAAAGTCTCGGCGTGGATATCATGCTGATCGGTTCCGGCAGTATCCGGAGTGAGAAGCTTGGTCCGATTGTTACATATGCAGACCTGATCGAAGGATTCCCTTATGATGATGGTGTATATATGTTCAAGGTGACGGCAGGCCAGCTGCGAAAGATGCTGCTCTACATGGTCCGGGATGAGGCGTTTTTAGGACATACGGAGTTTTACCAGATCCATCAAAGTTCCGTTTCTGTTATAACCGTGAGAGGGGAGAGTTTGATTCCTTTACCTATTGCGGCAAGGAACTTGGCAGAGAGATCAGTGATGATACGGTTTTTACAGTTGGAATGCAGAATTTCCATTTCCAAAATGTGGAGAAGTTCCTGAGTATATCTTACGAAACTATATCCCAGCTTCAGAAACCGCGCTGCATTGCTTCCTCCTGTCAGGATATCCTGATGGAGTATTTCAGGGAACATGAGTGGCTGGATTCAGCTGTGGATGGCCGGATGACCATAGAAGGATAAAACTATATATATGAAATAATTTGAAGCAGACACTATATCTTGTATACTAACGGTGAGTATTTTGCCAAAATTGACCTAAAAAGGGATAAATATACTAACGGTGAGTATATATTTTCGTGAAAAATCTGATATATTCAAACCAGATCAAAGATTTGGATCATGAAAAGGATCATGAAAAATCCGGTGATATGGAAAGGAGAAATGAGTATGGGACTTATTAGAGCAGGAATTGGAGCAATGGGCGGAACATTGGCAGATCAGTGGAAAGAGTTTTTCTACTGTGATTCCATGGGAAAAGATGTACTGGTTACAAAGGGTCAAAAGCGAACCTCCGGTCGTTCCTCTAACACAAAAGGTAATGACAACATCATTTCCAACGGCAGTGGAATTGCTGTTGCAGATGGACAGTGTATGTTGATCGTGGAACAGGGAAAGATCGTTGAGTTCTGTGCAGAGTCTGGAGAATTTACTTATGATACTTCCACAGAGCCCAGTATTTTCAGCGGTAATTTGGGAGACAGCGTTAAGAAGACCTTCCAGGTTATTGGAAAACGTTTCGCATATGGTGGCGATACAGGAAAGGATCAGAGAGTTTATTACATTAACACAAAAGAAATGGGTGAGATCCTTTACGGTACAGCAACACCGGTTCCATTCCGCGTGATCGTAAATGAGGAGCTTGGCTATAAGCTTTCTGTAGATATCCGCTGCAACGGAAACTTTACATACCGGATTTGTGATCCGCTGCTTTTCTATACAAACGTATGTGGAAATGTGGAACAGGATTATGAGAGCTCAGAGATCGCAGGACGTTTAAAGGGCGAGCTTATGACAGCACTGCAGCCGGCACTTTCTACACTGTCTGCAAAGAAAGTCCAGTATTATGAGATTCCGGCTCATACACAGGATCTGTCTGATGCATTAAATGAAGTCCTTTCAAAGACATGGAAGGAAAAACGAGGCATTGAGGTATTTTCCTTTAATATCAATTCCTTAAGTATTCCGGAAGATCAGCGTAAGAAGATCAATGAGTGGGAAGAAAATGCAATGACCACCAATCCGACAACAGCGGCTGCCCGTCTTGTTGGAGGACAGATCGATGCGATGAAAACAGCTGCAGGAAACAGCGCCGGCGCAATGACAGGGTTTATGGGAATGGGAATGGCAATGAATGCTGGCGGAATGGGCGGCATGAATGCCCAGAACCTGTTTGCAATGGGACAGCAGCAGCCGCAGGCAGCACCGCAACCGCAGGCAGCTCCACAGCCGGCAGCGCCGGAACAGCCACAGGGTGATACATGGACCTGTTCCTGCGGAACAACGGTGCGAGGAAAATTCTGTCCGGAGTGTGGTTCAAAGAAGCCGGAGCCGAAGATAGAGCCAGCAGGAGGCTGGAAGTGTAAATGTGGTGCAACAGTAACCGGAAAGTTCTGTCCGGAATGCGGTTCTCCGAAGCCGGCGGACAGCGAAGGCTGGACCTGTTCCTGCGGAGCCATAAATAAAGGCAAGTTCTGTCAGAATTGCGGAGCGAAGAAACCGCAAGGAGCACCGTTATACCGCTGTGATAAGTGCGGATGGGAGCCGGAAGATCCGAAAAATCCACCGAAGTTCTGTCCGGAGTGCGGTGACCCCTTTGATGATGGAGATATCAGAAACTAAAAATTAAGAACAGTAATATACTGGCCGCGGTTGTTTCCTGAAAGGGAATCTGACCGCGGCACATGAAAATTAAGGGAACTGTATGTTCTCACAAGATCAGGTGCAGGCAGGACTTCGAGAGTACATCTGTTAGAAAGGGAGGTTTATATGGGATTTTTTGATAAAAAATACTGTGACGTATGTGGAGAAAAGATAGGTCTTCTTGGCAACCGGAAATTAGAAAATGGGAATCTCTGTAAAGACTGTGCGGCGAAGCTTTCCCCATTCTTTTCTGAGCGGAAATCGTCTACAGTAGAGGAAATCAAGGAACAGCTGGCTTACCGTGAAGAAAACAGAAAAGAGCTGGAAACGCTTCCAGGCAACGCGTATTATCGGCGAGAGGATGAAAGTTATGGTTGACGAAGCGGGAAAACGTTTTGTAGTGACCTCTTCTTCAGACCTTTTAAAGGCAAATCCGGATATTATCAATCTTCTGACGTGATTTCCTGTAATCTGGATCTTGATGTAGAAGATACAGAAATCATGAGGAAGGATTCACAGGGCAAGGAGGTCAGTTATAATCCGCCGAGATTCTGTTATTCCTATAACTTTAACATTGAGATCGGGGTAAGAAATCCATGGTTTACCCAGATCCGTTTCCGCTTAAATCCCAGTGATGTGGAGATCGTTGATGAGCAGACCGGTGGTGGTTTTGGTGGAGTCGGAAGACTGACAAGCAACAGGCGTCAGAGCATGGTACATCCGGAGTATAATGCGGATTACCGGAAATACCAGCGTATGTCCGATGAGATCATTGCTGTTTTATTAAATCAGCCGATACCGGCCAGTGTCCTTTCAGATCAGATGATGGACGGACCGGGAATGGTAAATAAGATTCTGCAGACAGGTGCAGGAATGCTGGCTGGCGGAATGATGCAGGGCGGAAACATGATGCAGAATGGAAATATGATGCAGAACGGAAATATGATGCAGAACGGAAACATGATGCAGGGCGGAAATGTGATGCAGAATGGAAAGATGATGCAGGGCGGAAATATGATGCAGAACGGAAATATGGCACAGGGTGGAAATTGGACCTGCTCCTGCGGTATGACAAATACCGGAAGATTCTGCCAAAACTGCGGCGCACAGAAGCCGGAGGCGATCCGGTACCGCTGTGACAAATGCGGCTGGGAGCCGGCAGATCCGGCACATCCACCAAAATTCTGTCCGCAGTGCGGAGATCCTTTTGACGGTGGAGACAGAACTAATTAAGTGATGATGTTGTTAGAATTGCGAGAGTGCATCCCGGTGGAAAAGGAGGAACGGATAATGAAAAAAAGTAGATTTATGACGGCTGCTCTGGCAGCAATGCTGATACTTAGCCTGACTGCATGTGGCGGTGAAAAGAAGCCGGCGGAAACCAAAGGATCCGTTCAGGCATCACAGGAGACTACGGCTGTGGCAGCGAAAGAAACAGAAGCTGCGGCAACAGAAACTACAGAAAAAGAAACAGAGCCTTTGGAGACAGAGGCAAAGATACCGGAAAATGCAGAAGAGATCACCATGACGAACCAGAAGCTTCAGATCCAGGCAAAGTTCTATCTTCCAAAACAGGAAGGAGAATGGGAAGTAGAAAACCGAGATGGAAGAGATCCGGTTACACCGGTGCAGAAAAATGTTTATAAAGCGAAGATCAATGAGGATAAATCAGCGCATGTGACGATCCAGCTTACAGCAACGACACCGGAAAGTCTTGAGAAGCAGATGGATGGCAAGGAAAAAATCACGATCCGGATTATCCGGGAACATTTGAAACAGGAACTACATCCTGGGATTATCTGATTGATCTCGGTAAATATGAGGATGGATTAGAAACCTATATGCTGGTGAAATTCTGGACCGGAGATGACAGCTATGCCCAGGTGGAGGAGCTGAAGGAGACAAGAGATCTGTTCCTTGATACGGTTACGGTGGCAACAGACTATGAAGGCAAGGAGGACCGCAGCGGACGTAAATATATGGGAACTCCTACATGTTCTCTACCGGAAAGCTTTGAATACAATGGAGTAACTGCTGAAGTGACACAGCCTGCGGATTCTTACTGTGTGCATCAGCTCCGGTCAGAGATCCACGAGGCAGATGAGATTCCGGTCAGACTTGTTGGCCTTATGACCTCTACGATCAATCAAGCAACCTATGAAGTGACAGAAGGATATTCCGACTACACCATTGCCGGTTATCCTGCACATATCAAACAGACAAAGTTTGTAGGTTATCTTAGCACTGAGGTTCGTTTTCAGGTCGGAGATAACAATTATCGTGCATTCGCATATACCTATGTAGATGATTCTAATATGGATGTGAAGGCAACGGCAGAGGCTGTTAAGGTTCTGAACGAGAATGAAACTGTATACTTCCAGAAATCACTGGATTTCCTGGATGCCATGGTCAAAGCTGCAGAATTTACGGAGCCGGATGAAGAATGGTTTAAATAAACACAGGCAGCAGGGGGTGAAATATGAAGCGAAAACAGCACCGCTGGCTGCTCCTGCTCCTGGCTGGAGCGATGTCTCTTGGATTTGCAGCCTGTAAGAAGCATCGGAGGTTCCTTTGGATCCTGATCACATTGTTCTGGACGATTATGAGATCTGGTATAAGGGATTTGACGTTACGCCGGATGCGGACGGTCAGTCAGCCCTGGTCCTGACTCTGGATTTTACCAATAATGGCAAAGAGGCAACTTCTTATCTCTGGGCAGTGTCAGAAAAGGTGTTTCTTGATGGGATCGGCCTTAACACGGCAACTGTGCTGCAGAATGGGAAATCCAAGGGAACGGTCGCTGAAACACAGCAGACTGAGAGTCATGCCGGGGAAAACAATTGAAGTGAAGTCTGCGTATAGTCTGCCGGATGGTGATAAAAAGACGCTGGAAGCAGAGTTTTCACAATTGTTAGGAAAGAAAAAAGGGATCCTAACCATTGACCTGGAGGATGCGCTGCCGTAGAAAGGCAGCGCCCTTAGGAATCTGGAGAAAAGAAAGGGAAGGAGAACAGGAGTATGGGAAATATACAGGAATATAAGTGTCCGTGCTGTGGTGGTGCCATCCACTTTGACAGCACGATCCAGAAGATGAAATGTCCGTACTGCGATACGGAGTTTGAGATGGAGGCACTTCAGGGATATGACGAGGCACTGAATCAGGAGCAGCCGGATGAAATGGTATGGGACACCAGTGCAGGAACGGAATGGGGTGAGGGAGAGACAAATGGTCTTCACACCTATCAGTGCCAGTCCTGCGGCGGCGAGATTGTTGGAGATGAGAGCATGGCAGCATCTGCGTGTCCATATTGCGGAAACCCTATCGTTGTCACAGGACAGTTTTCGGGAGCATTAAAGCCGGATTATGTGATTCCATTCAAGCTTGATAAAAAGGCGGCAAAGGCTGGCTGATGCGTCATCTGAGAGGAAAACGGCTCCTTCCGAAGGTCTTTAAGGATCAGAACCATATTGATGAGATCAAGGCATTTACGTTCCTTTCTGGCTGTTTGATACAGATGCAGATGCGGATATCCGCTATCGTGCGACAAAGGTCAGAAGCTGGAGCGATAAAAACTATAATTATACGGAAACAAGGTTTTTCATGGTAGCACGCAGTGGAAACATTGGTTTTACACGGGTTCCGGTAGACGGATCGACGAAGATGGAGGACGATCTTATGGAATCCATCGAACCTTTTGATTTTAAAGAGGCAGTCCCGTTCCAGACAGCATATCTTGCGGGTTATATGGCAGATAAATATGATGTTGGAGCAGAAGGAGAGTATTGCCCGTGCGAATGAGCGCGTAAAACGCTCCACAGAGGATAATTTCAAATCGACAGTAACCGGCTATACGTCAGTGACAACAGAACAGAGCAGTGTAAGGCTTCATGACGGAAGTGCGAAATACGCACTTTATCCGGTCTGGATCTTAAATACAACATGGAATGGAAAACAGTACCGTTTCGCTATGAACGGACAAAGTGGAAAATTCGTAGGCGATCTGCCGGTAGATAAAAAGGCAGCAAAAACCTGGACGATAGGGCTTTCCGCAGTGTTTGCAATAGCAGCTTATGGTGTCAGCTGGCTTTATGGCTGGCACGGATCATATAGAAGGGGGAGTGGAGAAGATGAAAAGAACAGGACGTAAACTGATCGGAATGGCAGCTGCCGTGCTTCTCATGGCTTCCGCTTTCTGCACTGCTGTTTATGCAGCGGACGGTTTTTCAAGTGAATATGAACGGCTTTTAGATACTGCATATATTCTTTCTGATGCGGAAGCAGATGAGATCACCGGGCTGCTGGATGAACTCAGTGAACGCCAGAAGATGGATGTGACGATCGCTACCGTAAATAATCTGGATGGTTACAACAGCATTGAAGCCTGTGCGGATGATCTTTATGATTATTGTAATTTCGGCTACGGCGCAGACCGGGATGGTCTGATGTTCCTGGTCAGCATGGAGGAACGGGAATGGCATATCTCCACCTGTGGATACGGAATCACGGCATTTACGGATGCCGGTATCCAGTATGTGGGAGGTCAGATGCTGGATTCCCTTGCAGATGGCGATTATGCAGAGGCATTTCGCATCTATGCAGCGTGTTGTGATGATCTGATCGATCAGGCGCGTGCAGGCCATCCCTTTGACGAGGATGATGTTCCAAGAAAACCTATGTCTCCGATAGTACCCCTTGTCTGTATCGTAATTGGTGCTGCTCTTGGAATCGCAGTTGTCCAGGGCATGAAGGCACAGCTTAAGAGTGTACGAAAAGAGAAATCAGCAGCCAATTATGTACGGCCGGGAAGCATGAATCTGACAGGAAAACAGGATCTGTTCCTGTACAGCAATGTGAACCGGGTGAAAAGGGAGACAAAGAGCAGCAGCAGCGGTGGCGGCGGAAGCTCAACTCATAGGTCTTCCTCTGGAACCACACATGGCGGTGGCGGCGGAAAATTTTAACAGGAATGTACTCTCGGAGTCTTTCCTGCACTTGCCTTTGCGGCTGATTTTCCGCCAGTCGCACCCGAATTTCATCAACGTACGCACCGCGTACGCCTCAGAAATTTGGGCACAACTGACAAAAAATCTTCTCACAAAATCAGGCACAGAAAGATTCCGAGAGAACATTTTGCCTTTTACTGGAAAGTGTGTTATAGTGTAACCGATACAAACACTTATAGTTTGGCGAGTGACTGAACTATATTTAGAAATCAAGGAGAAGAATTATGAAAGAGACCGCATTAGTGATCATGGCAGCTGGTATTGGCAGCCGTTTCGGCGGCGGCATTAAGCAGCTGGCGCCTGTAGGACCAAGTGGTGAGATCATCATGGATTATTCCATTCATGACGCTATCGAAGCCGGATTTAATAAAGTAGTATTTATTATCCGTAAGGATCTGGAGAAAGACTTTAAGGAGATCATCGGAAACAGGATCGAAAAGCAGATCCCTGTTATCTATGCATACCAGGAATTAAATGCTCTTCCAGAAGGATATGAAGTAACAGAAGGACGTACTAAACCATGGGGAACCGGCCAGGCAGTTCTTATGGTAAAGGGACTGATCGACTGCCCATCTGGTAATCAATGCAGATGATTACTACGGAAAAGAAGGCTTCCGCAAGATCCATGAATATATGGTAAATGAAATGACAGAAGATGGCGATGTATATGACATCTGCATGGGCGGTTTCATTTTAAAGAATACCCTCAGCGACAACGGCGCTGTTACCAGAGGCGTTTGCGAAGAGGAAAACGGTATCTTAAAGAAAGTAACTGAGACTTATGATATCCGTATGATAGAAGATGGACTTCACGCAGCTGACGAAGCAGGAAATCCTGTAAAGGTTCAGCCAGAGCAGCTTGTTTCCATGAATATGTGGGGACTTCCAGTAAGCTTCTTAAATGAGCTGGAAAAGGGCTTCCCGGAATTCTTAGACAGCTTAAAGCCAGGTGATATCAAGGCAGAATACCTGCTTCCAAAGATCATCGACAAATTAGTACATGAAGGCAAGGCAAAAGTCCGCGTTCTGGATACACCAGATAAGTGGTTTGGTGTTACTTACAAAGAGGACAAGCAGGCAGTTGTAGACGCAATCAAGGGTCTGATCGATGCCGGAGTTTATAAAGAGAAATTATTTGATTGATCAAATTCAGGATGAGAAAAGGGCTTTCCGCAATGGAAGGCTCTTTTTTTGTATCTGAAAAGAATAAAACCAACTTTCCCCGCCTATA
>ENA-OQCE01001135-OQCE01001135.1-human-gut-metagenome-genome-assembly--contig:-NODE-1135-length-11533-cov-1.842013_pt1 | contig 11533 bp, 11 predicted proteins | sample MGYA00242495_ERZ504572 | MGnify/ENA primary metagenome ERZ504572 (study PRJEB26092, sample SAMD00036228) | human gut metagenome | host: Homo sapiens | study: EMG produced TPA metagenomics assembly of...
TTCAAGGTGTCCAGATCTGCTGCCGACACATTACCGGCAGTGAGGAACGTCAGAATCAGGGGAATAATCTTATATTGTTTCATAACTGGTTTTGTTTCGCTTGCAAAGTAACGCGAAATCTCCAGTTCGTGCAATCCTAATTTATGAGGATTATGATGCCGGGAGATGCGGGGCGGCAGGGGGATTGCCATCCGGTTTATATCCTGTCGGCATCAATGTAGCCGTGCATCACGGCATAGATTGTCAGTCCCGATACGGACTTGATGCCCAGTTTCTCCACAATGTTCTTGCGGTGGGTGATGACGGTGGTGAGGCTGATGTTCAGTTTGTCGGCAATCTCCTTGTTGATAAGCTTTGGTGATGAGCACCAGCACTTCTATCTCGCGGGCGGAAAGCTCGTGGCATCGGCGTTGCCGGCGGCATGAGGCGGCATGGCGGAGCGGAGACTGTCCGGTTGCTTGTCGGGGTGTCCGTGCTGGTGTCCGTACCGATGGAGTTGCAGAATGTCTTTTACGAGGCCTTTCTCGTCCTGATAGATGTTCAGGGTCGGCACGCCCGATAGCTGAGGCTGGTTGTCGCCGCCTGCCAGTACAATGGTCTTGGGCTTTCGGGGCAGGAAGAATGAGGTATGCTCGAAATATATTTGGGAAGAGATGAAATAATGGGCATACATGTCGGGCGTATCATCCATGAGTTCGGCGAAGGAGCGGAACACACGGATGGTAGCCATCGGGATAATCTCTTCCAGAAGGTTCTGCAATCCCAAAGAGGTCAGTGTGTTGGGAGCGACGATTGCTATTTCGGGAGCTGTCATAACGGTATAGGTTTGCCCGCAAAAGTACGGATTATTTTTGTATCATCCTTACAATGCGGGGAAATGAATTTCATCTGAATGCGGAAGCCTGCTGCTCTCATTGCAGCAAGAGCCGGCTTGCGGCTTCCGCACACCGTTCTCCGTCGATACCTGCCGACACGATGCCGCCTGCATATCCGGCTCCCTCTCCGCAGGGAAACAGTCCTTTCAAACGGACATGCTGCAAGGTGTCTTTGTCTCTGACAATGCGCACCGGAGCCGATGTACGGGTTTCAACGCCAATCATGGCAGCTTCGTTGCTAAGGAAACCGTGGCTGTATTTCCCGAATTGCTGGAAACCTTTGCTCAGCCGGTCGGCAATGAACGGCGGCATCCAGAAGTGCAGAGGCGACGATACCAGTCCGGGGGCGTATGAACTTTCCGGCAGGTCGTAGCTGAGCTTTTTCCTGGTAAAGTCCGCCATGCGTTGCGCGGGGGCTGTTTGCTTCATGTTGCCCTGTTGCCAGCAGAGGCGTTCCAGAGCTTCCTGGAAATACATCATGTTGAGTTGGGAGTTGAAAGCCGGGTCTTCGTTCATTATTCTTAACTCTTTATTCTCCAAGTCTTCTGGACGTAGCTCCACTACCATTCCCGAATTGCTCCACCGGGAACCCCGGTTGCTGGGGCTCATTCCGTTGACTACGATTTGCTGGGGACCGCTGGCTGCCGGAACTACAAAGCCGCCGGGACACATGCAGAAGCTGTACACGCCTCTTCCGTCCACTTGGGTAACGAAGCTGTACTCAGCGGCGGGCAGGTATTTGCCGCGTCCGTTGCGGTTGTGGTATTGTATCCGGTCTATCAGGGAAGCGGGATGTTCCAGACGTACTCCTACGGCGATGCCTTTGGCTTCTATTTCCACTCCGTTGGCTGCCAGCCAGCGGTATACATCGCGTGCGGAGTGTCCGGTAGCAAGTATTACAGGACCAAGGAATGTCCGGCCGGTATCGGTTTCGATGCCTTTCACTTCATCGTTTTCAATAATAAGAGCATCCATCCGTGTCTCAAAGTGCACTTCACCGCCGCAACCGATAATGGTGTTCCGCATGTTTTCTATGACCCGCGGCAGTTTGTCCGTGCCGATATGGGGATGGCGTCTACGAGTATGGAAGATGAAGCGCCGTGCTGGCAGAATACGTTCAGGATTTTGTCTACGTTCCCCCGTTTTTTACTGCGGTATAGAGCTTGCCGTCCGAATAGGCGCCTGCACCGCCTTCTCCGAAACTGTAATTGGATTCCGGGTTGACGGTCTGTTCTCTTCCTATCAGGGCAAGGTCTTTCTTGCGGTCGCGTACATTCTTTCCGCGCTCCACGATGACGGGGCGCAAGCCCAGCTCTATCAGACGCAAGGCGGCAAACAGTCCGCCGGGACCGGCTCCCACAACGATAACTTGCGGCTTGTCCGACACATCGTTATAGACGGTTTCCTGATACTCCTTCTCTTTCGGCAGCTCGTTGAGATAAGTACGCACGGTCAGGTTTACGAAGATGCTCCGCTGGCGTGCATCAATGCTGCGTTTCAGAATGCGCGTAGCCGTAATGTCGCGTGCGCTCACTCCTTTCTCTTGTATGAGGTATTCTTTTATGCGTTGTTCGTTGGCTGCAACCTCAGGCAACACGCGCAATTGGTATTCTTGTATCATTGGGTTTCTTTCTATATCTATATATAATGTGTATCAATCCGTATCTCCTGCGGCGGACTCATCCTATGGAGACTTAGCCGAACAATGCCCGGAAGGCTTCTTCCACCTTTCTTACCGGTATCAGCTCAATCTTCAATTTGGACGTGTTCAGTCCCTGCAGATTATATTTGGGCAATATAAACCGTTTGAAACCGAGCTTCTCCGCTTCGCCGATGCGTTGCTCAATCCGGTTTACGGGGCGGATCTCGCCGGACAGGCCTATTTCTCCCGCCATGCAGATTTCGGGTTCTATGGCGGTATCCATGTTGCTGGACAGGATGGCGCTGATAACTGCCAGATCGATGGCGGGGTCGTTCACTTTCAGTCCGCCGGCAATGTTGAGAAAGACGTCCTTTTGGGCAAGCTTGAAGCCGACCCGCTTTTCCAGTACTGCCAGCAGCATGTTCATTCTCCGTATGTCGAAGCCGGTGGCGGAACGTTGCGGGTTGCCGTAAACGGCACTGCTCACCAATGCCTGCGTTTCTATCAGGAATGGTCGTATGCCTTCTATGGCCGAAGCGATGGCTATGCCGCTCATTCCTTCATGGTCTTGGCTGAGGAGCAGTTCCGAAGGATTGCTTACCTGCCGCAGTCCGTCCTGTCTCATCTCATAGATGCCCAACTCGGCAGTACTGCCGAAACGGTTTTTGATGCTGCGCAGGATGCGGTACATATAATGTTGGTCGCCTTCAAATTGGAGCACGGTGTCCACAATGTGCTCCAGTACCTTAGGCCCGGCAATGCTTCCTTCCTTGTTGATATGGCCGATGAGGATGACCGCCGTATGCGTTTCTTTGGCGAAGCGCAGGATAGAGGCGGAGCATTCCCTCACCTGAGCTATGCTGCCGGGAGAGGATTCGAGCGTCTCTGTGGAGATGGTCTGTATGGAGTCTATTATGACTAAATCGGGGCGTGTATTCTTTATGTGGACGTAAATCTGTTCCAACGAGGTTTCGCAGACAATCAGGCAGTCGGCGGATGTGCCTGACAGACGGTCGGCACGCAGCTTTAGCTGCCGGGCGCTTTCTTCGCCGGATATGTAGAGGATACGTTTCTCCGGTATGCGGAGGATGGTCTGCAGCACCAGGGTGGACTTTCCGATACCCGGTTCGCCGCCTATCAGCACCAGCGAGCCTTGTACCAGACCGCCGCCCAATACCCGGTTCAGCTCAGCATCGTGCAGGTCGATACGGGGTTCGTCATCGGCAGCGATTTCATCCAGTGTCACGGGCTTTGCTTTGGCGGTTTCCATGCCCGATACCGGACGTTTGTTTACGGTTTCCTTGCGTACAATCTCTTCTACATAGGTGTTCCACGCTCCGCACGACGGACATTTGCCTACCCATTTAGGCGATTCCTGCCCGCAATTGCTGCATACATATACCGTTTTCTCTTTTGCCATAAAAGAACTTCCTTTAGAATAATTGCCCAAAGGTACGATTTTTCGTTTCAGGCTGGCGGTGTGTCGCGGAGTTTTTTCTATATTTGTTCTCAAAAACATAAAATGGGGATTATACTATGATAGAAGATATTCTTGAATACAATAAGCGGTTTGTAGAGAATAAGGGATATGAGAAGTATATCACCAATAAATATCCCGATAAGAAAATCGCCATCCTTTCCTGTATGGACACCCGTCTGACCGAATTGCTGCCGGCAGCTCTGGGTATAAAGAACGGTGATGTAAAGATGATAAAGAATGCGGGCGGAATCATTTCGCATCCTTTCGGTAGCGTTATACGCAGCCTTATGGTGGCTATCTACGAGTTGGGGGTGAAAGAGGTCATGGTCATTGCGCATTCCGATTGCGGTGCGTGCCACATGAGCAGCGCCCAGATGATAGAGCACATGAAGGCGCGCGGCATCAAACAGGAAACGATAGATATGATACGTTTCTGCGGAGTGGATTTCGATTCGTGGCTTTATGGCTCGGAGATACGGAGAAGTCCGTAAGAGAAACGGTGAAAGCCATTCTTGACCATCCGCTGATACCGGAGGATGTCCATGTTTCCGGGTTTATCATCGATTCGATTACCGGGGCCTTGACTCCCGTAGTGGCGTAAACACCTCTCTTCCTATATCGTTATCTCACCTGCAAGAGGGCGGCTCATCAGGTCGCGTACTTTTGCGGGGGGATAGTTGTGACCTAACAGGAACATCAGTTTGGTTACAGCGGACTCTGTTGTGCTGTCGTATCCGCACACCACGCCTGCCTGCATCAGACGGTATCCCGTTTCATAACGCTCCATTTCTACCGTACCGGCGCTGCATTGGGTAACGTTTACAATGATAATGCCTTGTTCGCAGGCATTGTGCAGATGATGGAGAAACCACTCTTTCAGCGGAGCATTGCCCGAACCGTAAGTTTCCAGCACCACAGCTTTCAGTCCCTTTATAGCGAGAATGGCATCCACACGTTTTCCTGAATGCCGGGGAAGAGCTTCAATATGGCTATATTGGTATCGAGCAGGTAGTGTGGCTGCAACTCTCTTTGTACCTTCTCCGTATGAATCTGCACATTATTATATTTAATATGTATGCCGGCAGAAGCAAGTACAGGGTAATTGTACGAGCGGAAAGCATTGAAGTTCTCCGCATTTATTTTGGTGGTACGGTTGCCGCGTGTCAAGTGATTCTCAAAGAAGATACATACTTCCGGTACGATAGGCCGGCCGTTGGGATGCCGGGCAGTGGCAATTTCGATACTTGTCAGCAGATTTTCTTTACCGTCGGTACGGAGCACGCCGATAGGAAGCTGCGAACCCGTGAGGATGACGGGCTTGTTGAGGCCCTCGAGCATAAAGCTGAGAGCGGATGCCGTGTAGGCCATGGTATCCGTGCCGTGAAGGATGACAAAGCCGTATATTGATTGTAGTTGTCGCTGATAATGCGTACGAGTTTGCGCCAGGCATCCGGATCCATATCCGAAGAATCCATAGGCGGATCGAACTGATAGGTATCAATGCGGAACGTAAAATTCTGAAGCTCGGGTACATGCTTCTGTAAATGTTCGAAGTTGAAGCTCTCCAAAGCTCTGGTTTCCGCATTTTCTATCATGCCGATAGTGCCACCGGTGTAAATTAACAAAACGGAAGTATTATTTGGGGACATACGCTCAATTCTTACATAATTACCATGCAAAGATAGTAATATATCTCTAAAATAATAGCAAAGTGTTATAAAACTATGCCGGTATTTATATCTCTTTGTTTGGAAAAGCGTGAATATGTTAGCCGTAATATGTACATATTTCTTCCCTTTATAGAATGAATCTGTATTTTTATCGCAAAAAAAGTCATAAAATGTAATAGTTTGAATGTTTTTATTGTTACTTTTGCAACACTTATCATAAGCGATAGCAGTAAGAGAGAATGAACAAGTACTATCAACATACAGTCACATCCATGTGTACCATGACCCTTAGGGGTTAGGGATAGTATTTTGTGTTTCTACGTGTTACACCAATTTTTCAGCAGTTTTTCTTATTTAGTTAAAGTCTATACGGGCCATAGCAGCTTGTTTTGACAATTGTATCAACCGTTTCAATCCGATAAAAAGATATGAAAGTAATAAAATTCGGCGGAACATCCGTAGGTTCTGCGAACAGTATTTTAAGCGTTAAGAGAATTGTAGAGGCTATAAACGAACCTTTAATAGTGGTAGTGTCTGCCTTGGGCGGCATTACGGACAAGCTGATCAATACTTCGAAAATGGCGGCTGCCGGTGATTCCTCTTATGAAAACGAGTTTCGTGAGATTGTCTATCGTCATGTGGAAATGATAAAGGAAGTAATTCCGGCAGGTGAGGCGCAAGTATCACTGCAACGCCGGGTGGGGGAGTTGCTTAATGAGCTGAAAGACATCTTCCAGGGGATTTATCTGATAAAGGACCTCTCGCCGAAAACATCCGATACGATTGTGAGTTACGGCGAACGCCTTTCATCCATTATTGCAGCGCAACTGACGGGTGCGGAATGGTTTGATTCGCGCCGGTTTATCAAAACGGAGAAGAAACATTCCAAGCATGTATTGGATACGGAGCTTACTACTTCCCTGGTGCGCGAGACATTCAAGGATATGCCCCGACGGGTGCTGGTTCCGGGATTTATCTCTACGGATAAGATTACGGGCGAGGTGACCAACCTCGGTCGCGGAGGTTCCGACTATACGGCTGCCATCATAGCTGCGGCGCTGGATGCCGATGCGCTGGAAATCTGGACGGATGTGGACGGTTTCATGACCGCCGATCCGCGTGTGATTTCCACGGCTTATACCATTAATGAACTGAGCTATGTAGAAGCTACCGAACTTTGCAACTTCGGCGCTAAGGTAGTGTATCCGCCTACCATTTATCCGGTTTGCCACAAGAACATACCTATTATAATAAAGAACACGTTCAATCCCGACGGAGCGGGAACGGTTATCAACAGGATGTTTCCAATCCGCAAAGTAAAGCCATTAAAGGTATTTCGTCTATCAACGATACAAGTCTGATAACGGTGCAGGGACTCGGTATGGTAGGTGTGATTGGTGTGAACTACCGTTATCTTTAAGGCTTTGGCAAAGAACGGTATCAGCGTGTTCCTCGTATCGCAGGCATCTTCGGAGATTCTACTTCCATCGGTGTGCGCAATGCGGATGCGACCTGGCTTGTGAAGTTCTGAACGAAGAGTTTGTCAAAGAGATTGAAATGGGAGAGATTTCACCCATACAGGCTGAGAAGGATTTGGCTACGGTAGCCATTGTAGGTGAGAATATGAAGCATACGCCGGGTATTGCCGGTAAGCTGTTCGGTACGCTGGGACGTAACGGTATCAATGTGATAGCTTGTGCACAGGGCGCTTCGGAAACGAATATTTCGTTTGTGGTAGACAGCAAGTCGCTGCGCAAGTCTTTGAACGTGATCCATGACTCTTTCTTCCTGTCGGAGTATCAGGTATTGAATCTCTTTATCTGCGGAGTTGGTACGGTAGGCGGCAGTTTGATAGAACAGATTCACAGCCAGCGTCAGAAATTGATGCAGGAGAACGGCTTGCAGCTGAATGTGGTAGGTATTGCCGATGCTTCCAAAGCAATCTTCAGCCGCGAGGGATTTGATTTGGGACGCTTTCGCGAAGAATTGGCGGAGAAAGGTAAGGAAAGCTCTCTGGATACGCTTCGTAACGAGATTATTGGCATGAATATCTTTAACTCCGTATTCGTGGATCTGTACGGCAAGCGCAGGAGTGGCTTCCTTGTATAAAGACCTTTTGATGCACAACGTTTCGGTTGTAGCCGCCAATAAGATTGCAGCTTCTTCGGAGTATGAAAACTACCGGGAACTGAAGCAGATAGCCCGTCAGCGAGGCGTGAAATATCTGTTTGAGACGAACGTAGGTGCGGGGTTGCCTATCATCAATACCATTAACGACCTTATTCATAGCGGTGACAAGATACTGAAGATTGAAGCCGTGCTGAGCGGTACGCTGAATTATATATTCAACAAGATAAGCGCGGATATTCCTTTCAGCAGAACCATTAAAATGGCTCAGGAGGAACGTTATTCCGAACCCGATCCGCGTATCGACCTCAGCGGTAAGGACGTAATCCGCAAACTGGTAATCCTTGCACGTGAAGCCGGTTATCGCATCGAGCAAAGTGATGTGGAAAAGAATCTCTTTGTACCCGTGATTCTTCGAAGGTTCTTTGGATGACTTCTGGAAGAAAGTGCCGAGCCTCGACGCCGGCTTTGAAGCACGCCGCAAGGTGTTGGAAGCGGAAAACAAGCATTGGCGTTTCGTTGCCAGACTGGAGAACGGCAAGGCATCCGTAGGATTGCAGGAAGTGGGTGTCAATCACCCGTTCTATGGGTTGGAAGGCAGCAACAATATTATCTTGCTGACAACAGAGCGTTATAAGGAATATCCGATGATGATACAAGGCTACGGTGCCGGTGCCGGTGTAACGGCTGCGGGAGTATTTGCGGACATAATGAGTATTGCGAACGTTTAATTAAGTACGAACTTCGTACTTGGATTTCAAGATTCATGGGTATGAAACACATTATTATATTAGGTGACGGTATGGCCGACTGGCCTGTAAAGTCTTTGGAAAGCAGGACTTTGTTGCAAGCAGCTAAAACGCCCTATATGGATAAGCTTGCCCGGATGGGGCGTGTAGGCAGGTTAAAAACTGTTGCCGACGGATTTCATCCCGCAGTGAGGTTGCCAATATGTCCGTTTTGGGCTATGACCTGCCGAAAGTATATGAGGGACGCGGCCCGTTGGAGGCGGCAAGTATCGGTGTAGACCTGAAGCCGGGTGAAATGGCGATGCGCTGTAATATTATCTGCATTGAAGGAGATGCTATCAAGAACCATTCGGCGGGACATATTACGACCGAAGAAGCCGATGTGCTGGTGAAATATCTGCAGGAACATTTGGGTAATGAGCGCGTGCGTTTCCATACGGGTGTGCAATACCGGCATTTGTTGGTAATAAAAGGTGGAGACAAGCGTATAGACTGCACTCCCCCGCATGATGTCCCTCTGAAACCCTATCGGCCGTTGTTGGTAAAGCCTATGGCAGGTACGGAAAGTATCACCGTTCCCGAAGGACAAGCCGATTTGACCCCGCAACAAACCGCCGATCTGATTAACGATTTAATCATGCGTTCGCAAGAATTGCTGAAAGAACACCCCGTCAATAGGAAGCGTGCAGCCGAAGGCAAAGACCCGGCTAACAGTATTTGGCCGTGGAGTCCGGGTTATCGTCCGCAGATGGAAACACTTTCGGATAAGTTTCCTCAAGTGAGGAAAGGCGCTGTAATCTCTGCTGTAGATTTGATTAACGGTATCGGCTATTATGCCGGACTGCGCCGCCTGACGGTGGAAGGAGCGACCGGACTGTACGATACCAATTACGAGAATAAAGTGGCTGCCGCTCTTGACGCACTGAAAACGGATGATTTCGTTTACCTGCATATCGAGGCCAGCGATGAGGCGGGACATGAAGGAGACATTCCTTTGAAGATGCTGACCATTGAAAATCTGGATAGCCGCGCCGTAGGTCCTATTTATGAAGCGGTGAAAGATTGGGAAGAACCTGTCGCCATTGCCGTTTTGCCCGATCATCCCACTCCCTGCGAGCTGCGTACACATACCAACGAACCGGTACCTTTCTTTATTTGGTATCCGGGTATTGAGCCGGACGAGGTGCAGACTTTTGATGAAGTGGCGGCTTGCAGCGGCAGCTACGGTCTGATGAAAGAAGATGAGTTTATAAACGAATTTATGAAGGGATAATGAGATGACATGCCCAAATGTGCTGATTGTCATTCGGTGCAGCGTCATAGTCTTTAATTATTAATTCTTTAATATTTAATTTAATATGCAATATTATAGTACCAACAAACAAGCTCCCGATGTTACCCTCGAAGAGGCGGTAGTGAAAGGGCTTGCCGCAGACAAAGGACTTTTCATGCCCTTTACCATTAAACCGTTGCCGCAGGAATTCTACGACAGCATTGATACGCTTGGCTTTCAGGAGATAGCCTATCGGGTGGCGGATGCTTTCTTTGGGGAAGATGTTCCCGCAGATACATTGAAGCAGATTGTGTACGATACATTGAACTTCGATGTCCCTTTGGTGAAAGTGACGGAAAATATCTATTCCCTCGAATTGTTCCATGGCCCTACACTTGCCTTTAAGGATGTGGGCGGCCGTTTTATGGCGCGCCTGTTGGGCTATTTTATCAGAAAAGAGGGTAAGAAGCAGGTTAATGTATTGGTTGCTACCTCGGGTGATACGGGCAGTGCCGTTGCCAATGGTTTCCTCGGCGTAGAAGGTATTCATGTTTATGTGCTCTACCCGAAGGGCAAGGTCAGTGAAATTCAGGAAAAGCAATTCACTACGTTGGGACAGAATATCACGGCTCTTGAAGTAGATGGCACGTTCGACGATTGTCAGGCATTGGTGAAAGCGGCTTTCATGGACAAGGAGCTTAACAGCCGTTTGCAACTTACCAGCGCCAACTCCATTAATGTGGCACGTTTCCTGCCGCAGGCTTTCTACTATTTTTATGCTTATGCGCAGTTGAAGCGGGCGGGTAAGGCTGCCAATGCCGTAATCTGTGTGCCAAGCGGCAATTTCGGTAATATAACGGCCGGTTTGTTCGGTAAACGCATGGGACTGCCGATAAAGCGTTTCATAGCATCCAACAACCGTAACGACATATTCTATCAATATTTGCAGACGGGTGTTTATACGCCGCGCCCCAGCGTCGCTACGATAGCCAATGCCATGGATGTGGGCGATCCGAGTAACTTTGCCCGTGTGCTCGACCTCTATGGCGGTAGCCATGCAGCTATCTCTGCCGAGATAAGCGGTGCTGCTTATACGGACGAACAGATAGCCGAAACCGTGAAGAACGTTTGGACAGATGAGCATTACCTGCTCGACCCTCATGCGCATGCGGTTTCCGTGCATTGCAAGAGGCTTGCAGCCGGGTGAGACGGGCGTCTTCCTGGAAACGGCTCATCCTGCCAAGTTCAAAGATACGGTAGAGAATATTATCGGTGAGGCGGTACAGATACCGGAGAAGTTGCAAGCCTTTATGCGTGGCGAAAAGAAGAGTCTGCCTATGTCGAAAGATTTTGCAGACTTCAAGCGCTATTTAATGAATGTCTGATTATCAGTTATTTCTGATAGGATGAGGTGTCAAAACTAAAAAAATATCAAAGGAGTTTTGACGCCTCTTCTTGTTTTCCTGTGGGAATGCTTTTTATCTTTCCGGCTTTATGGCTATTATCCCAAAGCACGAGTATTTCTATTTTCAGAAGGCTGTGACGGTAGAATAGCGTATAGTCGGGACAAGGAGTGATATATCGTATGTTATCCATTTCCGTGGCTTGTCCGATGAAAGGATTTAGAGTAATGCGATGAAGTGCATTCTGGAAGAGTGAGTATATATCTTCCTGTTTCCTTTGTTTCCAACCTTCTTCGCAACTGAGGATAACAGCA
>ENA-OQCE01001136-OQCE01001136.1-human-gut-metagenome-genome-assembly--contig:-NODE-1136-length-11531-cov-16.899684_pt1 | contig 11531 bp, 11 predicted proteins | sample MGYA00242495_ERZ504572 | MGnify/ENA primary metagenome ERZ504572 (study PRJEB26092, sample SAMD00036228) | human gut metagenome | host: Homo sapiens | study: EMG produced TPA metagenomics assembly of...
GCAAACTGCTGCTGGCCGGCGCGCGGGGCGCTGGCGGCACGGCTTGCCGCGGAGTTGTTTTTTGGCCCAGACCGTTTTGATAGGCGCGCTCTTCTTCGTACAGGCGGCCGAGCGTGGGGGCATCGACGTTCTCGGCAAAGACCGAGAACTTGCCGGCGCGCAGCTGCGGATCGATCATAAAGCGCACGAGGGGCTCGCCGACAAAGACATAGCGGCGCTTTTCGGCCTGCGCCTTCACAAACTCGCGGACTCGCGCGAAAGCTCGGGGTAGAACGGGGCGAGCATGGGATCGTCGTCGGCGGCGATCAGGATGGTATAGAGTGCCGGCGCCGTGTTGACGCCGTTGATCACCAGAGTCTGATCCTCCATGTCGCGAGCGGCCTGCTTGGCAAGCTTCTTAAAGGAGAACGGGGCACGGGTGGCACCGAAGATGCCGGCCACGTGGTCCTCGAAGATGTTCAGGAAGTTCACGAAAGATCACTCTCCGTATAGGTTCTTTGGTATCCGAGCAAATATAGGCATATCCCAACGATTATAGAGGATAGGGTTCCCGCAACCGCCGCCTTGGCGACGACCGCGGCTGCAAGGCTGGCAATTTCCATATGGTGTGCAAGACAGGACGCCGCTGCGCAGCCGATGCCGGCGACAGCGATGGCGGCGATTACGGCAAGGTTTGAGCCTGATCGGCACGCTTGGCATGGGCGTTGAGCAGCGCAGATGACGCCGCGGCAGTTGCCGCTACCAGCACAAAGGCAGCCCAAAGGAGTGGGTCTCCCAGCGCTGCGGCAACGTTACCGAGCCCCAGCACGCCTCCGGCTGAAAGCGCGACCGTGGCCAGACGGGCAAAAAGTGCGCCCATGCCCGTTGCCGCGGCGGCGCTTGCCGGGCCGAGCCAAAATGACGCGACGCCGGCGGTGACCCCAGCTGCCAGGAAGGTATTGCCGGTCAGACAGCCAAGCGCGAGTGCACAGGTGAGTGCGGCGCTCGCGGCAGCCTCGGTGCGACCCCAGGCGATCCACCAACCGGACATGGCGGCGGCAAAGATCACCGCGACGGGCAACATCGACAGGACGCCCTGTGCCTGCATGGTGGCGTTTGCCATGAGCACCAAAAAGCCCACAGCCGAGATGGCCGAGCCAATCTGGGGGGCCAGGCCGGCCGCCGCTCCGATCGCGATAGCCGCAATGACCAGGCCGGGAAGCGCCGCGACGCCGGCCGTCTGCATCAGCAAAAAGCTAAAGGCGCCGCACGTTAGCGCCGAGATAGCGTGCATGGCGTAGTCGCGCGCATGGCTCCAGCGCGTGCCTGCCCAGCCGAGTGCGGGGTCGACTTCGATGGTGTCGTCCTCGTAGTGCGACGGCTCGATATCGTCGAGCTCCTGCTCGTCATCCGAAAGTTCGCCAACCATTTGCTCCAGGCTGCGACGGCCTTCGCGCACGCTGCCCAGACCGGCAAGGAGCTGGTCGCAAAATGCCTCGATGCTGTTGGGGCGGTCCTGCGGCATGGGGGAGAGCGCGCTCATGAGCGCGGCCTCGGCTCCCGGGGGAAAGTGTGGTATCAGCTCGCTGGGATAGGTGGCGCCGCCGATGATGCGGCCGAGCGAGTCGGCGGGCGTGGCCGCCATAAAAGGAGCGCTGCCGCACAGGCCCTCGTAGATCACACAGGCGAGGGCAAAGACATCGGCGCGCTCGTCGACCGTGCCGGTCTCGATATCGAGCTGCTCGGGCGGCATGTAGCCGATGGTGCCGCCGCGTGAGCCGCCAAAGCCACCGGCGGACGACAGCCGCGCCATGCCAAAGTCGGTGAGCTTTACATTGCCCGAGTGGTCGATGAGCACGTTGGCGGGCTTAATGTCCAGGTGGAGTACGCCATTACTGTGGGCGAAGGTGAGCGCCTGGCCCAGGGCATCGGCAATGGCCGCGGCCTCGTCAAAGGTAAGTGAGTGGCCGTCCGCGCGGTGCAAAAACTCGGCCAGCGACATGCCATCGACATATTCCATAACCAGGTAGGCATAGGCTGTGTCGTGCGTAAAGTCGATGACCTGCACGATGTTGGGATGTTGAAGCATGGCGGCAGTGTGCGCCTCGCGCAGGACATCCATGATGTCGCTAGCGGGCATGCCGGCACCGTTGATAAGGGGGATGCGTTTAATGGCGACGCGGCGGCGCAGGTGCGTGTCGCGGCAGATCTCGATGGAGCCAAAACCGCCGGTCGCAAGTGTCTCGAGCGGCTGGTACCGCTTGAGCAGCTCGCGAGAGCTGGTGCCCTCCAAAGGAACGTCCGGCGAGAACCGGGCGGTATGTTGCGAGAAAAGCGGCATGGCCAACCCTCGTGCGTTTAAAGTTCGTTTGCGAGCGGCGGGCGCGGGGCCGAGCCGTTCGCGGTGGCATAGATGCTGCTAGTGTAGCACGCTCGGGCAGATGGCGAGGATAGCGGGATGCGAGGTGGCCCGATCGATTCGGCCCGTTTCGGCTCGTTTGGAAAGCGCATCTCAGTTTTCAGCCAAATTATGGGATGCGCTTTCCAAATGGGGTGGGCTGCGGAAACTGCATCCCAGAATATTGCCCTGGAACGGATGCGCTTTCCGAACCGGCGTCCAAAAGGAAACCGCATCCCGCTTTGATGTGGGGACTGCGAACAAAAGCCGGACCGTGATCTGGCGCGGATTGGAGTTCGCCTGAATCATTGATGCTGGCTGGTGTGAGAACAGAGATAAACGAGCGGCTCGAGCGATATAATGACACGCTATGGAGGCCGTATGCTCTTTTCCCGCCGTTCTGCTACATTTGCCTGCGCCATTGCGCTTGTCGTAATGGCGGTCACCCCTTATCACCGGTTTTCATCTTCAATCGGCCTAGCGTCAGGTGCAATGACCTGGCTCGTTATCCTGGGCGCATGCCTCGCGGCGTTTGTTCATGGTGCTGCGCTATGCAAGGGGGGAATGAGAAGGCCGAGGCATCTCGGTGCCATCGGTGTTTTCCTTGGTGTTATTGCAACGGTTCCCGAATGGGCCGACCTGGCTTTCTATGCTCGCGGAGACTCTATTCCAATCGTGTTTGCACCGATTTGGTTGTTACATGGCGTTTCGTGTGTCTCGTGCTTTGTTGGGTCGCTGCTTCTCTCATATGTTATTTGGGGCACGGCGGACTCTCCTTTGACGCAGAGGTCGACACGGACTGACGAAAGGGAAACTCGTCACCCGCAGGACGCGATTTTTACAGAAACAATAGCCGTCATGTCTTGCCTGCTGTTTTGCTGTCGAGTTTCATGGAGAGTCGTTCCCGAGCCATGGGGGATGCCCCCTGTAACGGCCGCGTCAATTGGCCTTGCGCTTTTAATTCCGTTGGTCTATCTCGCATTGACTGTGGCCCCGCCGTTTTGCCGCCCTCGTGCCTTTGGCCATGGGCGGCGCGACGTGTTTGCCTGTTCTGTGCTCGTAGCAGTTCCTATTGGTCTTATTCCGGCTGTTGAGGCGGCATACTTCGCAAGCGATGCCGTGGTCATTGCATTGCTGGCGATGGGGTCCGTTATCGCTGCTGCCTTCGTATGCATGTTGCTAAGGGGGAAACGGGACAACAATTCGGATATCGCCTGTGCGTCCGACACATTCGATGCGGGGGTGTTTTCCCCTGCCCTGTCGCCTAGAGAAGAGCAGTTTGTTCGACTGCTGCTCAAAGGGAAAACGCCGGCGGAAATTGCCAAGGAGACGGATACGAAGCCATCGACGGTGAGAACAACGCTTCACCGAGCATACGGGAAGGCGTCGGTTGCGGGCTCACGCGAGCTCGTGGCGCTGTTTGCGGGTGAGGGCGATACTGTAGGGCATGAGCTACCGCAGCGGCATGCTGACGATATAGTGGCATCAGCTCGAACGCGCCGGCTGTTTCGATACCTGCTCACATTATTCTTTATCCTCCTTGCGGCGGGGCCCTTGGTAATGGCGGATAGCGATTGGGGGTCCGGTGTTTCGCGGGCTGTCGCCTTTTCCCTCTTAAGCTACGCATTGGGTCTCGGACTGCTTCTGTCGCTACGCTACGCGGGTGGAAAAGCGAATCGTGGCGCTGCGCTGGATAGAGCGGGTGAAGCGATTTGGCTCGGAAGCCCGTACGTATGGGCGGTGCTATCTGCTGTGGAATGGTCTTTTATCTATATCGCGGCATTGATGTGCATACGCGTTCCGTTGATGGCTGTGCCGGTCCTGTTTTGCGGCGTGGCGTCTACGGCTTCGCTCGCTGTTGGGCTGCGTCCGTTTAAGGTGCATGCCCATGCTCGGGCTATCGTGCCGTTGGTGTCAATGGGCATGGTTGCCTTAATCTATGCGGTCGCTAGGGGGCGAATCCATGGACTTGCGGTGCTGACGGGGGTGCTGCTCACATATATAGTGATGCGAAGCTGTCCGCAGCGCAAAATGCTTGGGATATGGATGCTTTGCTTCGGGGCGACGGCTCCTGTTTGGGCTGTCTTGCTCAATATGGTGCAGGATCTGACGGTTTTCGAGCCGTTGTTCCTCGCGTCGTTGTTGGGGCAAAGTTCGGCTGTCAATGTCGTCGTGGCAACGGTGATTGTTTGCTGGTCTGTGCCCATGTTCGTTACGCACATCGCGCTCGCCCGCTCGGTTGAGGACGAGAAGGCCGTCTTGGAGTACCGGGCGAACGGGTCCACCGAAACGGCCCGCGTGCGCCAGCTGGCCCTGCTTACGTCGCGCTCCCTTTCTGATGTTCAGTCGCAAATTTTGCTGATGACGGCAGAGGGGGCAACGACAAAGGCCATTGCGGAGGATGTCGGTTACGCTGCATCTACGGTGCAAGCGCTGCGGTCTGCATCTTACCGCCAGTTGAAGATCAAGAATAAGGCGGAGCTAATTTTATTGTTATCGCAGGTAAATAACGTGTAAACGCCTGAGCAATCAACTCAATAGCGGGTGTTTACAGACATCTTTCTCTATTCATGCGAAGGTTGCCGTGCGTCGACGCATTGTTAACCGCTTTTGATTGGAGAAGGCCATGATTAAGCCAAGGAGCGCTATTGCTCGAATCGGAGTCGGCTTGGTGATTGCAGCTGGTCTGTCCCTAGGGGTTCCCGCTGCATCGTTTGCACAAGAGGAGTTTGACACCTCTCAGGTTTCCAGCATTACTCAAAACGCCGATACGGGAATTACGACCTGTACGAACAATGCCGATAAGGCATTTAGTTTTCAATGTGCCGGGACGAGTGCAACTGGCTACCGTCAAAAGGATGATTCCTCATCGCTCTATCTGGATATCCAGGGCCATACGGGAAATCCGCTTCGGTTATATACAGACGGTGCGTATAACACAAGCGGTAGCGGCAGCATGAATTGTACTCAGGGAACGTATCGTTCGAATCACAAGGGACAGTGGGAAATGTATAACCTCGTCCGTGAGAACGGGCGATCTGCGGCGCGACTGACTGCATGGGCGGAGTCTGGCTACGGCACTGTTATTGGCGTATGGAGCCCCGACTGCGTCGGGCATTTCCACAAGCTTCCCGCATAGTTGTTTGAAATGGCTCCCTTCCGGCTTTCTGGGTCGGAAGGGGGAGGAGGACGTATGAACCAAAAGCTCGCAAGATACGAACTGTCGAAAACGATTAGACGTCCAGCTTTTATCCTTGCTCTCTTGATTGCGGTCGCAGTTGCAATAGCTGCCGCGCTGGAGCCGTGGGCAAATTTGGAAAAAGAGCGCCACAACCTTCTTTCTTTTGGTTACGGCGTTGGCGTGCAAGCCGAAAATTATCTCGGTCAAACACGTGAAAGCAGCTTCGGTAACTGGATTGTTGTGAGCGCGAACGCGCCACTGTCTGCGTCGGTGTTTTTCTATGCACTGCCCCTGCTTGCAATGTTGGCTGGATCTTGGTCGTGTCTCTTTGAGCGTTTGAGTGGTTATGACATGCAGATATGCACGCGCGTTTCCAGAAAGGCGTACGTGAACGTAAAGATGCTGTCTGCTTTCCTCTCCGCGTTTACAGTGACTGCCATTCCTCTGCTCGTCAATTTCCTGATCGTCTCGATGCTTTTTCCTGCGTATCTTCCTCGGGTCGATGAGTCGACTTACGTAGGACTTTACCTGCATAGCTACTTCTCCGGTCTATTTTATTCGCATCCTTTGTCATATGTGCTCGCATACACGCTGTTCGATGCTGTCACGCTCGGGACTTTATCCATGGCTGTAACTGGCTTCTCAATTTTGTTTCGTAGCAGAATCAAAGCGATAATTGTCCCGTATCTGCTAATGGTTGCGTGGCATTTTGCAAATGGCTGGATCTTCGGCGTAATGGCTTGTGTGGGGTTTAACTGCAATATCCTCAACAGCATCAGGTCGGAATCGCTGAATAACTGGCCAGACATTCGAGCCGGTTTTGCGGAAATCATATTATTGACCCTTGCTTCGTTGGCTTTTTCTGGGGCGTGGAAAAGACGCGAGGTGGTCTGATGCTGTTTAGGCTGGTCGCCGCGGACCTGAGGACCGTTTTGAAGAAGAACATCCTTACTTTTATTGCAATTGCGGCAGTGACCGTTGCGAACTTGGTGTACGCCTACGGATTGTCTTCTGTGTATGGGGTTAGAACGGATACCTTGGGGTTTGCGGATAATCTTGCGCTCGTGTTTGCCGGATCTGCTCCGTTTGAGCCTAGGCCCGGGGTCATGTTTGTGCCTCCGCTAGGATGGCTATTTCTCATTCTGCTTATTCTCTATACAACACTCGACTATCCGACCGAATCGTTGCACGGGTTTGGTTTGCAAGCGCTTGTTCGATGCCGGGCAAGAACCCTTTGGTGGGTCTCGCGTTTTATCTTGGTGGCGGCAGTAACGGCATTTTCACTGCTCGTGGTGGTTTGCTCTGTTGTGATTTGGAGCTTGGTGGTGAGCTCCTCGTTCAGCGCGGTCATTCATGGTGAGTCGCTTCAACTGGCTAATTTGGCGCCGTGGTTTCTCAAAGCTGCGAGGCAGATGCGCTGCCGTTTTTCATAGGTCTCTTATTTGCTTTTGAGGCGCTTGCGTTTGCGCAGGCAGCGGTTGGTTTGTGCTTGGGTCGTCAGTCTCGTTTGTGGTTTTAATGAGCTACCTGATCTGCTCGGCATATGCACGACATTGGGCGCTATTGGGTAACGCTTGATGCTGTTGCGCTGGGGTGGAATTGTCAAAGAGGGAATCGCGGCGGGCTCGAGTGTCTTGTCATCAATTGGGCTTATGTCGTTATGCCTATCGTTGGGTGGACTGTGGTTTCGAAGGGCCGACCTTATAGAAAAGGGGGACAAGATATGAGTGTGATCGTAAGGGGCGTATCGAAGCGCATGGGTAAAAACGATGTCCTGCGCAACGTGTCCATCGAGGTTGACCCTGGGACTGTGGTCGGGCTTCAGGGGATAAACGGTTCGGGTAAGACCATGCTCATGCGAGCGGTTTGCGGGTTGATCAACCTACCGAAGGCGAAATCTCTATCGATGGCCAAAGGCTTGGGGCGGACATCTCGTTCCCGCCGAGTCTGGGGATGTTGATCGAGGCGCCTTCCTTTTTGGGATATCTGTCTGGCTACGACAATCTGAAGCTCATCGCTCAGATCAAGGGCGTTGCCACCCCCGAGGACATTCGCTCTGCCCTGCGGCTCGTGGGGCTCGATGCAGACGAAAAAAAGAAGTTCCGAGCATACTCGCTTGGGATGAAGCAGCGTCTGGGGATAGCTGCGGCAATTATGGAGAAGCCGAAGCTGCTTGTTCTCGATGAGCCAACGAATGCCCTCGACGAAGCGGGCGTTGAAATGCTCAAGCGCGTTGTGGCGATGGCGGCATCAACGGGTCGTGAGGTCCTTCTGTCCAGCCATGACGGAGAGGTGCTCGAGGAACTGGCCGATCGGGTTTACTGCATGCGCGACGGTGCCGTTGTGAAAGTTCGGGAAAGGTCGTGAGCGCGATGAAGAAGACCCTGTGGACGAGAAGATCGGCGCTCGCGCTTTTTTGCTGTGCTGCTGCCGGCCTTGCGGGCATGAGGGTGAGCGTCGTTAACGGGAACCGGACGGTCATTCCTGAGAAATATTACGCGGAGGGCGAATGGCTCTCGATGGATGGAGCGTTTCTGGGGTCGAAGGATGTGGTGACTGATGGGTATTCGTTTTGCATAGACGGGGCAGAGTTGCTCACGCCGCGCGAGTATCTCAAACGAGCACATGACGATTATTCAAAATATGGCACCGTGGATACGAAAACGAGACTGAAGGATGCCGACATCACGTGCGTTATCGCCGTAAAGATGCGTGTCAGAAATAGGGATAATATCGACGGTGGAATCAAAGCGTATGTTTGGCATCTGGTCCCGGAGTCTGCGCCAAACTATGATTTTGTAGTCAATACCGATCTGATAACGCAAGCCATGCCGGTCCTTGGCGGCTCTGCTGCGTTTGCCGTGGAGGTTGGGGCAGAAAACGAGTTGCTCGTCCCATTTATGATGCAGAACACCAACGACTATTTCGAAGGTTACGAGACCGTCCGTTTTGAGAAAGCATTTCCCGGGACTTACACGATGAAGATGACCGATCTGCCGGAGCGGAGGCTCTTAAGGTTTGAAGTGAAATAGCTCGAGAGCAAGGCAAACGTCCATTGGCGGTACGCGCGCCCGATTCCAGGCGCCCCGGCCCGGAATCGGCGCGGGACGAGGCGCCTTCGGTGTCGGCCGGCTACCGCTTCTTCTTGCTCTTCTTCTGCTTGCGCTGCTTGCCCTTGGTCTCCTGGGGCTTGTCGCCCTGTTTTGCTTCGGCAGCGGCCTTTTCTGCCTTCATCTTCTTGCGTTTGGTCTCGATGCGGAGCTTTTTGTTGATGCGCGCCTTAAGGAAGGGACCGAACTGCTCGGCATCGCCGCGGACAAAGGTGTCCTTAGGGATCGTCACGCCCTGGTCGGCGAACATGGCCACAAAGATGCGCTCGCCGTCGAGCACGTGGTCGAGCTTTTCAAACGGGAAGAACTGCGACTTGCCGCTCGTGCCCCAAACCATCAGGCCGTCCTCGTTGGCGGCGACGCGGCGATAGCGGCCACCCATGGACTCGTCGGCCTCAACGGCGTCGATAAAGTCGCGGGCGAGGGTGTGGTGCAGGTTTTTGCTCCACCAGGCCAAAAAGGCGCCGAATACGATCAAGACGACGCCAAACTTGATCCAGTTGCCGCCGGCCACCAGCATGCCGATGCCGATGAGCGCGGCAATTGCCGCGGCGACATACAGCGAGCCGCGACGCCTGGGCGAGGCGACCAGGCGGGCGAAGTCGGTGACGAGGTCGTTTTCGTATTGGTACTCGTTGAGGTACAGGATGCCGTCGTCGGCTGCGGCCTGCTCCTCGAGCGCGACCTCGACCTGGTCGGCTGCTTCGGAGGGAACGAGGTTGCTCTCTGCGTCTGCCATGCTCTTTGGACTCCTATCGCGGCGGGCTCGCCGTACGGGTTATTATGGAATGCAGTATGCCGTGCGACCGCATGGCCGCCGCGGCAACAAGACTCAGTATACCCGGGGGAGCACCCATGGAATCGTTGTACCGAAAGTATCGCCCGCTCACCTTTGACTCCGTGGTGGGCCAGCAGCATATCGTCTCGACGCTCGAGCACGCCATCACCGAGGGGCGCCTGTCCCACGCCTACCTGTTCTGCGGACCGCGCGGCACGGGCAAGACCACCATGGCGCGCATTCTGGCCAAGGCGCTGCTGTGCCGCAATGCCGAGGCGGCGCGCGCCGAGGGTGCAAGCGGCTGCATGCCCGACGGTACTTGCGAGGAGTGCGAGCTCATTGCCGAGGGTAACCACCCCGATGTCTACGAGCTCGATGCCGCCTCCCGCACGGGCGTGGACAATGTGCGCGAGGAAATCATCAACTCCGTCAACTTTGCCCCGGTGCGCGGCAAGTACAAGATCTATATCATCGACGAGGTCCACATGCTCACGACGGCGGCGTTCAACGCGCTGCTCAAGACGCTCGAGGAGCCGCCGGCACACGTGATCTTTGTGCTGTGCACCACCGACCCGCAAAAGATTCTGGAGACCATCCTCTCGCGCTGCCAGCGTTTCGATTTCCATCGCATCGGCAACGAGGATATCGAGCGTCGCCTGGCATACGTGTGCGAGCAGGAGGGCTTCGATTACGACGATGAGGCGCTGGCTATCGTGGCGCGCCATGCCAAGGGCGGTATGCGCGACGCGCTGTCCACGCTGGAGCAGCTGAGCGTCTTTGGCAACGGTTCTGTGCATGCGGACGACGCCCGCTCGCTTTTAGGCGAGGTTTCGGACCAGATTCTGGGCGAGTTTTCCCGCGCCATTGCCGATCGCGATGTTGCCGAGCTCTATGGACTGATCCGTGCGCAGGTCGAGGAAGGAAACGACCTGCTGGAGCTGACGCGCGACCTGGTGGCGCATGTGCGTGACGTGTACGTTGCCTGCGTTGCCGGTGCCCGTGCCGAGCTGTTTGAGGGCGGCTCCGAGCAGGCCGAGGCGCTTGCTGCCGAGGCCGCTGCCTTTGGCGAGCATCCTGCCGACCGCCTGGCCCGTGTGCTGACGGTGCTCGACGATGCCGCACTGGAGATGAGGGCGCGAGCGACGTGCGCCTGGTGCTCGAGATCGCCTGCACGCGCCTGGCACGTCCCGAGGCCGATTTAACGATTGAGCATTGGCCGAGCGCGTGGCCCGCTTGGAGCCATGGTTGCCAACGGCGCCGTGCCGGCGAGCGTGGCTGCTGCTCAGGCCGCCGCGCCTGCAGCATCCGTACCGCTGCTGCCCAACAGCCGACGCTAATTTCGGGCGCTCGTGCTGCCGCTCCGGCGGCATCCGCTGCCCCGCTGCTACGTCCGCGCGCAGGGCGTATGCCTTGGGACCGTGGTGCTGCTGTTCCGGCTGCCCAGCCTGCGTCCCGTTCTGCGTCCGTGTCAGCTTCCAAGCCTGCAGCGCCTGCACCTCAGCCTGCGCCGACTCCGACGCCTCAGCCGTTGCGGCTCCCGCGCCTGCCACCGCTCCGGCACCTAAGCCCCAGTCCAACAATGCCGCCCAGGTTGCCGCCGCCGGTACTGCCGAGACGCCCGCGGTCGAGGATGCCGGAGAGCTGCAGCGCAAATGGGCCGAGGTTGTCGAGCGTGTCAAGGCGCGTCAGGCTTCCTACGCGGGGCTTTTGCTCAATGCCCGCGCCACGGCTGACGACGGCTCCAGGCTCACGGTCTCGTTCCCCGCGGCTCGACCTTTGCCATCAAGATGCTTGGACGCGCCGACACGCAGTCGGTGGTCCTGCCGACAGTCAGTGCGGTCTTCGGTCGTCGTACCGTCGACTATGTCCTGGATGGGGGTGGCACGCCGGCTCCTCAACATGAGGAGCATTCTCCATCTGCACGGGCTGCGGTATCTGCGGACCCGCAACCCGTGTCCTCGGCGGCCCCTGCATCCTCGAGCGCCAGCGCGACGCAGCCAAAAGCAGCACCGATAGCGGCGCCGAACCCCGTCGCGCCTAAGCCCGTCATGGCCAAACCGGCTGCTCCGACACCCGCGCCAAGCC
>ENA-OQCE01001139-OQCE01001139.1-human-gut-metagenome-genome-assembly--contig:-NODE-1139-length-11515-cov-2.503952_pt1 | contig 11515 bp, 15 predicted proteins | sample MGYA00242495_ERZ504572 | MGnify/ENA primary metagenome ERZ504572 (study PRJEB26092, sample SAMD00036228) | human gut metagenome | host: Homo sapiens | study: EMG produced TPA metagenomics assembly of...
TGACACTATTATAAAAAAAGAAAAATGGAGCTCACGGTTTATAAGTTTTATAAGCTATCCCTTCATCGACTTCGCCAGACTCGTCAGGCAGAGCTGCCATCTCCGGATTTCCAAGCACTTTCATAAGCTATATCCGCATCTACCCCCTCCGGAACACTTATCATATTATTGTTTATTATTATTCTGTATACCTGATGCCCCATGAATATCAGGATTTAAGTTTTCCTTGTTATAAAAAGCATTTTCCATAAGCTGGGCATTCTTTTTGCGGTCCTCGTCCAGAATATGTCCATATACCTCTGTTACCATGTCTGCCTGCGCATGACCGGAATCGCCCTGGACCGCCTTTATATCACCGCCACTCCGTTTCAGCTTGTATGTCACCGATGTATGACGCAGGCTGTGAAATACCACATCCGGCAATCCTTCCTTTTTAATAATCTGCTTCATCTTGGTACGAACATGGCTTGCGCCAATTGGCATACCAAAAGTCGTGGCAAGCACCAGGTTATAATCCTTATATTCATTTCCAAGGATTTCCTTTGTATGATCCTGCTCTGCTTTCAGCTCCTTCAGACATTTTCCCACATGACTAGGAATATACACTTTTCTGTTACTCGTTTCTGTTTTCGGAGTCTTCATCACGACAACTGTGGTGTTATTCCTTTTCTGCGTAGGAAAAATCGTAATAATATCTTTCCTGTCCATGAAATCCAATGCCTCAACACTTACACGCTCAATAATCTTGTTGATGACAATATAACAACTGTTTGTCTCTATTGCCTGCATTAGCATCTCTGCTGTCCATATTTCACGTTTTTTCTTATTACGTTTCGGAAGTGTTGCATCTATCGCCGGATTTTTTTCCATGATTCCCCATTTCACTGCTTGACGAAAACAGCTTCTGAGAATCTTATGTATTTCAAAGATTGTGTTTGGAGAAACATTTCCCTTGCTTTTTTGTTGTTTGCACCATTCACCGCAGGCATATTGCTCAACGTTCTATAAAATTTCTCCACAAAATGATTATTCACGGAACTTACGTCTGTTTTTCCGATAACCGGTAAAATGTAATTATTAATGAGTCCCATGTTAGCGCTGTATGTTGTAACCGCCCAAAAGCAGCTTGCCATGGACACCGGATATGATCCGCGCACTATCCGCCGCGTTGAGCTGGGCGAATGCTGTCCGTCCGCAGAATTCATGTTTGAGATGTCCGACTATTTTGGAGTCCCGATTGAAGAAATATTTGCACTTGATAAATCTACAAAATCAGTATAGAGAGGAAAATAAAAATGAGCGATGCAGAGGTCAAAGATTTAAACCAGATAAGTAAGAAGGATATCTACTACACTCCATCCGGCAAATATATCCAGTTCATCCATGATCATTCGGAAAAAACATTTGATGCGTGGGAACTCCTACCGGACGGAAGTCATTGGCTGCTCGAGAGCCAGAGCACTACTATTGAGACATTTGATGAATTTAAAGAAAAAATTTTAGGTAAAAACTAACATTAATCGTTATTCTTTGCTTATTCTAAATAAACGTTTTTGCATTCCCACAATCAATATAAGATGGGGACACGGTAGACACAACGTAATCTGTTCGTACAATACACTTTAATGACCAAAATATGCCTCGTGGCGCTGCCGTACAAACAAAGAAACAGAGCAAATCGTTTTTTTTCGATTTGCTCTGTTTCTTTAACTATCTCTGATTTTTTTGCATTTCTTCCATTTTCTCACAAAATTCATCCTGAGATATTTGATCCATCACATATTGTTGAAATAATATGCCGGTCTTAGAGATATCCTTCATTGGATTTGAAGAAAACGGACGTTCCTTCAATTCAACATGATTCACATAATCCTGAAAGACCTGAAATCCTGGGATATCCAATTTTTCTTCACGAATCACATCAAGTCTGGCCGGAAGACGTTTCATGCATTCTGCATAAGCAATATTTCCTTCTCTGCTTGCGGCATATTTTAGGAATTTTATTGCCGCTTTCTCATGCTCAGATGCCTTGTTTAACACATACTGCCATGTAGCGATGTTGGTAGCATTCTTTCGAAATCCCGGTAATGGTGCCACCTGGATTTTTTCCATTCTGTAAGCTCCGGCACATTCAAAAGTGTTTATGGCTCCGCTATACATAAAAATACTGCCGTATTTTCCATCCAAAAATTTCTGTTCAATTTGTTCATACCGGTCTGTGATCTGTGAAATCGGAACTTCTCCGTTTGCTGTCAGATCGTGAAGAAAGCTGAGTGCTTCTCTCGTGTTTTTATTCTCCCAGTCGTAATAGTCTCCTCCGAAGAGATTTACAAATTCCGAAAGTTCATTGTACACATAAGACTGATCCCATGCTCCTCCATATCCGTAGACATCGTTGCCCAGGTTTTCTTTCAAAAAGGCAGCAAAATCTTCCTGCGTCCGGATCTCCCGGTCTCCTGTGACTTCCCGGTTTACCCAGAATACCATAATATCCATAAGGTAGGGGACAGAATAAACTTTACCATCTTTCATCGTTACATTCTGCATATAACTTTCCGGATAACTGGATAACAGTTCTTTCGTCATCACCGTATCGTTCAATGGTTTCAGATAATCTTTGTATTTAAATTCACTGATCATCTCATCATTGACAGAGAAGATATCGATTGAAGAATCTCCGGCTTCCAGAATCGTGGAGATTTTAGCCTGCCGCACATCTGCATCTGCAGGGCAGGCTATCGTCTCTATCTCAAGATTCAGTTCTTTTTCTGCATTTTCTATAAATTTTCTGAATCCGGGAGATTCTGCATCTACGTGCATGATGGTTAATTTTTCTTTCTGCAAATCCGTATCCTCTGTATGGACTCCATCCTGTCGATCCCTGCATCCGGACATCAGCAACAAAAATCCAATAAAAGCACCTAATACATACTTCTTCAAGTTCTGCTCCTATCTAGGCCAGCGTTCTTCTTTTCCAGGAAGTTCCGGGAAGCTGTTATGTGGTTCTGCCTGATACCAGTATGCCACACTTGCCACATCATCCTGTCTCTCAAATAATCCTCTGTAGCCCACACCGATCTGCTGGATCGTCACTTTCAGATCCTCGTCAAAACAGATCGGATCCTGGATATGCCAGCGGTAAAAACCTCTCATCGGCATAACATCGTCATTGTGATAGAAATTGTGAATCAACTCATCGTGAGAAGAATAATATGGATATCCCAGATAAGGTGTACAATAATTCTGTTCCACGGTCTTACCATCTACCTGCTTAGCAAAGCTCCATGAACCACCGAAATAATCTTCTGTTCCTGTTCCGCAGATGGTAGGATATTCTTCATCTCCGTCGATATAGAACTTAACCTCACCTTCACCCCACCAGTAACGCTCCAGTGTTGTCAGTGCCATATAAGTACCTACATAGTGACCTTTTCCTTTGACATTATCAAGGATTACATAATCTTTCTGCAACTGAGTGATCTTTTCTCTTCTCCACTGTGCATGGAAGTAAGCGATATCCTCCGGCAGTCCCTCATCATACAGGCAATAATCCACCTGGTAGAAGAATGCTGGAATTGAATTGACATGCTGGTTTTCCAGAGTGATTTCTTGCTTTTTTTCTGAAAGGCATCTGGAAATAACAGTTCAATCCTCTGCTTGGCACTACTGCGATCGGCATAGAATTTATATTGCATTCTCTACCAAACCCACAGCAGAAAAAGTCTCCCAGCGGACTTTCTACAGACGGTTCGTCTTCATCATCCCAGTACATACGAAGAACCAGATCTCTCAGTACAAAGCAATCTGCGTCTGTGGTTTTCGCATCCACTGTGATCCAGATATGATTGATTGCGCCAGGTCCCTCGATTTCTGCCAGTGTCACTGTCTGACCACTTGCGATGTCATTAAGACACGGGCTTCCCTTTCTGGATGGTCCAAGATCACTGGCTGCCATACCTCCCTTTCCTTTTTCTCCTCTTGGATTTTCTGCATTGATTGCACGGCTTTTTTCTATGTTTTGCTAATGTCTAGATTACTTAAAGTTCCACCAAATTCGTTATACATTGTTACATCCTCCTTCTGGTTGGCAAATTATATCAGGTTTTGTATTACTGTTCACTTCATTCACAAGAACTCGTTTCACAGGTTAATACTCCTATGAACAATTACCAATTAAGCTTTTACTCCTCCTGCCATTATACCATCCATAATCTGTTTTTCAAAGACTGCTACGAAAATAATAATCGGTAACAGGATGATCCAACCCATGGCACTTACCAGATCCCACGGAACACCATACATGTTATCTCTCAGTGGCAGCTGTACAATTGCAACAGACAGCACCTGGATATTATTTGAGTAATACAATGGAGTAAAGAAGTTATTCAAACAGGTGATAAAGTTAATGATACAACTGTAGCGATTGCAGGTTTCATCAGTGGTAAGACCACTTTGAATAATCTCTGGACAAAATTCGCTCCGTCGATGGTTGCTGCTTCTTCCAGGGAAATCGGAATCTCTGATGCAAAGTTCTTTAAGATCAATACAGTAAATGGAATGACTGCACTGATATAAAGAATGATCAGACCCGGATAAGTGTCATACAGTCCTACTGCTCTCATGAAATCATACAACGGTCTTGCTGTTACAACTTCCGGAATCAACATTGTTGCAATAATGAACGCGAAGGCAATGCTGATCCCCTTTGTTCTGAATCTTGAAAATCCATATGCCGCCATGGCACAAATAACAGTACTTACCACAATTGTGACACCTACGATCAGAACTGTGTTTCCGATTTTTTCCAAAGTCCTACGTTCTCTATCAGGAATTTGTAGCTTTCCAGTGTCGGGTGATCCGGAATATAGTCGATTGGCATCTTGAACAATTCACCTGGCGGTGTGATCGATGATACGAAAATCCACAGAACCGGAAATAAGATCAAAAAGGAAACGATTGCAAATAACAGCCATTTGCCTACTGCTGTAATGGCTTTATATACTTTATATTTATTAGTATCCTGCATGTCAATACCTCCTAATCTGCCAGTTTATTCATGAATTTGATGTTGATAAAGCTAAAGACCGCCATTACAATGAACAACATAACTGCCAGTGTAGATGCATACCCCACATTTAGATTGGTAAATGCTTCTGTGGTAATTCTATATGCGATCAGGATGTATCCTCACCAGACCACCGGAAGTCATAGCATATACCAAGTCGAAAGCTGTCAGTCTCCAAAGTGTAAACGGAATACATAAAGTGATAACATTTTTCAGGATCAACGGTAATGTGATACGGAAAAAGATCTGCACTCCGTTTGCCCCATCCACCTTTGCAGCTTCGTAGATATCACCGGAAATAAACTGAAGTCCTGACAATACCAGGATTGCAAAGAACGGAAGGTCTTTCCACAGGTCCATGGCGATAACCGCTGCTCTGGCGGAACCGGTGTGGATCATCCAGTCATACTGAAAATTTGGTACAAACCGTCTTATAAAATCGTTCACCAGACCGTAATCGTTGTTGAATCCCCATTTTGCTGCCATACCGATAACAACAGCCGGCATAGCCACGGGATCAGTACGATGGTTCTTAAGAATCTTCTGCCCTTAAATTTCATATTCAGGATCAAAGCCAGGATCACACCTAAAACCACATGGAATACCATGGAAACAACCACAAATTCCACGGTAAAGGATATGGATGTCTGCACTTTGGGATCTTTAAACACATTAACGTAGTTTGCCAGTCCGACAAATTTGTTGACTCCTGATAAAACCTTTACGTCAAATAAACTATTTTTCAAAGTTACTATAATCGGATATAAAGTAGTAAAACCACGGATAATCACAACCGGAAGAATTAAAATCCATGGAATCCATTTCATCGATTTTTTTACTGATTGTCACTCTTTTCTCCTCCTGTCATCTTAGGAAAACGCACCATAAATTGCTATGATGCGTTCCCTTTTACCAAGCAGATTTTTTCAATCCGCATTCATTGCCTATTGCCAACTGTTTTGTTATTCATCAGTTATTTCTATCATTGTTCAGCTATATTACTTGCTGTATTTTTCAACCAGGCCCTGAGCTTTCTCACAGAACTCATCTACAGAGATCTCATCTTTCATACATGACTGGAAAATAGTTCCCATATCTGTGATAAATTCCATTGTCTGAGGAAGCATCGGACGTCCGTTAACGTTGCACTCAGAAGCATAGCGGGAATACATTTCTTTTGCAGGATCTGTATCCGGAACAACTTTTTCTGCTATATCTGCTCTTGCAGGATATCTCTCGAATGCTTTGTAGGATGCTTCCATTCCGCCTTCTTCTGTCATGTACTTAAGGAATTTGATGGCTGCTTCTTTGTTCTTGGAAGCGGAATTCAGAACATAATTCCAGGAATCTGTAAAGATTGCTCTCTCTCCTTTACCGCTGAAGTCAGGAACCATAGCCATATGGATCTTGTCATCTCCCAGCATACCGGCTTTCTCGTAATCAGTTCCAAGTCCCCACATGAAAAAGCTTCCATATTTTCCATCATTGATCTTCGGGTTCATCTGCTCATATTTGTCTGCGATCTGATCGATCGGTGTCTGGTTATTATCCACCATATCTTTCATGAACTGAATGGCTTCTTTGTTTTCAGCCTTTGTCCAGTCAAAATAATCTCCACCGAACATATTTACAAACTGTGCAATCTCATTGTATGCATAGGTTTTTTCCCAGGATCCGCCGTATCCATATCTTCCGTCACCAGAAGCTGCTTCCATATATTTCATGAAGTCTTCTTTTGTATTGATCTCTGTAATTCCGACTTCATCCATGATTTTCTGATTTACCCAGAAAGCCAGGTATCCGGTATATCCCGGAACACCGACAATGTTACCGTCTTTATCTGTGATCATATTCTTCAGATAACCCTGTGCAAACTGACTACGGACATCTTCTGTCATAACTGTGTCGTTCAGACTTCCAGCCAGCCTGAGTTTTTGAATGACGCAGTCATCTCATCATTGATTTCGATAATATCAATAGAAGCATCTCCTGTAGATAAGACTGTCGTAACTTTCTGCTGACGGGTATCGGAATCTGTCGGAGCTGCGATTACATTGATGTTCAGTCCTGTGGCATCCTCTACATTTTTCAGCCATTCATCAAAGTCAGGATCTGTTGTCATGACGCTGTACAAAGTCAGATCATAATCTTTGGATTTTTCTGTACTTTCTCCTTTGGAGCTGCCGCATCCTGCCAACATTCCCACTGTCATAACGCCTGCCAGTAACACGCTCACTAATTTCTTTTTCATTTAATTACCTCCTGTTTGTTTGTAGCCTTACACCTATTTCTTTGATGAGTTAAGGATATCAAAAAGTCTGTTTTCTCAAAATACAATATTTTTCGATTCGTTTATATTATTTTTATCCTTGTTAAAAACATTTTTTTTATCTATAATAAGAATAGAAATTGATCATATATAATAGTGTTCTGGCATGAGCATGCCGAAATACAAACGATCACATGCAAGATTTCATTGACGAAAGCGTTTTTGATAGATTTTGCCCGGATACAATACAAGGAGATTTTATGAAACATTCAAAAAAAGGGTCCAGAGGTCCACGATTATACTTTTCCCATTTTCAAAACAGGATTTTATGTGCGTTTTTGCTGTGCACATTGATTCCTATTTTCATCATAGGCGGAATTTCCTATGCTGTTTCTTATAACATTGCTAAAGATAAGATTCTGAATGCATCTATTTCCGCTGATGCACAGCTGCATACACAGTTTGATAACCGCTTGCAGCAAGTGGAAAATATAGCCGATACGCTTCAATATAATATGTACAACCTGATGCAGGCAGATGCACCCATGGACACTCTGGCTATGCTTTCCGAGATTCGGAGCAATCTGTCCATGTTTAAGACATCCTTTGATCTGGCCTATATCAATATATTTCTTCCGGACGAGCATATGGCATCCAGCGAAAGCTATACTTTTTCCCTGTGTCTAAGCTTTCTGACTTTCAGATTCCAAAAGAAGTTCTGGAAAATCCGGGAACATCCTCTGTCTGGTTTTATCAGGATCTGCTGTCTGTTCCGTTTCTTGTGAATAACAGCTACCATATTACGAATTCTGTTTCCTGTTGCAGAGTTTTAAAACATCCGGGTACAGACAGCATAAAGTATGCTTATATAATTTATCTGGACGCATCTGAAATTTCCTCCATTCTACAGGAAATTTTCCAGGATAATCAGATCACCAGCTATATCCTTACAGACAACGGAAAAATCGTTGCCAGCAACAATCCTTCTTTGCTTTCTGCGTCTCTTGACGAAGAAAAACTGGATTTCTTATACAACAAGGGAGATTCTCTAAAAAAGAAAGCTCACACTAATTATCACACTACTACTTTACGAAACGGCTGGCTACAGGTGACAGAGATACCGGATTCTTATATCATGCAAAACACGCATATACTGATCAAAAGTATCCTCCTGACAATCCTGATCTCTCTTCCGCTGACGATTCTGGTTGTGGTTCTGATCTCGAAGAATCTTACCAGACGAATCAAGACACTATCCAGGGCTATGGAAACACTACAATTAGATGCATCCGACACCAACATGAAGGCACTGGTACCACAGGATCGTGCACCTGAAACCTTCGATGAGATTGATAAACTGGGGATAACCTTTGAAAAAATGCAGCATTCCCTGAATGACAATCTGCAGTCTATTCTGGAACTGTCACTGACGGAAGAACGGCTAAAATACCAGCTTCTCCAATCCCAGATCAATCCACATTTTCTTTATAATATTCTGGGATCCATCCAGACCTGTCAGTCCCTTGGAAAGCTGGATATTGCCAATCAGATGCTGACGAATCTTACACGTTTTTACCGCATGACACTCAGAAAGTCGGAAGACCTGATCTCCATCCGGGACGAACTGACCATCGCACAGCTTTATCTGGAAATGGAAAAATTATGCCATAATGATAATCTTACCTGGGAGATCAATATGGAAGACGGCATTGATAACTTCCTGATCTGCAAATTCACACTGCAGCCATTTCTGGAAAACAGTATTTTGCATGGTCTCTCTCAGAAAACGCCGGAGGTTCATATCTCCATTGATCTTCCTACGGAGATGATACGGTTATTATTGTGATCACAGATAACGGAATCGGAATGGCAAAAGAACAGCTTTTAGAATTGCAGAAAACATTGGATGAAAAAATTGTTAATTATGAAAAACACTTTGGTATTGGAAATGTAAACAAACGAATCTCCAATCCTTATTTTGGAAATGGTAGGATATCTGTAGAAAGTTGTCTGTATGAAGGCACTTCCATTACCATTGAATTTGATCAGATGGAGAAATATGATGAAGAATGTAATGATTGTAGATGACAACTGCCTCACCGCAGAAGGCATCGAAAAAAATATTGACTGGAGTGCTCTGGATGCACTGTGATCGCCGTAGAATATAACCGTCTTTCCGCTCTGGACATCCTGAAAGACACCCATGTAGATCTGATCATCTCGGATATTGAGATGCCGGATCTGGATGGGATCTCCATGAGTCAGAAAGCTCTGGAGATCCAGCCTTTCATAAAAGTTATTCTTGTAAGTGCCTATGACAAGTTCGAATATGCCAAACGGGCGATCCGCCTTTGTGTATATGACTATATCGAGAAACCCTTGGATTATCATTATCTTACGGAAAAAATCAAAAATGCTTTTACGGATATCGACCGTACACAAAAAAATACGGAGTTGGTAAAAGCAAGCCGGCCTGTTATGACAGAAAAATTCTTTCATGATCTGCTCCATTATCCCGGTGAGGATCCGGCCACTCATCTGAGCCAGTATCTGAAATATCTGGATCTGAGATCAGACTATGACTTTTTTGACGTATTGATCCTGGAAACAGAACCAGATCCTGCCAAATCCGAACTGGACTTTACCCAATACCAGATCCAGCTTCTGAATATCCTGAATCTGGTAAAAGAAGAAATGGAGATTTTTGACAATGTTTTTATTTAAAAGAATTCAGCGGAATCGTCTGCATCATCGGCCAGAACTCAAAACATCCCCAGCATTTTCTTCAAGTCATACACCAAGTAGCCTCCACTATTGTCGAGTCCTGCAAAAACAATGTACTTTCTCTGAACATCGGAATCGGAAGTCTTGCTGACAGCATCTGGAAGCTCCCGGTGTCCTTTGCCAGTGCTTCCCACTCGCTGAAATACCTATTTTTCTTCCCACACAAAAATATTTTCGATGCGAGAGAAGCACTTGGTAAAGAATTAAATCTTTTGTCCTTTTCCGAAAATACCGACGAAGACTGATACGTCTTATCTGTTCCAAAGACATGACTGCTATCGAAGAATGGATTACCTGCTATTTTCAGAATCTGTTAGGACAGGTTCAGGACAAAAATCTGGTTTTCATCCGAATCTACTCCCTTTTGGGACGAATTCTGAAATTCTTATACGAGATGAACCTGGATACCGGAGATTTGGAGAGGGAAATCATCCAGGTCTATACCCGGTTTGATTCCTTCCGCACCTACGAACAATTTGTAAAATGGCTGACGCAGTTATGTGCTCCGTATGCGAAAAGATGGATTCATCCTTACAGAACTATCACAATCAGATATATACCATGGCTCTTGGATATATCTGGGAAAACTTTGAAACCAACACCCTGTGCCTGAATGATATCGCACGACATGCCAACATCAGCCTGCATATCTGAGTTCTCTGTTCAAAAAGGTATCCGGGCAAAGCATCAGTGATACCATCACTGCGCTTCGCATCGAAAGTGCCTGTCATTATCTGGAATCCACCAGTCTTTCGTTAAAAGAGATCAGACAAAGTGTGGTTATACGAATCAATATTATTTCAGCAACAGTTTTAAGAAGAAACTGGGGATGTCCCCTTCTGCTTATCGGGAAGCGAGAGGCACGCAGGGGCAGTGATTTCGTGCAGGCACGGACTTGGGCTCCTTGCTCGCATAAAATACAATAGCCGGGCAGCTCCTGCTCGACTATATTTTCTTACTTTATACAATCCTACCGGAAAATCATCTGCGCAAAATCCGTAAAGCACGGTCTCCACACATTCCAGTCATGTCCGCCCGGATAGATTTTCCTGATTTCATGGACACCTTTCTCCTGGATGATTGCATCCTCTTCCAGAAATCTGGAACGGAAACAGTCATTATCTCCGATGCACCGGAAAAAGGTATGAAAATAGTTATTAAAGTCCGGATCGTCCATCGCCTTCAGATGGGTCTGCTCATAAGGTTTTCTTCCGACCGCCAAACTGATATTTTTTCTCTGCCATCGGAATAATTTCCTCTACCAGCATACGTTCCAGCCAAACATGGTTTAATCGTTCTTCTGAGCCGACCTTTTCCTGTACCATGCCGTCACTCATCACAAGTGTAAAAGGTTTTATTTTTCCCATTTCGATCAGGTTATCCAGTATGATATTGGC
>ENA-OQCE01001140-OQCE01001140.1-human-gut-metagenome-genome-assembly--contig:-NODE-1140-length-11511-cov-2.429287_pt1 | contig 11511 bp, 18 predicted proteins | sample MGYA00242495_ERZ504572 | MGnify/ENA primary metagenome ERZ504572 (study PRJEB26092, sample SAMD00036228) | human gut metagenome | host: Homo sapiens | study: EMG produced TPA metagenomics assembly of...
GTACATACACCCCACTTACAGAAACGGGAAAAAGCCGAAAAAGGTATATTGGGAGCTATTATTTTTATTCTCAGTCAAAAAAAAGTAAAAATAGCGTATATTTAATACGAATTGTTCGGATTTAAAAAATAACTCCGTATATTTGTCGCAGAAGAAAAACACATCTTTAAACACTAAGAGATATGGAAGTTAAGAAATCACCGAAAGCGGACCTGGAAAAAGGTAAGACGATGGGTATCCTGATGGGTATGATCGTCGGACTTGCAGTACTGTTCGTGGGCTTCGAATGGAGCGACCGTGAAATCACAATCGTCCAAGATCAGGGCGTTGCTGATATCATCGCAGAAGAAGAAGTTGAAATTACGAGACCGGAGGACACTCCTCCCCCTCCACCGCCACCTCCCGCACCTGCTGTGGCAGAAGTATTAACCGTTGTAGAAGATGACGTCAAGTTGGACGACGTCGAAATCGTATCATCCGAAGACGATGCCGCTTCTGCACAGGTTGAAGCTTATACTCCTCCCGCAGTAGTTGAAGAAGAAGAGGAATCTTCACAGCAGATCTTTACTGTTGTAGAAACAATGCCTGAATTCCCCGGCGGACAAGGAGCTTTGTTACAATACCTGGCAAAATCAATCAAGTATCCGGTTATTGCTCAGGAAAACGGTATCCAGGGTCGTGTATCCTGCTCGTTTGTGGTTAACAAAGACGGTTCTATCGTAGACGCAGAAGTTATCCGTGGTGTTGACCCGTCACTGGATAAAGAGGCTCTCCGTGTGATCAACAGCATGCCGAAATGGTCACCGGGCAAACAGAGAGGTAAACCCGTACGTGTTAAATACACAGTGCCTGTTACATTCAGACTGCAATAATAACATGTAAATAGTACAAAAAGGCTGCTTCTATCGCAGCCTTTTTTATTTAAACAAATAATCTATGTTCGCTTTCAATGACATCCTACAGAAAATAGAGCAGGAAATTACCCGGCTCCAATTCACCTATCCGCCCAAAAGCTTATACGACCCAATCGAGTACATACTTTCACTCGGTGGAAAAAGAATCCGTCCGGCACTCGTACTGATGGCATGTAACTTATATAAGGAAAACGTAGATACAGCCGTCAATCCGGCGTTAGGGCTTGAAGTATTCCATAACTTCACCCTTTTGCACGACGACCTGATGGACGATGCCGATAAAAGAAGAAACAAACCGACCGTCCATAAAGTATGGAATGCCAACACAGCCATCCTATCCGGCGATGCCATGCTGATCGCAGCCTATCAACTGATCGGCGAAACAGAATCCGAATCATTAAAAGAAATATTAGACCTGTTTACCCGTACGCGCTTGAAATATGCGGCGGGCAGCAGTACGACATGGAGTTCGAATCGAGAACCGATGTAACGGAAGAGGAATATATCGAAATGATCCGACTGAAAACGGCCGTATTGCTAGCCTGTGCCTGAAGATGGGAGCCATCATGGGGAACGCTCCGAAAGCCGATGCCGAAACGCTGTATCAGTTCGGCATCAACATCGGACTGGCCTTCCAATTGCAGGATGACCTGTTGGATGTCTACGGAGACACGGCCACTTTCGGCAAAAATATTGGAGGAGACATACTCTGCAACAAAAAGACATTCATGCTGATCAACGCTTTACGCCTTGCTTCAAATACTCAAAAAGCGGAACTGAACAGTTGGATAGGTAAAAAGACATTCGATCCGGCAGAGAAAATCGCCGCCGTAACAGCCATCTATGACCAATTGCGGTTAAAAGAGTTGTCCGAAGAAAAAATACACGCATATTATAATCAGGCAATGAACTGCCTAACCTCATTAAACGTAGCTCCCGAAAGGCTAAACATACTGAAAGAAGTCAGCGCCCGTTTAATGAACCGCCAGTCTTAAAAATGAAACTGATCGACACACACAACCATCTGTACTTAGAGGATTTTGATCCGGAACAGGATCAACTGGTCACAATCGCAAAAGAGTCGGGCATAGACACCCTGCTACTTCCGAATGTCGACACGAGCACCATCAGGCGGATGCATGACTTATGCGACCGTTATCCGGATTTCGCCTATCCGATGATGGGACTGCATCCGACCAGCGTTGACGAGCATTATGCAAAAAATCTGAAGGAAACAGAGTCATGGCTCGGTAAACGTGTTTATTGCGGAATCGGGGAAATAGGTATAGACCTGTATTGGGACAAAACATACCTGAAGGAGCAGAAAGAAGTATTCGAGGAACAGCTCAGATGGAGCATCGACTCAACCTGCCGGTCGCCATTCATACCCGCGAAGCATACCCGGAAGTTTTCGATTCTTTATATAAGGTAGGAGCCGACACGCTCACCGGAGTCTTTCATAGTTTTACCGGTAATGAAGCCGAATTGGAAGAGATTAAAAAATTAAATAATTTCAAAATCGGGATAAATGGAGTCATTACATTTAAAAACTCCAGGCTGTCGGAAATCATCCGGCAGACAGACATCCGAAAAATAGTATTGGAGACAGACGCCCCCTATCTCGCCCCTGTTCCCTACAGAGGAAAAAGGAACGAGCCGGCCTATATCTGGAAAACGGCTGAAAAAGTAGCCCAGACCTATGGACTGACACTCGAAGATACCGTTGAAACAACACGGATAAATGCTCTAAAACTATTTAAAATCGAGAATAAACCAATATCGTGAGATATTTTCGCGCGTATTCAAAATTTATCCACCAGATATTGTGTATATGTCAGGCAAAAACTATAGATTTGTGCACTGAAACGTTTGGATATGCGATTTTTTTCGTATTTTGCACCCGTTTTAGAGAAGCGGTAGCTCGTTTTTGGAGAGATGCTCGAGTGGTTGAAGAGGCACGCCTGGAAAGCGTGTAAACCCCTAAAGGGTTTCGCGGGTTCGAATCCCGCTCTCTCCGCTTTAAGATACCATGACGATTATTAATAACAAAAAATAAAAACAAATAAGAGAATTATTAATCTTAAAAATTAAACACACAATGAAAAAGTATTTTGCAAAAACGTTCATGAGTTTATGTGCTCTTGGAATCTCTTCTGTAGCATTCGCGCAAGAAGCTACCGAAACCGCTGTTGAAGGTGGCATGTACCAGGCTTTGAAGACTAAGTTTATCGAAGGTGGTGCCGACTTCATGAGTTTGGTTGCCATCGCATTGATTTTCGGTTTGGCTTTCTGCTTGGAAAGAATCATTTACCTGAACTTGGCTGAAACTAACCCCAGCAAATTGCTGAAAGGTATCGAAGATGCTTTGGATAAAGGTGATGTAGAAGGTGCAAAAGCTATTGCTCGTGACACAAGAGGTCCTATCGCTTCTATCGCTTACCAGGGTTTGATGAGAATCGACCAAGGTATTGATGTTGTTGAAAAATCTATTGTTTCTTATGGTGGTGTTCAGGGTGGTCTTTTGGAAAAGAACATGTCTTGGATCACATTGTTTATCGCAATGGCTCCGTCATTAGGATTCTTGGGAACTGTAGTAGGTATGATCATGGCGTTCGATAAAATCGAACAGGTTGGTGATATCAGCCCGACGGTTGTAGCAGGTGGTATGAAAGTGGCCTTGATCACAACAGTAGGTGGTTTGATCGTTGCTTTGATCCTTCAGATATTCTATAACTATTTGTTGAGCAAACTGGAAGCTATCCTGAACCAGATGGAAGATGCTTCTATCACTTTGCTGGACTTAGTTATTAAATATAACCTCAAATTTAAAAAATAAGAAACAACTATGGCAGTTACTAAAATAAGAAAAATGTCCAGTTGGACATTACTGATAGTATCGCTTATCAGTATTGTCGTTCTGGGTATGTTCTTCGGCGGAGGCATCACGAATCCGGGAGAAGAAATGAAAGAATATGTATATACAGGTCTTTTGCTTAATTGACTTCAGCATTATTCTTCGTCACAATCATTTGCATGGTGTTATTTGCTGTTTGGCAGTTTATCACCCTGCTGAAAGTTAATCCTAAATCAGCTCTTTCTGCTTTAGGTGTCGTAGTTGCTTTCGTTGCAATGCTGTTTATCACTTATTCAATCGGTGATGGAACTCCGTTACAAGGTCTGAATGCAGATTCTCAGAAATATAACACAGCCGGTTGGTTGCAAATCACAGATATGTGGATTTGGTCTACAGTTGTCCTGCTGGTTTTAATCGTTGCATGTGTGGTTTGGGGCTCTGTCAAAAGAATGCTCGGTAAATAATAGTAATAACGAATTGATAAAACAAGAAAGAAATGGGTAGTAAAAGAAAGACACCGGGTATTAATGGATCGTCTTCAGCCGATATTGCTTTCATGTTGCTTATCTTCTTCCTTATTACTACATCCATGGATACAGATAAAGGTCTGGCAAGACGTTTGCCGCCTCCTGTTCCTAAAGACCAAAAGAAGAATGATGTTGATGTTAACAAGAGAAACTTGGTTGTCGTGCTGATCAACAGCAGTAACCAAATCCTCTTTAACGGTGAACCTACCGACATCAAGCAACTGAAAGACAAGGTAAAAGAGTTCATTGACAACCCGTATAATGACGCAAATAAACCTGAAAAGGTTGAAGAGGACGTTCCTTTCTTCGGAAAAGTAATGACCGCTAAAAAACACGTAATTTCTTTACAGAATGACCGTGGTACCGAATATCAGGCTTATATCAGCGTTCAGAACGAATTGGCAAAGGCATACAACGAATTGCGTGATGATATTTCCAGAAAGAAATTCGGAAAATTATTCGCAGATCTAGATGAAGACCAACAAAAGGCTGTGCAGCAGATTTATCCGCAAAAGATTTCTGAGGCAGAACCTAAAAATTATGGAGATAAGAAGTAATGGGAAAGTTTAGTAAAGCGGGCGGACGTGAAATGCCCGAATTGAATACGTCATCATTACCTGACTTGGTGTTCGCATTCTTGTTCTTCATCATGATGGTAACATCCATGCGTGAAGTAACATTGATGGTGCAATTCCGCGCTCCACAGGCTACTGAACTTCAGAAGCTGGAAAAGAAATCGTTGGTTACATTCATCTATGTAGGAAAGCCGACCCAAGAATATCAGGCTAAAATGGGTTCTGAAGCCCGCTTGCAGTTGAACGACAAGTTCGCTGAAGTATCGGAAATTCAGACTACATCGCTCAGGAAAAATCCAGTATGAAAGAAGAAGACCAGCCGTTTATGACAGTGTCCATCAAGGCAGATAAGGAAACCAAGATGGGTCTGATCACAGACGTTAAGCAGGCGCTTCGTGAAGCATACGCATTGAAGATTAGTTATTCTGCCCGTCAGGCTGCTGACTAATCTCTGGATATACAAAATAAAAAAGGCGAGGTTTCTAACCCCGCCTTTTTATTGCCTTTTAGTCACCGATCAGAGCCCTTTCCCTCAAAGGACATGACACCCATCCAATAATAAATAGACACATAGCTATTTACAGCAATAGCTACTACTTTTTTTACTTTTCGCCCTTGGTCGAAAAGGTTTTTGCCCTTAGTCAAGCGCTTTTGACCAAGGGCGAAAGACGCTTTCGACTAAGGCAAAAGCTCTACAGTTGGACTGTTTGACAACAGAAACATGGCTACTGCCACTTAAATCGTCGAATTAGAACGAGAAAACAAATAGGCAATGTGCAAAACGATCACCGGGTGAGCCCATCTTTCACTCCATACACATTCTTATGAAGACAATTCTTCACCAGCTCGAAAGAATGCTTCAGATCAACATCGCCATATGTCATAAGCCGCATCTCCAGCCATTCTCCACCTTCCCGGTAAGGAGCTGGTGATAAACCTGATTGTCCAGTTTAAAGCCCAAACGTTCATAAAAGCCAATCCTGCGCTTGCTCATCTCATCAGTAGGCATTTCTACTTCCAGAACAACCGGAGTACCGCAGAAGACCAGAAATTGCTTCATTGCCTCAGCCCCTATTCCTCCATTACGGGCCGCCGGATCAATTGCAAAATGCTCCACATAAGTATAACCGTCAAAAAGCCAACCGGTGATGAAGCCGACATACCGGTCTTCTTTTGATAAAGCATACACGATAAACCGGGATTCGTCTCTAACCAAATTGCGGACAAGCGAAAAGTCACGGCGTTCCACTTCCGGAAAAGATTCTGTGTACGTTCTCTCTATCAGATCCAATGCCGGATCAGAAAAGTCTTTTACAGACCTACATGCTACTACTGATTGTAAACTCATAAAACTATAAAATTGAAGATTATTATTACTAAAGAAACTTACAAACTAAAATATTCCACTAAAAAATAGAGGTTAATCATTAGAGATTATTTATATTTGTATTAAGATTGTAAGAACTGATTTATACAGATATACAAATATAGATAAATTATGGCACACCATCAACTGGATGAACTTGACGAGAAGATATTAAAACTAATCATAGGCAATGCCGTATGCCTTTCCTCGAAGTTGCACGGGAGTGTAATGTATCGGGTGCAGCAATACACCAACGTATACAAAAACTTACCAACCTGGGTGTAATCAAAGGATCTGAATTTATCGTCGACAACACAAAAGTAGGTTATGAAACTTGTGCATACATGGGTTTGTACCTCAAATCTCCCGGGCAGTTTCCATCGGTGACGGAGGCTCTGAAGGAAATCCCGGAGGTGGTTGAATGTCACTACACGACTGGACAATATGATTTATTCATAAAGATATATGCAAAGAATAACCAGCATTTGCTAAGCATTATCCATAATAGCTTCAACCGTTAGGCCTTGCCCGAACCGAATCGCTGATCTCTTTCAAGGAAGCGTTCAAACGGCAGATCCCAATCGACTTGGAAGATGAAGATTAAATAAAAAACTCCGCATAGTCCTCTGAACGTTCTATGCGGAGTTTTGATTTTTCAATTCTATGCGAAATTAGAAATCGGCATTCTTCGGTGTACGAGGGAAAGGAATCACGTCGCGAATATTTGTCATACCTGTCACAAACAACAGCAGACGTTCGAAGCCCAAACCAAAACCGGAATGAGGAACCGTACCGAAGCGGCGGGTATCCAAATACCACCACATATCCTTCATAGGAATCCCCATTTCATTGATGCGGTTCAACAGTTTGTCATAATCGGCTTCACGCTCGGAACCACCGATAATTTCACCGATTTTCGGGAACAACACATCCATCGCACGAACCGTCTTACCGTCCTCATTCTGCTTCATATAGAAAGCTTTGATCTCTTTCGGATAGTCAGTCAGGATTACCGGACGTTTGAAATGCTCTTCAACCAGGAAACGTTCATGCTCAGAAGCCAGGTCGACACCCCAATATACCGGGAACTCGAACGTGTGGCCTTTAGCAACGGCCTCTTCCAGAATCTTGATTCCTTCCGTATAAGATAAACGGACGAAATCGTCTTTCAACACTCCCTGCAAACGTTCGATCAAACCCTTATCGAACATATCGTTCAAGAATTTGATATCATCCATACAGTTGTCCAAAGCCCATTGTACACAATACTTGATGAACTCTTCCGCCAACTGCATATTGTCCAGGATATCATTGAAAGCCACTTCCGGCTCGATCATCCAGAACTCGGCCAAGTGGCGCGGCGTATTGGAGTTTTCCGCACGGAAAGTCGGACCGAATGTATAAATCTGTCCCAAAGCCGTAGCCGCCAATTCACCTTCCAACTGTCCAGAAACGGTCAGGCTCGCCTGTTTACCGAAGAAATCGTTATCATAAACGATAGATCCGTTTTCATCCTTCTTCAGATCATAGAGGTTCATGGTCGTCACCTGGAACATCTGACCCGCACCTTCACAGTCGGAAGCTGTGATCAGCGGTGTATGGAAATAGAAGAACCCTCTGTCATGGAAAAATTTATGAATGGCATAAGCATGTTATGACGAATACGGAACACCGCTCCGAATGTATTCGTACGTGGACGGAGATGAGCGATCTCACGCAGGAACTCCATCGAATGGCCTTTTTTCTGCAAAGGATAAGTATTCGGATCGGCAGAACCGTAAATTTCTATTTCAGTAGCCTGGATCTCCACATTCTGGCCTTTTCCCTGCGACTGCACCAACGTACCGTTTACACTGATACTCGCACCTGTTGTTATCGGCTTCAGAAATTCTTCGCCCAGCTTGTCCACGTCTACAACGATCTGAACATTATTTATTGTAGAACCGTCATTCAAGGCTATGAAACTAACCTGTTTACTACCACGGCGGGTACGGACCCATCCTTTCACGTTAACGGTCGTACCGAAAGCTTCGCTTTTCAGTACGTCTACAATTTTTGTTCTTTTAATTGCTTCCATGTTTATATTTTTATTCTTAGGTAATCAAAACAAGTTAGCCGGCTTTTCCAACCGGCTAAACTCTATATTATTCGAAAGCCCCCATGCGGAGCGCGTTCACTTCACGTTCGTTCAGATAACGCCACTTTCCACGTCCAAGGTTCTTTTTTGTAAGACCGGCAAAATATACACGATCCAGTTTAACCACGTGATAGCCCAGTGATTCGAAAATACGACGGACGATACGGTTACGCCCTGAGTGAATTTCGATACCGACCTGGCTCTTATCATCTTCGCTTGCATAACTGATGGCATCAGCATGGATTTCTCCGTCTTCAAGCTCTAATCCGTTAGCGATCTTTTCCATATCTTCGATAGATACGTTCTTATCCAACCATACATGGTAGATTTTCTTCTTCTTGAAAGAAGGATGCGTCAGCTTGGAAGCCAGATCGCCATCGTTCGTCAGCAACAGTACACCTGTCGTATTACGGTCCAGACGTCCCACCGGATAAATTCGTTCCTGGCAAGCGTTCTTTACCAAATCCATGACAGTCAGACGTTCCTGAGGATCATCGGAAGTTGTCACACAGTTCTTCGGCTTATTCAGGATGATATACACTTACTCTCGATCTGAACCGGCTGGTCTTTGAACAACACCGTATCCTGACGCGTAATCTTCGTTCCCAATTCAGTTACAACCTGACCATTTACCTGAACAACTCCTTCCTGGATAAATTCATCCGCCTCGCGACGAGAACAAACACCTGCATTGGACAAGAACTTATTCAAGCGGATCGGTTCGTTAGGATCTGCCAGCACTTCCTTATACTTCAACTGCTTCTGGAAGTTATACTTGGCATTCGGATTGTAATCACCGGTACGGCGATTGTTGTTCGGACGTCTGTTGTTATTGTAGCCGCCACGTCCGCCGCCATTTCCATAACGGTTGTTGTTATTACCGTATGAAGGTCTGCCACCACGATTATCACGATTATCGTAAGACGAACTTACACGGGTATCACCTACACGCGGTCTTCTTTTCTTTACACCATCACCCGAAACACCTTCGCCGGACGGAGTAGCCGAATAAGCCTTTCCTCTGTCTTCATAGTTCGGGCGAGACGGACGATTGTACGGACGATCGTTCCCATAAGAACGGTCATTGCCGTAAGAAGGGCGATCGTTGTTACCGTAAGGGCGATTGCTACCATAAGAAGGTCTGCTGTTATAGCCGCCTTCACGATTAGAGTTGCCATAGCTACGGTTTCCACCATTATCGCGGTTATACGGTTTGTTGTAACCGCCATCACGGTTATCATACGTACGCGGGCGACTCGGTCTGTCTCCATAAGAGCGGTTGTCCCCATAAGAATTATAACCTCCGCGGTTATATGGTCTCCGTTCATAGTTGTTTCCCTCAGGTCTGTTATAACCTTGATTGTAAGGTCTTCTTTCAGAATCCTGGTCTGTGTTTTCCCGTCTGATACTTGGTATCACCTTTCTTGGACGCGGTTGAGATTCATCTCTTTCTTCTGTGCTCATTTGATGTAAATTAAATGATAATTAACTACTTGGTAACCTCACGGCTACCCATTGTTTCTCACTAAATACCTGTATAATTATGCGGCGTTATCGCCTTTAATTCAGCTTTAACAGCATCGCTAACCTGCAACGTATCAATAAAATTACTGATCGATTCGGCTGTGATACCTTCATTTGTACGAGTCAAGGCTTTTAATGCTTCATAAGGTTTCGGATACCCTTCACGACGAAGGATAGTCTGATTCCTTCGGCCACTACAGCCCAGCAGTTATCCAAATCCCGGTACAATGCTTTCTCGTTTAATAACAACTTACCCAGCCCTTTTGTTAAACTTTTGAATGCGATTTCGACATGAGCCATCGGCACACCGACATTACGAAGGACTGTAGAGTCTGTCAGGTCGCGCTGCAAACGTGAAATCGGCAACTTGGTTGCCAGGTGCGTCAGGATAGCATTTGCCATACCCAAATTACCTTCCGCATTTTCGAAGTCGATCGGATTCACCTTGTGCGGCATAGCAGAAGAACCGACCTCACCGGCTTTGATCTTCTGTTTAAAATATTCCATAGAAACATACTGCCAGAAATCACGGCACAAATCGATCAAAATCGTATCGATACGTTTCATCCCGTCAAAAATAGCAGCCATGTTGTCATAGTTGGAAATCTGTGTCGTCCATTCCTCACGGCTCAGTCCCAACACTTCATTCACAAACTTATTCCCGAAAGCTTTCCAGTCATATTCCGGAAAAGCCACATGATGCGCATTGAAATTACCGGTTGCTCCACCGAACTTAGCAGAAACAGGAGTCACTTTCAACAGCTTCACCTGTTGTTCCAAACGGTAAACAAACACCATCACTTCTTTTCCTAAACGGGTAGGAGAAGCCGGCTGCCCATGTGTCTTGGCCAACATGGGAACATCCGCCCAGTCTTCGGCATATTTCTTCAACATGTCGATCACTTCTTGCAAACCGGGAAAATACACTTCGTTCAGTGCATCCTTGATAGACAATGGAACGGATGTATTGTTAATATCCTGGGAAGTCAATCCGAAATGGATGAATTCCTTATATTCCTGCAAAGACAACAAAATCGAATTTCTCTTTTATAAAATATTCAACAGCCTTTACATCATGATTTGTCACACTCTCGATCTCTTTAATACGGGTAGCGTCCTCAACCGAAAACTCGCGGTAAATTTTCCGCAAAGCCTCTTTATTCTCCCCAGTCGCCAACGCACGAAGCTGCGGTAAGAATTCAGACAGAGTAATAAAATACTCGATCTCAACCTGCACTCTGTATTTAATGAGCGCATACTCTGAAAAGTAAGCCGCCAGGTTCTCGGCTTTATTTCTATATCGCCCGTCTACAGGCGAAATTGCTGTCAGTGTCGAAAATATCATATACATTATTAATATGGAGTTGCAAAGTTACTATAAATCTTAATACATATAGGCGGAGATGAAGTTTTTTTCTACTTTTTCGCAAAAATATTTGGAGGTAATAAAAAAAGCCGTATCTTTGCAGCGCTTTAGAGAGATAGAGCATATCAAACTTAATGAACAAATGAAAGGCGTTTAGCTCAGCTGGTTCAGAGCATCTGCCTTACAAGCAGAGGGTCGGCGGTTCGAATCTCAACCGCACTTCGCATAAGAATGAGCTTGACTGACTG
>ENA-OQCE01001141-OQCE01001141.1-human-gut-metagenome-genome-assembly--contig:-NODE-1141-length-11508-cov-2.326597_pt1 | contig 11508 bp, 16 predicted proteins | sample MGYA00242495_ERZ504572 | MGnify/ENA primary metagenome ERZ504572 (study PRJEB26092, sample SAMD00036228) | human gut metagenome | host: Homo sapiens | study: EMG produced TPA metagenomics assembly of...
CTTTCATAACGCTCTTTTTTAGGTTGTAAAAATACTCCTTTGAAAAGCGTCCTTTGGCATGCAAAACATTGATAAACAGTGAATACAATCCGCTTTGTTCCTATCGGTAAAAATTCGGTTACCTGCGTTGTTTCCGAAACAGGCGGCTAACAGTCTGGTAACTGAAACGTCGCAATATTTTGTTTTCTTTTGCAGGTATGTCTGTTCTGCAATTCTTGCAAAATGCTTAATTATAAACGTTTTACGTTTAATTCTCGTCATTCTGTTTTTTATTGCATTTCTAAATATTACTTATCTTGCGCGCCACACTCTACCTCTATCCTCTGGCCCGGAGCTACAACGAAGTGAGCCAGCTTCCCAATGACATCCGCCTTTATATCACGGACGAGAACAATGTGCTGGAGGACTACGTATACGGCAGTGACGGCGTAACCGTACAGACCGGCGACCTGACCATCGACGAGATGTACGGAAGAGACCTACTACTCCTTCGACCTCACCGAATTCATCCGCAACAACTACGGCACTTCGGGCATCAAGCGGCAGAAACTGCTGATGAGTCTGACAGACGAAGAAAGCACCACCACCTTCAACCAGGTCATCTTCACCAACGACCCCGAACAAGAAAACCAATGCAGATTAGACGTAAGATTCAAAATATACAACGAGCAATGAAACGCCATTACTGGATTCCCCTTCTGCTGTGCAGTCTGTGTACGGCAAGCCTCACCGCCGTGGCACAAAACACCACCAACCTGCCCACCTCCATGTACGGAGTGGGCGAACTGAGTGCCGGTGACGGCGGACGTTATGCCGGCATGGGCAACACGGGCATCGCCCTGAACCGTACCGGATTTCTGAACACGCTGAACCCCGCAGCCATCACCCGCATGGACACCGCCTGCTTCACGTTCGATGTGGGTGTATCTGCCTCATATGCCCGCTACTCCTTCCTGAGCGAACACAGCTCCAACTTCACCGGCAACCCCAACCGCATCAGCATGGGCTTCCGTGTCCTGCCGCGCTGGTATGCCCTTGTAGGTGCAGCACCATACAGCAGTGTGGGCTATGTCATCCAGACCGAAGAAGAGATAGAGGGAATGCCCGGCAACTACACCTACTCGCTCTTTGAGGGTACGGGCGGACTATACCGGTGCTACGTCACCAATGCCTTTGCACTGAGCAGGCAACTGTCGGTCGGCATCAACCTGGGGATGATAGTGGGCACAGTGACACAGAGCGAAACGCAGGAAAGCGCCGTCGTAAAGTACGAATCCTCCAAACGGGCCTTTTATGCGGACTTCGGCATACATTACGAATGGGGTGCGACCGGACAACGGAAGTGGGCAGCAGGCTGGTATTTGCTCCCTCCCTTCCCATCAGCCACGACAATACACTGACCTACAGCAACTCATCTACCAGCGAGAACCTCAATAAAGGATACCACAGCCGTACACAATATCTGCCCATGCACCTCGGCACCGGCCTCAGCATGGCCACCGAACGCTGGGTGCTGACCGCCGACTACAACTACCTGGACTGGAGCCGCAACTCCTCTTCCTATACCTCCATGAAATACGAGAACCAGCACAAAGTGAACATAGGCGGCAGCTACATTACCAAGCCACGCCTGGCACGTTCCACCGAGCTGATGGGCGGAATAGGTTTCGGCAACTCCTATATCAATCTGAAAGGCGGGAAGATGCAGTATCTGGAAGCAGCGTAGGGGCGAGCTTCCCCATCCGGTACTCCTATCTCTCGCTGGGCGCCACGTGGCGGAAACAACTGAACTCACGCAGCAATCTGATGCAGGAAAGCCGGTTCAGTCTGAATCTGAACTTGACGTTCGGGGAAAGAATTTCGAGAGCAAAACTAAAGTAATACAAGGTTCCGGTTCACCACAGATTACACGGATTTTACACCGAATGATTATCATTTGTTGGATCTATATATGCAACGCGTTGCATATATAGATGCAGCACGCTGGAACTATAGATCCAACAAACAAAGTATATAGTATCTGAAAACGGGGTATTACAACACTGCCAGCCTGGACACATACCCTTTTACCCTTTCGCGGTAAGCATCGCCAATGGGACATCCTTCTGCTCGATGAGCAGTGTGCTGCGCCCGATGGCGCTGATGCAGTCCATGCGGACAATAAAAGAACGGTGCACGCGGATAAATTCGTCCGCCGGAAGTTTTTCCTCCATGTACTTCATACTGCATAGGCTCAAGACAGGTTTGGAGGCACCCTTGCAGAAAATCTTGACGTAATCCCCCAAACCCTCTATGTAGTTTATCCGCTCCAGGTCGAGCCGCATGATGCGGTTGTCACACCGCATGTAAATCACCTTCGGAGTCTCTTCCAGACCTTGCCTGTGCTTGGAGTCGGACGTACCTGCATCTTGCAAAGAGAACCAGCGTGCCGCCTTGCTGACAGACTGGAAAAACGTGGAGAAATTGAGCCCGTCCATCAGATAGTCCAACGCATCCAGGCGGAAACACTCGGCAGCATACTTGTCGGTATCTGTAATGAAAATGACACGAGTGGACGAGGACAAGAGCCTGCAAAAATCCATTCCGTTGATTTCACCTTCTTCCACCGGATAGATGCCGACAAAATAAACTTCCACTTTTGTCTCATAATAATCCTTCAGCGCTTCAAGAGAATTGCCGTACTTTCCGTGCAAAGAGAGAAAAGGAACCTTGTCGATATACTCTTCCAACCTTCCGGCAATCTCCGGGTCTGCATGTAAAATGGCACAATTCAAATTCATGTTCGTTTCTTTTTTACATGATGGACGCTGCCATATCCGAAAAACTGCAAACAGAAGAGCTAAAATTAAGCTTTATTTATGATTCAAAGATTACCTGCATTTACAGAAAGACTAAATTATCAGGAAAATAAAGTGCTCACTATGAATAGTTTCAAAAAAATAAACTTATCTTTGTACGTACATCCTCACAAAAAAGTAAAGGCTATGAAACAACAGAAACTATTCCACCTCGTATTGTCCGCCATATTGATTGTCTGCACGACCGGCTGTTATGATAAAGACGAAATTAAAGATGCTGAAAAATATCTGTTCAAAGATATTCAATACTCTTTTGAAGAAGAAGGGGATGGATTCAGTACCTATGATGTAGAACTCCTGCCTTTCATCATGGAAAACAATTTGAACAGCAGTATTACCACCACAAACTCCCCCTTTGAAGACACATGGCAGGAAACCACCTTCCAAAGCAACGACCCCGGAGCATTTGCATGGATGGGGGAAGAAGACATATTCGTCAATGCCCCTTACATGTTTGGAGATGAACTATCGTTAAGCGGGACAACAATAAAATATGGCAGCGAAACAACAAAAGCCAAAGGTCCAAACAGCAGTACTTCCACCATCAGCATACCACCTCACTGTCGGCTCATCATAAAAGGAACACTACACTACAGCAAGCTTGTAGCTACCTATACGCTGACATTCGTAGGTGAATATACAAAAACGGAAAAACAGATAAAGGGAAAGTTCATACAAACAACTCCGGAAAGCTACACAGGAGACATTACCATGAAACCGATAACGGCAGATTAAAACGGAATCACATACGTGGGCACACCATATTGCTCATCCTCTCCGTTCCTCCATCAACCGGATGAATTCCTCCTCTTTGACCGGAAACAATACCTCGCACTTACCCGCTCCATACTTCACCAGTACGTAGCGCATTACTGCAAACCGTCCTATCTGCATGGAAGAGGCACGCTCCACGGAAATGACATCCTTCAGCAGAATCTCCTTGCTGCGCGAGAAGCGGCCGAAATACAATTTCAGCTTCCCGTCCGGAGTCACCGTATAGGTAGTATGAATCAGCTTCTCGATGACAACTATCAGCCAAAGCATGAAAAGCGCCGCAGGCAGCACGTATTTATCCCACAACATATAAATGGCAAGACCACTTATCAGAGCCAGAAACAAAAACTGCCCTACAGCAATACGGGCATGAAAGATTCTATTCATTCTATCGGATTTTTGCCGCTAAGGTAGGTCTTTTTACGAATAAATCCCTACGGAATGAACAAGGAATGTACTTATTTTGTAGTTTTGCAGCGATAAACACTAAATCCTATGGTAAGAAAGTTCAATTTCCTCGTTATCGGCTCCGGGCTTGCCGGTATGAGTTTTGCGCTGAAAGTGGCGCACAAGGGACAGTAGCCCTTATCTGCAAGGCAGGTCTGGAAGAAGCAAATACCTATTTTGCACAAGGAGGTATCGCTTCCGTCACCAATCTGGCTGTGGACAACTTCGAGAAGCACATCGAGGACACCATGATTGCAGGTGACTGGATAAGCGACCGCGAAGCCGTAGAGAAGGTGGTGCGCAATGCTCCCGAACAAATCAAGGAGCTCATTAAATGGGGAGTGAACTTCGACAAAAAGGAGGACGGAGAGTTTGACCTGCACAAAGAAGGCGGCCACTCCGAATTCCGCATCCTCCACCATAAGGACAATACGGGTGCAGAGATACAGACCAGCCTCATCGAAGCTGTGAAGCAACACCCCAACATCACCGTACTGACGACCACTATGCTGTGGAAATCATTACCCAGCATCACCAGGGAATCATCGTTACCCGCCATACCCCCGGCATCAAGTGCTACGGTGCTACGTGCTGAACGAAGCGACGGGCGAGGTGGATACCTTCCTTTCCAAAGTCACCATCATGGCAACGGGCGGTTGCGAAGCCGTTTACCGCCATACCACCAACCCGCTGGTAGCCACGGGAGACGGCATTGCCATGGTCTACCGTGCCAAGGGAGCAGTGAAAGACATGGAATTCATCCAGTTCCATCCCACAGCCCTTTTCCATCCGGGAGACCGCCCCTCGTTCCTCATCACCGAAGCCATGCGTGGTTATGGCGGCGTGCTGCGCACCAAAGACGGAAAAGAATTCATGCAGAAGTACGACCCGCGACTCTCACTGGCCCCGCGTGACATCGTGGCGCGTGCCATCGACAACGAAATGAAACAGCGCGGTGAAGACCATGTGTATCTGGACGTCACACACAAAGACCCCGAAGAAACCAAGAAGCATTTCCCGAACATATACAAGAAATGCCTCAGCATCGGTATAGACATTACAAAGGAATACATACCGGTAGCCCCCGCCGCCCATTATCTCTGCGGTGGTATCAAGGTGGACTTGGACGGACAGAGCAGCATCCGCCGTCTGTACGCCATCGGCGAATGTTCGTGCACTGGACTGCATGGCGGCAACCGTCTGGCAAGCAACTCACTGATTGAAGCCGTGGTTTATGCCGACGCGGCAGCCAAACACGCACTGAGCGTACTGGAACGTTATGACTTCAACGAAGACATCCCCGAATGGAACGACGAAGGTACCATCTCCACCGAAGAACGTGTCCTCATCACACAAAGCATGAAGGAAGTAAACCAGATTATGGAGCATACGTAGGTATTGTCCGCAGCAATACCCGGTTGACACGTGCCTGGAACCGACTGGACATACTTTACGAGGAGACAGAAGCACTCTTCAAGCGTAGCAAGGCTACCCGGGAGCTGTGCGAACTGCGCAACATGATAAACGTAGGATACCTGATAACCAAGCAAGCCATGGAACGCAAGGAAAGCCGCGGACTGCACTATACGATAGACTATCCGCACGTCGGGAAGTAACTAAAGTAAAACTCGCACCACTATACTGGCACGGAAAACGAACATGGTCATTTAAACAAAGCGCCCGGATGCTCTGAAGAAAGCATCCGGGCGTTTCCCGTTATCCATACCTGCACAAGCAGGAGACATTATCAATAGTTTGACTTCTTTACTTCGAAGTAAGCCTGCGGATGCAAGCAAGCCGGACATACCTGAGGAGCTTCCTTACCGGTGTAGATGAAACCACAGTTGCGGCACTGCCATACCACTTCACCTTCCTTGGCAAATACGCTGGCAGTCTCTATATTCTGGATAAAAGCGCGATAACGTTCTTCGTGTCCCTTTTCGGCAATGGCGATGTTACGGTACATAAGAGCAATTTCGGGGAAACCTTCTTCGTCTGCAATATCAGCAAACTTAGGATAATCCAATGACCACTCTTCGTGTTCGCCGGCAGCAGCTTCCTGAAGATTTTCCAGGGTAGTGCCAATAACACCTGCAGGATAAGAAGCGGTGATTTCTACCATACCGCCTTCCAACCACTTGAACATACGTTTAGCGTGTTCCTTTTCCTGGTCAGCCGTTTCTGTGAAAATAGCGGCGATTTGTTCGTAACCTTCTTTCTTGGCTACACTTGCAAAATAAGTGTAACGCATTCTTGCTTGTGATTCACCAGCGAATGAAGTCAGCAGATTCTTCTCAGTCTGAGTTCCTTTAACACTTTTAGCCATAGTCTCTTTTTTTATTAGTTAATATAATTACGTATAAATGTCGTTCGTACTGTTTATAAACAACACAAAATTACGAATTTAGTTTGGAATAATCACACCTCTGCCCCATCGGATTTATTTATCGTCTTATAGAAAGAATCTATCTTCACCGATAACCCGAAGAGGTATTTCAGACATAATTAATAGCACATATCTGATAAGGAAAACAAAATACATCACAGTTGTGTTCACTAATATCCATTATTTTATCTACTTTTGCAGGCAATTTGCAATATATACATTACATTCTGTATAAAAAAACGTATAAAAAAGTAGATTATAATGAAAGCGTTCGGATTCAGACCAAAGCTATACACGGCTTTAAAAAAATTACTCTAAAGAACTGTTTATGGCAGACCTGATGGCAGGTATCATTGTAGGTATCGTTGCCCTCCCGCTTGCCATTGCATTCGGTATCGCCTCCGGCGTATCACCGGAGAAAGGTATCATTACGGCTATCATAGCCGGTTTCATCATCTCCCTGATGGGTGGGAGCAAGGTACAGATTGGAGGACCGACCGGTGCGTTCATCGTCATTATCTATGGCATCATCCAGCAATACGGTGAATCGGGCTTATTGTCGCCACACTGATGGCAGGCGTACTGCTCATCCTGCTGGGAGTGTTCAAGCTGGGAGCTGTCATTAAGTTTATCCCCTATCCCATCATCGTAGGTTTTACAAGCGGTATTGCCGTCACCATCTTCACCACGCAGATTGCCGACATTTTCGGGCTGACGTTCGGAGGAGAGAAAGTTCCGGGAGACTTTGTAGGAAAATGGATGATTTATTTCCGACATTTCGATACCGTAAACTGGTGGAACACGATTGTAAGTATTGTCAGCATCTTCATCATTGCCATTACACCGCGGTTCTCGAAGAAGATTCCGGGGTCACTTATTGCCATCATCGTGGTGACAGTGGCAGTCTGGCTGATGAAAGTATATGGAGGCATTGATTGTATCGATACCATCGGCGACCGTTTCAGCATCCGTGCCGAACTGCCGGATGCCGTGATGCCTGCCTTGGATTGGGAAGCGATAAAGAACTTGTTCCCCGTAGCCATTACAATCGCTGTACTGGGTGCCATCGAATCTTTGCTGTCTGCCACCGTAGCTGATGGTGTGATAGGCGACAAACACGATTCCAACACGGAACTGATAGCACAAGGTGCTGCCAACATGGCTACCCCGCTGTTTGGCGGTATCCCTGCCACCGGAGCCATCGCGCGTACCATGGCAAACATCAACAACGGAGGAAAAACTCCCGTAGCAGGTATGGTTCATGCAGTGGTGTTGCTGCTTATCCTACTGTTTCTCATGCCACTGGCACAGTATATACCAATGGCCTGCCTGGCGGGTGTACTGGTCATAGTATCCTATAACATGAGCGGTTGGCGTACGTTCAAGGCATTATTGAAGAATCCTAAATCGGATGTCACGGTACTGCTGATTACTTTCTTCCTGACCGTCATCTTCGACCTGACTATTGCCATTGAAGTAGGCTGGTGATTGCCTGCGTGCTGTTTATGCGCCGCGTCATGGAGACTACCGAAATATCCGTCATCAAAGATGAAATAGACCCGAATGCAGAATCGGACATTGCAAGCAATGACGAGCACCTGATAATCCCCGAGGATGTGGAAGTATACGAAATAAACGGTCCTTACTTCTTCGGCATCGCCACCAAATTCGAAGAAATCATGGCGCGGCTGGGCGACCGCCCCAAAGTGCGCATCATCCGCATGCGTAAAGTTCCGTTCATCGATTCTACCGGTATCCATAACTTGACAAGCCTTTGTGAGATGTCCCAAAAGGAAAAAATAACCATTGTGCTCTCCGGTGTCAATGAAAAGGTACATAAGGTACTGGAAAAATCGGGCTTCTATGAGCTGTTGGGCGAAGAAAATATCTGTCCGAACATAAATGTGGCACTGGAAAGGGCCAAAATGATTATCCAACACTAATCCCGGCATGGCACGAAAAAAAAAGAAACAATCGCAGGGCGTCTATTATCTTATATTGTTTATATGTGCAGTCTGCCTTGCCTATGAACCCGTTGCAAAGATACTTTCGGATGCCAGGCAAAAGAATTCTACGCCTGCCAAGATAGAACTCACAGCGGGCACACGCCTTGAAATACCGGCAAAGCTGAAGAACGTCTCCGAACAGATTCTCCAGCGGAAAGGCTACACAGTATCCTACAACAAGGATTTAAAGATACCCAATTGGGTAGCCTGGGAACTCACTCCCGAAAAACTGGTGGAGCGTGAAAGCCGTACAGACAAGTTCTTGCCCGACCCCGACCTGCCTGAGCACGAGGCAGTAACCACCGATGACTACAAAGGAGCCGGCATGGACCGCGGACATATGTGTCCGGCCGGTGACAACCGCTGGCACTGGAAAGCCATGCAAGAGAGCTTCTACATGACAAACATTTGCCCGCAGAACCACAATCTAAACCGTGGCGACTGGAAAGAACTGGAAGAGTCATGCCGCCGTTGGGCACAAGAAGAAGGCAAGATATACATTGTATGCGGTCCTATTCTCTATGACCAACGTCACCGTACCATTGGTAAGAAGCACAAAATTACAGTGCCCGAAGCATTCTTCAAGGTCGTTCTGTGTGCAGACAGCAATCCCCCCAAAGCCATCGGCTTCATTTATAAGAATGCATCAGGCAATCATCCATTGGACAGCTACGTCAATACAGTGGACGAAGTGGAACGTATTACAGGTATCGACTTCTTCCCCGCCCTTCCGGATGAAATAGAAGAGAAGGTGGAAGCCGAATATGACTTGAAACTGTGGTAAAGGAGCTATTCCTTTACCCAGGCATCTACAATCTCGGCTACATAAACCCGGTGCAATCCACCGTGGTCACCGCCATACCAACGCTCGTAGACGGAATGGTCGAGAAAGAGTTCTTCTTTCATATCGGTAATGAAAAGCTTGCGGCACTCCAATCCCAGGCGGTCCTGCTCAAAGAGAATGTTTCCCCGCTCGGTAACGATAGGATTCAGACCAGTTTCCTTTACCTTATCCACTTCCCTACCCGATTTACTGCCACAAAGGTTGTAAATGCTCCGATTTTCCTTTCCTAAAAAAGAAAGAGTGAAATATTCGTTCTCCTCCATAAACTCATACGTATAGCGCTCGGAACGAATAAAGACAAACACCACCGGCTTGTTCCAAAGCCAGCCAATACCTCCCCAACTGGCAGTCATGGTGTTGAAATGTTCTTTACTGCCTGCCGTAACCAGCATCCACTCTTTGCCTATCACTTCGAAGAAGTTCTCGCTTAAATCTTTAATTGCTATTGATTTCATAAGTATATTATTAATAAGAAACACTTACCGGTATACCCGTTTCCCGTATCCGTTCCGCAATGCGATCCAGTTCCTCGCGGGTGCCTTCTGCAAATCATGGTCGGGCGTTTCGCGGTCGATGGTATAAATCATCACTTGGCGGGGAGCAATCTCCTTGACAGCTTCCAGCCAGGGAAGAACAAATTTATCGGATGTATTATCCATATCTTGTCCTTTATAACTTCCTTTGAGAAACATGGTCTGGATAATGCAGTTCCCTTTGAACGCTTTCATCCCTTCTATAATCTCCCGGATGGAGTAATGTCCGGTAGGACGGTCAAGTACACGGATATACTCTTCATCTACGTATCCAGTTTAAGGATGTTGTTGTCAATCTTGTTCAAAGCCTCGAATACGGCAGGACGATGAATAAAGGTAGAATTGCTCAGTACGCTCACCTTTGCATTCGGAAAATACTTGTCGCGCAAGGCAAGTGTATCTTCTATGATTTCGGGGAAACGGGGATGTGCCGTCGGTTCTCCATTACCGGCAAAAGTCAGTACATCCGGTGTAGGTCCGTTTTGCTGCATGTCCCGCAGACGGCTTCAAGGGCCGAACGGACTTCTTCGCGCGTAGGCAACGGCTGTTTGGGACGATGGTCGCATTGAAGCCACATTCACAGTAAATGCAGTCGAAAGTGCATACTTTGCCGTCTGCCGGCAATAAATTTATTCCCAAAGATACTCCCAGACGGCGAGAATGAACGGGACCGAATATGGGAGATGGATAAATGACAGTCATACTATTTATGATTTGACGATTTACGGTTTGATTAATGCTTAAACAATCTTACCGCTCCAAAGTTAAGTGAAAACTATGGTATCTGGCAATGTTCGGCTTGCAAAAGTTTACCCATAAAAGAAAATATTCCCTTTATAAAGCATACATTTCATGTTAAAAAAGTAAATCATACATTACATTTTATCTATTTTACTTGTTTATATGTAAAGTATACATTACATTTGCAGATAACATCTAAATGCATAGTATTATGAGAAAGAACTATTTATTTCCAACCACTTTCAGAAAGATAGGTTGGTGTTTATTTGTCCCATTCGCCATCACGTCCTTCATCTGCCTTTTCGACGGCAGCAATGAAGATTGGTTGAAGGTAAACGCGTTGTCAGTAATTCCCTGGGGTATTATCAAGAACTCTTTATTCGACGAGTTGAGTATGATAGGGCTTACGGTTTCACTCTTGTTCATAGCTTTCTCAAAAGAAAAGGACGAAGATGAATGCATTGCCAATATTCGTTCAAACTCTCTTATCTGGGCTACCATAACAGCGTATTCCCTACTGATAGTATGCACTATGCTGATTTATGACATGCAATATCTTAATTTTGTATTTATAGACTTGTTCATGATATTGTTTCTGTTCATCATAAAGTACAACATTGAACTTTATAAATTTAGGAGGAGCAACAATGACTAATACATTAAGGTAGAAAGAGCCATCAAGCATATGACCCAACAGCAATTGGCTGAAGCCATAGGAGTGAGCCGGCAAACCATCAATGCCATAGAATCGGGAAAGTATGTCCCTTCCACCTTGCTGTCATTGAAAATATCAGAGATATTCGGAAAGACTGTAAATGAAATTTTCATGTTGGAAGAAAGTGACAGATAAAGAGAAGACTCTAAAAAACTGTTTTAATTTTATTTCAGTTTTCTTCTGAGGCAACCTGAAAAATAAAAT